>Ga0194112_10000994_pt1 | contig 41562 bp, 31 predicted proteins | sample TA2MahC400mmetaG_FD_146191 | JGI IMG/M metagenome (GOLD analysis project Ga0194112, IMG submission 146191) | Freshwater microbial communities from Lake Tanganyika, Tanzania - TA2015016 Mahale Deep Cast 400m | ecosystem: Environmental > Aquatic > Freshwater > Lake | place: Tanzania: Lake... | reverse complement strand
CCAAGCTCCTTAAACTGAGTGTTCCGGGGATTGGATACTCGGTAGAGAGAGGCGAAAGCGTTGCGCGTGAGAACGGCTACCAGTTAGTTGAGTGACTATCTTAGAATCTTAAGGGCGTCCCTGTTTCCTCCGTATTTCATTGACTCAACCCGATCTTCAGGAAGGAAGTAGGCCCCTTGGCCGAAAGATTTAATCCAGCCGCTACGGCGATATTTCGTCAGAAGATCGTAAGTGAACCCTTGTCGCTTCAGGTATGAAGCCATTGCAACGGTTCCCCGGGGCCACTTACGGATGAGCAAGTTTATTTTTGTTGTTTTTCCATTACCCATGGTACTTAAATAACCATAATTTTAAACCAAAATCAAGTGGGAAGTTTAAAAAATACGAAATTGCATTACCAAAAGGCAAGAAATAACTATTTTTTTAAACCATAGGATTTTAAGGAGCTGAGGGGAATCTGGTCTCAGCAACCTTGGGTCATTTCCAGGCCGCGCTCGAAGGCTTTTAGATTGTCGGCGACATGGGTACTGGGAAAACTTTCTTTAATGGTTTCCTCAAATTTCTTCCGGTTTAAAGGAAGAAGATTTGTGCCGGCCAGAGCGCCGACCATGATGATGTTGGTAAAGATGGGTGAGCCGTAAGAGAGGGCGATCTCGGTGGCGTCGACGAACCAGGTTTTGCGGGCCAATTCGCTGATGGTTTTTTTAATTTTTTCCAAAGAGGGATATTCGGCATCTCCAACGGTTACGGCTGTGGGATAGATAGGGCGGGAATTAACCACGGCCGAAACCGAAGGGTTTCCATACTGGCCGATAACCCGCAGGGCTTCAACCGGTTCCAGGGCGACGATGATATCCGCTTGCCCCTCGGGGATCAAAGGACTGTATTGGGATTCCCTTGATATTCGGAGATGACTCATCACGGCCCCGCCCCTCTGGGATGCGCCGTAAGTTTCCCCGATGGTCACGTAAAAATTATCCTTCACCAGGGCGCGGCCGATCAATTGGGAGGCGAGAACGTTGCCCTGGCCTCCCACGCCGGTAATGATCAGGTTCAATGGTTCCTTGGAAAGGGTCATCTCAATTTTCCTTTCTGATAATGGCAGATGAGGGGCAGATATCAGCACAGACACCGCAGCCGTTGCAGATGGCCTCGTCAACCTGGGATTTTCCCTTCTCCTTATTCCAGATCAACCCCGGACATTTAAAGACCCGTGTGCATAGCCGGGCGCAGCCGCAGGATTCTCCAAGACATTTTTCCTCATCCACATGGACCTTGTATGGGGCTTTCTCTTCCTTGGCTTTGACCAGGGCGCATTGCCGGCGGGAAATAAGCACCCGGACTCCACCCTCATCATTGATCAAGTCGAGAATTTTTTCCGTTGTGTCCTGAAGGTCGAAAGGATCGCAGGTCTCCACTCGCACTCCCAGAGCTTTGCAGAGCTTTTCGATGTCCACGACCGGAGCCGGCGATCCGGTGGCTGTCTCCCCGGTTCCGGCATGGGGCTGAAAGCCGGTCATGGCTGTGGCGCTGTTGTCCAGGACGACCATGACGAAATCGGACTGATTGTATACGCCATTAATCAAGGCCGGGATGGCGGCGTGGAAAAAGGTGGAGTCTCCGCAAACCGAGAGAACAGGCTGATTAAATCCGAATTTGTGCAGTTGGCCGAAGCCGGTGGCCAGTCCGGTGCCTGATCCCATGGCGTGCATGGTTTTGAGCTGGAAAAATCCCGCAGGACCCAGACCGAGGGAGTAGCAACCGATATCGCCGGCGACGAATCCTCCCCGCCCGTCAAGCTTGAGCGCGCCCTTGATGGCCCAGAAAGTGGCCCGGTGCGGACAGCCGGGGCAGAAACCGAGATCGCGGTTGGGTACGAGGGATTTGGTCATCTCCAGGGCTTTTCCGCCGTATCCCGCTTCTCTCGGCGAATAGGGTTTACTCATTACTTTTGCTAAGGCATTGATGATCAAGTCCGGGTTGATCTCGCCGAAGGGATGCACATGCCCCGAACTCTTTCCGTAGAAAGTCCAGGAACCGATTTCCGGGGACCACTCGGCCGCCAGTTCTTTTACGTTGTTTTCCAGGAAGGGGTCTACTTCTTCCACGAAGAGCAGACGCTTGGTGTTGGCCATATGTTTGGCCAAAAGCTTGGAAGGCAAGGGCCAGGTGGTGCCGATCTTGAGAATGCCCACTTGATCTTTGAGTTGTAAGGTTTTTACCGCTTCGAGAGAATAGAACCAGCCGCTGCCCGAGGTGATCATCAGAAGTTCAGGCTTTTCCGGCCCAACATACCAGTTGAAGGGAGAAGATTCATACATCTCCCGCACCTTGGCCAGTTTCAGGTGAAGGGCCAGGTGACGGAGCGGAGCAGCCACGGGAATGAATATTTTGGAGGTATCGTAACGGGCCGTTTTTTTCTCCTGGGGCAGTTCACCCAGGATTACGTTTCCCCGGGCGTGCGAGATGCGCGAGACGCTGCGAACGATCACCAGGCTGTTGATGGCCTCGGAAAGGTCGAAGGCCCACTTGGTCATATCCTTAGCTTCCTGGAAAGTGGCTGGCTCCAGCAGGGGCAGATCTCCAACCTTGGAGATGAAACGAGAATCTTCCTCGTTGGTGGAGGAAAGGGCGGCCGGGTCGTCGGCGGCCACTAAAACCAAGCCACCGCTGCCCACTCCCGACAGGTTGAGGTTGAAGATGAAATCCGAGGCCACGTTTACCCCGTTTTGTTTCATGGCGCTTAAGGCCCTAAGGCCGGAGAAAGAAGCGGAAGCAGCGGCTTCCAGGGCTACTTTTTCATTCACCGACCATTCCACATAAATTCCCATGTCCTTAGCAACCTGGGAAAGCGTGCCGATGATCTCCGACGATGGATTTCCGGGATAAGCGGCGGCGAATTGCACCCCGGCTTCCAGCGCGCCGCGGGCAATGGCCTCGTTGCCCATCAGCAGCTCATTGGAACCAGGAGCATTTTTCTTAATCACAGACATCTTTACCTCCAAAATACAGGGTCCAAGGGGTCAAGGATTCCAGGGGTCCAGTGAAATGCCCAAGAATGCCAAAGATTGAAACCTTGAACCTTCGAGTTCTCAAAACCTATTTTTTCACTTGAACCCTTGAACCCTGGAATCCTTGAACCCTCGATTTTTAATCTGGCCAAAGGGGGCGCAGGGCATCCGCTCCTTGCAGATAAAGCAGGTTTTCCTTGCTCCCCGTGCGTTTTACGATATTCTCCAGAGCGCGTTTCTTCTTTAGCAGGGCCGCTTCTTTAAGATGATCAAGATTGGCCCCGGGCAGCTCGGCTATTTCAATTACTCTGGCCCGGCGCGCCTCTTCCATAAGTTCCTGACCCCTAAGAGTGCGCACGATGACTGTGTTCCAACCGGCGAGGCCTTCCACCGCCCCCACGGAAAGATCTGAAAATTCTGCAGTCATGTCCACGCAGACTGTGCAAGTTGGCCGGATGAACGGGCGGATCAAATCCAGGGGAATGGATTTCAGTCCTTCCGGAAGCTCCATCTGGAAGACATTCGCCGGCGGGGGCGGAATGTCCATTTTGCCGATCTTTTGAACTGCATACTCTTTCTTAAGAAATCGGAAAAAATCTCTGTAAGAGAGCGCCCAGGTGCAGAAAAGGCCAATGACCAGGCTAAGCTTTTCGATGTTGTTCTTATCCTCCAGGGGATTTAAGCGCATTTTTCCCAGAGCCAGGACCTGACAGGGAATGCCGACCGCGGCGATACTTTTGTATGAATCCTGAGCTCCTTTATGGAAGGCCTCAAGAGTGGGGGAGGCGATGTAATTGGAGCCGGCGCAGGCCAAGACTTGCCTTTTATTCCGGGCCAGCGCCCCTGAAGAAAGAAGCTCTTTCTCTCTTTTGGTGAGGATGGCCGCATCGATCATCCCTTTTTTTAAAGCCAGGGCCACCAATGTGGAGGCTATCCCGCCGTATTGGCTCTTGGCCAGAGCGGCTTTGTCCAAGGATTTGGCCATAACCACCTGAAGATGGGTTCCCAGGGAATCGCCCGGGTAAGGGGCGCCGAATGTGCGTTGATTGACTTCATCCAGGCTGGAGGGCGTTCGGGGACAAAAGGAATAACACCTCCCCTGCGACAGATTGCAATTATCCATCAGCACAACTTTTCCTTTATAAACCCGGAAGTACGGGCAGAGGCCCAGGCAGGCACCGCAGAGCGTGCACAAATCGGTTTTGATAACTTCTTTTTCCAGGTCTTGCGGACCCTTGATCTCCGTGCTCATTTTCTTTTCCTTTTTTACTGTTGTTATATTAATTGTACCACTTTAGCCTTTTGAAAAGTGGTCAAATCCCCCTTCATCCCCCTTTTCCAAAGGGGGAAAAAGTGGAATCTTTTATCGAAGGCATTGAGAAAAGTTCTCCTCCCTTTGGAAAAGGGAGGCCGGGAGGGATTTCCGGGAATGCCTTTTCAAAATGCTAAATTGATACCATTAATTCAGGTTGTTCTATGGAATCAATCGAGGGAAATAAAAAATCCTTTTTCGTCAATTTTCTAAAGCATATCCTTAATTTTGTCAAACAAAATCTGATGGCTTCGTAAAAAGTCAAAAAAGACATTTTTCTTTCATTCCGGCGAAAGCCGGAATCCAGTCCTTTCAATTAGTTATAAATTTTCTGGACTCCGGTTTTCACCTGTCTGCCAGGCACAGGCAGGCCGGAGTGACGACTTTTTACGAAGACATCAAATCTGAAAGGTCTTCAAATCAGACATAGCCAAGGGGGGGCCTAATACTTCCCTGATCAATGCGTTTTCCCTTTCGATCTACGATGGCCACAAAATTGTTGTTGGCATGAAGATCCACTCCGACGTACAATCTCATCAGGCACCTCCTTAGGTTAAGATTGAACTCCTTTCCCAAGCATATCAGGAAGGTGTTTCTCATGCCAGGGGAGGGAGGATACTTGGGGGGATCCCGAATTCCCTCCCCCTGGATGGGGGAGGGTTAGGGTGGGGGTGTTAATAACTTGGATTTATTTTCTTTTGAATTCTTTTCATCAACCTGAGAACCTCCTTGAGGAAAAGCGTCCGTTCTGGGCGTGCATAGGGTATAAGAAAAGGGGGATCAATGCCGGAGCTTGGAGAAGACGGTAGAGGTGTTGGCTCAAAAACTAATCAAATGAAAAGAAAGGTGTAGGAACACTCCCAGGATCAACAGATGGGGGAGGTTTCTATCCATCGAAAAGTCGCCGACCCATCCTGGCATTTGCATTTTAACTTAGACTGCACCTTCGGCAGCCAGATTTTCAATATCCTCTGAAGACATTCCCAGCATACCGGAGAGAACTTCTACCGTATGTTCACCGGCGTCCGGAGAGGCTTTTTCTATTTTGCACGCGGTGCGGGAAAATTTCATGGGGGTACCGGCCACCTTGAGTTTACCCGCGCGATGATGCTCCACTTCGACGATCATCTCCCTCTCCCGGATATGCGGGTCATTAACCACCTGGGCCATATTATTCATTGGACCGCACATGATCCCAGCAGGTTCCAAAAGGGCCAGCCATTCGGCTGTAGTTTTGGTTTTCATCAGCTCATTCATGAGGGGTTCAAAAGCCTGATAATGGGCAATACGATCCTTGTGGGATTGGAATCGGGGGTCAGAAAGCAAATCTTCCCGCCCGGCAAGCTTGCAAAACTTTTGCCATTCTGCCTCGGGAATCGTGATGAGCACCAGGTACCCATCTTTGGTCGGAAAAATCTGAAAAGGCGTATTCAAAGGATGGCGTGTCCCCAACGGCGTAGGAACCTGGCCTGTGGCCAGATATCGGATCAGGGCGTTTTCACAGAGGGCCACCTGGCTGTCCACCATGGCTACATCAATCCACTGCCCTTCTCCGCTCTTCTCCTTCTCATGAAGAGCCGCTAAAATGGCGATGGCCGAAAACAAACCGGCCCCCATGTCCCCAATGGAATATCCGACCCGCACAGGGGGTCTTCCCGGCTCTCCGGTAATACTTACGGTTCCCCCCATCCCCTGGGCGATCATGTCATAAGCCGGTTTTTGGGCATAAGGCCCTTTTTGGCCAAACCCGGATAAAGAGGCGTAAACGAGCTTTGGGTTTTGCTGGCGAATGGCTTCATAACCAAATCCCAGCCGTTCCATGACCCCCGGACGAAAATTCTCTACGAGGATGTCCACCTGTTTGACCAGTTGAAAGACAATTTTTTTGGCCCGTTCATGGCGAAGGTTCAGGGTAATGCTTTTTTGACCCCGATTGACGCTCAGAAAATAAGAGCTGATTCCCTCAATAAAAGGTCCATTACGGCGGGCCGTATCTCCTTTGCCTGGCTCTTCGATCTTGATGACTTCTGCTCCCAGGTCGCAGAGGAGCATGGTGCAGAAAGGGCCGGCCAGGGCCCGGGCAAAACTCAGTACTTTGACTCCTTCCAAAGGTCCAGGCATTTAATCTCTCCTTTGCCATAAATTTTTATCGGGAAATCCTTTTGTGCATTTAAGGACGCTCTTCCAAGTCAGGCCGGGCTACAAGGTTCGGGCGCCGCAGCCTTTGGCTGATGTAAGCGGAGGCAATCAAAGTCGCTCCTACTAAGTCCGTGGTAAGACCAGGTTTAAACAGGAGGAGGCCCCCCGCGATGAATAGGAGGCGCTCAAAAATATTCGTTGGCCTGGCGAAGTACCCAAAGATTCCGGCGGACAAGAATAAAACACCCGTCAAGGCAGTGAGGGTGGTGGAAATAATTTTTAAAGGTTCCCCCTGCATCAAAAGAGCTGGGTAGTAAACAAAGGTAAAAGGAATAAGATAGGACCCCAGACACAGGCTCATGGCAATTACAGCCATGCGCAGCCAGTTTCCACCAGAGATGGTTACGGCGGTATAAACAGCTACGCAAACCGGCGGACTGATGTTCCCCAGTACGGAATAATAGAAAATAAACATGTGGGCGGGAAGGCCTTTAACCTCCAGCCCGATCAGGGTGGAACCCAGCACCGCAGCTCCGATGATGTAAGCCGCAGTCGTGGGCATCCCCATGCCCAGGATCATGATAATGACCATGGTGAAAAACAAGGCCAAAAGGACATTCACTCCCGCCAGACTCAGGATGGCTTCGGACATCTTGACGGCAAGGCCTGTTAGAGACACCAAAGATACGGCCATCTGCACGCAAACCGCCATGACCATGAGAGTGGCTAAAGCGGTTATGGCCCCGGAGGAGAGAGCCCGGGCAAGAATTCGTGTCCGCCCCCAAATTTGCTTAGGAGAATAGATTCTGCTGATGAGAAATGTGCCCATAGCAGCGATCAGGGCGAATGCGGCAGCCAGTTGGGCGGGCAGCAACAAGATTAAAATGTAAAGGAGGATTCCTATGGGGATAAACAAATTTACCATGGCTGCAGGGTCGAAAACTTCCCGGGTTTTGGGCATGAGTTCTGCCGGAACTTTTCCCAGGCCATATTTTTTAGCGCTGAAGAAAACTCCGGCCCCGACTCCAAAAAAGTATATGAGGGCTGGAATAATAGCCGCCACGCAGACATAAAGATAGGGAATGCCCAGCATTTCAGCCATGACAAAGGCTCCCACCCCCATAATGGGAGGCATAATCTGGCCCCCGGAAGAGGCGGAGGCCTCAATGGCTCCAGCTAACTCTGGTTTATAGCCCAGCTTTTTCATCGTGGGGATGGTGAAAGTTCCGGTGGTCGCTACATTGGCAACCGCCGAACCGGAGAGCGTGCCAAAGCAGGCGCTGGAGATCACGGCTATTTGCCCCGCACCCCCGCTAATTCGCCCGCCAAAATATCGAGCAAGATTCATGAATGTGTCTCCCACACCCGTAGCGAATAAGACTGGCCCGAGGAGGAGAAATATGGCGATGACCCGGCAGGTTAAATCCGTGAGTAGACCCCAGTATCCTTCGGTCATCATGTAAAAATGGTAAAGAATCTCCCGTAGAGGGAAGCCAGGATGACCGAAAAAGCCAGGGATAAAATCGCCAAAGAGGGCATAAAGTAAAAAAAGAATGGCCATGATAGGTATAATTTTGCCCGTGGTACGCCGGGTCGCTTCAAGCAGCATGATTCCCAGGAAGGCGCTGAAGACCAGTTCATAGGGTTGATACATCCACCGCTGCCGGGTGATTTCCTCCCAGTTCCAAAGAACATAGCCGCAAACGATGAAACTGGCAATCATCATCACAATATCAAGTCCAGCTGGAGAATTTTTCCGGCCCCAAAGAACTGTCTCCCAGAAGCTTGAAGATTGTGCCTTCAGTCGGCTCTTGCTTAAAGGGAAATAAAGGAAGACCAGGGCAAAAGCAAAACTTAAAAAGATAGAGCCCTGGATGACCGGATGCCAGGCACCTGCTAAGGAAGTGTAAATGGTGGCCGCAACTAATATACTAACAAAAAATATGCCTATGAATTTCCAGAATCCACTTAGTTCTCTCATGGACTGGCCCCCCCTTACCGCTTTTTGAAGGGAGCGGATGAGCTCCCTTCAAAGGATGGAATTGAAACTTCAGAAAAGGACTTGCCCTTTTATTTTTTCTTCTCTTCCACTTCCAGCGGGGCCACGGCAACGGTTCCTTTATCCCCAATTGCCTTTACCGAATAGATGCCCGGCTTAGCATTCATGGGAATACCACTTTTGGCTTTGAAAGCCCCTGCTTCATTAGCTTCTTTTATCATGGGTTCCTCCCCCAATTCCACGGGGATGCCATCGACAACCGTAAGGACTTCAATTTTTTCTCCCGGGATGAAACCAGAGCCACGAATGGTGATGATACTCGCTGCCAGGCCGCTTATGGGCGTAATAACTAGGCTGGCTGCGGGCGCTCCTGTTATGGGCCTTTCTTGAAGCATGGTGCAAGCCATGGTCCCCATGAATAAAACCGCACAGGCGAAAACGATTTGTATGAACTTTAAGCTTGTCAATTCGCGCATTTTATATCACCTCCTGTCAGGTTGGTATGAGTTTATTTTATCCCGGGGGGCAAGAGTTTATCAGGAATCTTTAATCCAAGCTCGCGGTAAAACTTAACAGCTCCAGGATGGAGGGGAACGTCGCAATATTCCATGGTCAACTTGGGGAAATCAACCAGGCCACCGTCTCTGAAGGAAGCATCCACCTTGGCCATATCCGCTCTCTTGGGGTATATGGCTTTAAGAATTTTGTAGATTACCTCTTCCGGCACATCTTTGTCGGCCATTTCCCCCTCGACAAAAGCCAGCGTTAAATAATCTTTGTCATGACCCTTATACTGCCCGCCAGGGCTTAAGATCCCTTTCCCGTGGGCTGGGTATTTTTCATTATACCTTTTAAGATGTTCTTCGGTAATCGGGAGAAAATTAAGGGGCCTGGATAGGGCCAGCTCTGTTATCCCGCCATCGCGAAAACCGGGCCTTGACCAGGCATCGACTGTCTTAGCTTTCATGGCCTCCAGGTTTGACGCAGTCCCACCCCATTTATAATCGGAGGTGATTCCGTTTGCTTCCAAAAACAATTTAGCCAACCTTTCGGAAGTGGTCGCCGGATTCATCGCCATTTTCCTTCCATGCAAGCCTTCGATTGTTGAGATTCCGCTATCCTTGCCAGCGACGAAGGTGTGGGTGGTGACCGCCGTAGCAGCAAGCATCCTAATATTAGGATTCTTCTGGTCCTTGAAGTCATACTGCCCGTGGTAGGCTGTATAAGCCGAGATCGGGTTAACCTGGGCAAGTTTTAAGAGACCCATTCTCATCCTGCTCAAGTTCTCGATCCATCCGCCGGTCTCAACGACGGTGATAGTGATCTCGCCAGGGTAAGCCTCATTGACCGCTTTGGCAAATAGAACACAGTGGGCATATCCGCTGGATCTGACACTGGTCGCCCCCCACTTGAGGCGGAAATCCTTTGCTTCTACTATAGTTAGACTGCCAATGGCAACCAATACCAATAAAAAGAATATTATCTTCTTCATTTCCTTCACCTCCTTGAAAAATTGATTTCAGGATTCGATAGCCAGTGAGATTTTTTCTTAAGACACCTCCTTTCTTCGTTGATCCCTATAGAGGGATGTTTCCGTGCCGCCGGGGGGGCTTCTCCTCCCTTTTCCCCTTCAGGGAACGGAAGGCCCGGATGACCCTAATTCGAGTCTCCCCGGGATCAATCACGTCATCAATGCACATGGTCTGGGCCAGCCGGTAGGGGTTGGCGAAAAGTTCCCGATACTCGCTGATCTTTTCCTGGAGGAGAGCTGCGGAATCCGCCGCTTCTTTCAGTTCCCGGTTGTAGAGAAGTTTGGCTGCCTGCTCGGCCCCCATGATGGCAAACTCGGCGGTGGGCCAGGCATAAGCGATATCCGTTCCGTGGCAATTATGGCCGCCCATGGCCCAGTGCCCTCCCCCGTAAGCCTTGCGGATGGTGATGGCCACTTTGGGAACGGTCGATTCGCAGAAAGCGTAGAGAAGTTTTGCTCCGTGGCGGATGATTCCGGTGTGCTCCTGCTGGACTCCCGGAAGATATCCGGGGGTATCCACCAGGAACAGCAAAGGGATGTTGAAGGCATCGCAAAAGCGAATAAACCGGGCGCTCTTGTCCGAAGAATCGACAGTCAGGGAGCCGCCCAGGAACATGGGTTGATTAGCGACGATCCCGATGGACATCCCCCCCAACCGGGCAAAGCCGGTAACAATGTTTTTGGCAAAGTCGGCCTTGGCTTCCATGAAGTCGCCGTCATCCACGATTTTCTTGATGACCCGCCGGATGTCGTAGGCGCGCTGAGGATTAGATGGGACCAAGTCCTCCAGTTCGGGAACCAGACGGTCCTCGGGATCCCCTGTAGGGCGGTCGGCGGGCAACTCCCGATAGTTGGGGGGAAAATAACTTAATAGCCTGCGAATCTGCTGGAAGCACTCCTGCTCGCTGGCGACCAGAAAATCGGCCACTCCAGTAACCTGAGTGCAAACCCGCGCCCCTCCCAGTTTATCAAAGGTGATCTCCTCTCCGGTAATTTCCCGGATGATGGCTGGACCGGTGATGAACATCTCCCCCAGGCCTTCGACGATGAAGACAAAATCTGTCAGGGCCGCACCGTAGACCGCATACCCGGCGCAGCGGCCCAGAATGGCGGTGATCTGCGGAACGACCCCAGAGGCCTGGGTGTTGCTGTAAAAAACCGACAGGGCATAGGAGGTCTTGTCCGCCCCTTCCTGGATTCTCCCTCCGGATGAATCGTTCAGCTGGATCAAGGGTGATCCGTTTTTCACCGCCTGATCGATAGTTAGCGCTATTTTGCGAATATGGGAACTGGAGCCCGATCCTCCCATGATCAGGCTGTCATTGGCCGTAATGTAGGCCCTCTGGTTGTCAATGTTCCCCCACCCCACAATGGCCCCGTCTCCCGGAAAGCGCTTGCGGTCTAAGCCGAAATCCCGGCCTGTGGGTTCGGCGAAAGGATATTGTTCGCAAAAAGTGCCCGGGTCGAGAAGCGCCTCGACCCGCTCCCGGGCGGTCAATAACCCTTTCTGGTGGACCTCGGCAATTTTTTGCTCCCCGGCCGCCACCTTGGCCTGAGCCCGGCGCTCCCGCAATTTTTGAATAGCTTTTTGCATTTCAGCATCTTTGGCCAATTATCAACCTCCTGCAGTTAGTCTGTCGTTCGATGGCTCAGGACCCTTTACAGGAATCATCGCTGCGATCGCTTCTCCGCCTAAGGCGCGTTCCACCCAGACCCCCGGACCTCAACAAAGGTGGTAAAACCACTTTTTCAAACCGCCAAATTGATACCTCTTTATGTGATTTGGCCAGGGGTCCTCCAGAATGAGGCCGGCTATGTTTCAATGCCGGGCAAGATCTTTTCCAAGGATTGAATCCGTTTGGATAATTCTGGTGTTCTTTGATTATAGGGAATCGATATTTTTTCTATATCTGTAACAATATAGAATTATAACCTATGATAGATTGGAGGGCATGTCAAGGGAAAGAGGTGTCTTGCCCACCTTCACTTTTTGTGGTCAAGAATGATTTGTTATTAAATGATCCTTCCCAGGCACGGGGTTCGGGGCGCTTCGCTTGGCAGCATGAGGCGCTGGTTGTTTCATTGACGGGGCGGGAAAAGGCACCCCGCCTCATTTTGCGGAGAAGCGGCTTTAAACTCTTGGAAGGGCTTTTCCCGGCCGATGCTGCCCGCACCCATCGCCCCGAACCCCCTGCCACGAATAGGGATTCTGTAAAAGTGAAGGTGGGCAAGAAAGGGGTGTTCTCCAGCAATCTACAAAGGTTTCTAAAAGCCATAAAGTTCGGTGAAATTTTCGCGGCAGTCCTGATTCAAGCGCCGCAGGGTGAGGGCCAGCACATGAGAAGCCAGATGAGGAATCTGAACCCAGGGGAAAATAAAAAATCGACTATAGTTGGCCAGTCGATCGAGAAAGACTTTTCGCTTTGGTTTCTCTCTGAAAAATTTCCTAGAAAAGAAGCGCTGGAAAGGAATCAATCGTAGATGGGTTGGCAATGCAAAAGGGCAACGGGTATGCCCACCGCTCTGCCGATGTCTGAATAAACCCTGCCTTGTAAGTCTCTTTTCCAATCGCCGAGGGAGAAGGGAGATGAAGGAATGACGATCAAGTCCGGAGGGGGATTATTATTTAAATATTCCCTGATGGCCTCGATAAAATCTTCTACCACCAAGAGGTCCCCCATAAAAATATTCCCCCCGAAAAACCGGTTCTCAGGAACTTCAACCTGAATCTGAATATCTCCCAAGAGCGAGGATTCCCGCAAGATTTGGTGAAAAAGTGGCTTGACCAAGCGGGAGGAGAGGAGTAGGACTCGTTTGGCTTTGTAAGCCAATATCAAAGATTTCAAATCTTCCAGCGTGCTGTGTCTGAATCCAGCCCCCATAAAAATGATTCCCAGATGATGATCAGTCTCTGGTGTGTAGGGATAATCAAAATGAATGGGGGAAAGCTCGACTTCGATGGTTTCTTTCCCTCTCTGTATTAAAAGGTTGACGGACGGATTCCTGTTTTGGTGTTGGAGACGGAGGAGGTCGCGGGTCTGGGCTCTGGATGAAGTTTTTAAGCCGCCGATAGAAAGGATAAGGTCCCCGGATTTCAGCCCTGAGAGGGCAGCGGGAGAATTTTTCACCAACCCCACAATGGCTGGGAGATTGAACTTTTCCTCATGGCCTGTTTCTTCATAGAGGCTCGGCTTGACGACCAGGGGAGTCCGGGTTTTCTCCCGCAGGGAACGTATGGCCGAGAGCACCGATGACCATACTTCCTCGTGCTCGAATAAGGGGTCCTTCGAAAGATACTGACTGTAGCCCGGGAGGCTTACTTCTATCAGGTGGGCATCATGCTCATCTGCATAGGTCACGGTTTCCTTGAGATTCTCCAGCATTTCCTGGATCGAAGGAAAAGGCCAGGGAACGATGACCACGGCATAGGGAACCCGGCTCTCCTTAAGCTGAGGGAGCGCCCCAATGGCCACCTCAGGATTTTTCCCTCCCATGATCCGGGAGCGCCGAATCGGAGAGGAACTGTTCAGGGAGAGGTAGAGATAGATCGGCTTAAGCGCAGAGAGCTTTTGGATAAAATCCGATGTCAAATTGTTTCCATTGGTGGAAAGGCGGAGAGGGCGATCTGTTTTTTTTCGCAGTTCGGTTATGAGTTCCAGGGCGTGAGGATGGCCGAGAATTTCGTAAGGGCTCCCCAGGGTGGGGAAGAGCGCTCTTTTGGATCGTGGGGCAAAATATTTCAAGCGGGTTCGGGCTTCCTCGTATTCCTCTTCGGCCGATCTTGGGGGCTGCTGCAAGGCCAGCGAGGGAGGGTTTCCTCGGAGATAGCAGAAGCTGCAATGGCAATCGCACCGCGTGGCCAGATGATCGAAAACTTCCGCCGGGTCTCCGGCAGAAAGAACCAGCCAGTGGTTCAGGTGCTTCAACCGGAAGCCGTCGATCTTGAGCGGTTTTCCGTTTGATTCCAAAGCCACGATCGATAGGATGCTTTCTAAGGTTCTCTTGAGGTGAGGAATGCGGGGCTCGTAAAGCTCGGCATTACCAACACTTTGAAAAGATGAATTTTCATTTGGTCCGCCGGCGGCTTGGGAACTGGGCTGGGCTTGAGGTTCACGCCTCCCTCTTTCTGGGAAAAAAATTGGATGGATGGTCTCACTCTCATTCATCAACCGGAACCCATCCGCCTTAACCTCTTCTCCTTTGTGGTAGAGAGAAAGCAGTTTGAGGAGGCTCTGCAACTGGATGCGCATCATCCCCAAAAGAGGATCGCGCTCGTCTTCCTTGGCGTTCTCTTCTATGGGATAACGGAAAATATAGTCGGACTCTTCAATCATGATTTTTATATTACTCCATTTGCGGATGGAATATCAATGGATTGGGCAGTTCCAGATGAGAAGGTTCACCAGATCGTTTTAGCAGCCAATGGCCCCTTGCGCATGGACTTGAGAGGAATAGATTGTCTATTTTCAGAGTTTCTTTGAGAAGAAATATTCTAAAGTTGTCTTAAAATCTACCTCCCGGTCTCTCGCTGCAAGTGCTCCCGGAGTGCAGTTTTCGATCAAAGGTCAAGAGGTTGAAAATAATGGGATGATCGAGGGTACGTTTGTGGGGGATTATAGGATGTCCCTTTTTTCCCCAGAATACCACAGGGCGCAGGGTGTAAAAATCAAAGATAGAGGCGAAGCAAGGAATAAGAGAATGGCTGAAAAGTAAAAGGTGGAAAATCTCTTTTAACTATTAGAGCACTTTCCTCCTTTGTTGCAGAAACCAGTACCCTACCAGCAAGCCAATCGGCACTATGGCCATTACAGCCCAGCGGGTGCTTGGGTGGAAGATCACTATGAGCGAGAAGCCTGCCAGGGCAATCCTGGCGACAACATCTCGTCCTCTCTTGTTGCTGTATTTCGCCTGCATGCTAAACTGCATGCCCACCGTGCCGGCCATGAGCAGACCCATGGCGCCCAGCTGAGCCATCCCAGGTTGTAGCACCAGTTCGGGCCTGGCGAAAACTCCCCCCATCAGCACGAACAGGGCACTGCATAGCTGGATTCCCCTGAACAATGTCCCCATGAAAGGGGCTTCGGCGATTTTAGACGTCACCGCGGCCACAACGGAGGTCGGCGGCGTCAATTCACCCCAGACGGCCACGAAGAAAGCGAAGAAGTGTATGACCCAGGGGTCGATGCCGGCCTTAATCATGGGGGGGGCGATCACCAAGGCGGTGAGGATGTAGGTAGGGGCCGGGGGCAACCCGGTGCCCATGAGAGCTCCGAAAAAAAAGGCCACAAGAATCATGGCCACAAGATGAAAGCCCGCTGCCTCCATCAGGAGGAACCCGACTTTCGTCGTAACTCCCGTGATGACAACCACACCTGTCATGATGGACAGGCTGGACAGTAAAAGAGTCAGGTCAAAGGTCATAGTTGCGAAGTGGTCAATGAAGCGGAGGAATGGGGCGGCCAGGGACCGGAGATCCCGGGAAGGGCGGGACCGAAGGGTTGTGAGGACAAAGACCACCGAGACTACGATACCGGTCGCGACGAATACTCTCAAAGCGGCCAGCATTGGCGCCACTTTGGCGACCCCCATAAGGTATATCAGCCCGGCAATAACGCCCGTGTAGGTGAGGAGGTTGATCTTGTCCAAGATGCCCGTCTGCACGAGTGGGATTCCCGATATGCCGGTCTGGTAACGAACGGAGATCAGGTAGACGCCGGCACTGACCCCGGCATAGTAAATCAAAGCTGGAGCGTACCCCCGCGCCACGACATCGAAATAGCTCCTTCCCAGGAAATCGGCCATGAGGAATGCGGCAATTCCCATAACCGGCGGCATGAGTTGGCCGCCAAGGGAGGCAGCGGTCTCGATGGCGGCGGCGTTTACCTTGGGTATCCCGCTGGCGATCATGGCCGGGATGGTAGCCGAGCCGGTGGTTATAGCATTGGCCGCTCCGCTGCCACTCACCGTCGCCACCCCCATCGACCCCAGGACCGCGGCTTGCGGCAGGGCATGGGCCGACTTGTTAGCGAGACGCGAAGCGCTATTGATGATCGAGTCCACACAGCCGAAGGCACGCAAGACACTCAAAACCAGAAGGAAAGATCCGATCACAGTAAGGGCAAGCTGGGAAAGCCGTGAAAAAATTCCCGTGGCCATCTCCACACTCATAGAACTCAGGATTCGCCCCCACCCCATACCCGGGTGCCCAAACATGCCGGGCACGATCCACCCGTATACCGCATACAAGATCAGGAAGACGTTGAGGATGAAGAGCGCGAAGTGTCTCTTGCGCGTGTATTCCATCACCAGACCGGCCATTAGGCCCCCAACCACCAGGTCAGCCGTGCTCCATACCCCTGCCCGTACCGTGCCTATCTCTTCGAACTCGATGCCAATGTATAGGAGAGCAACAATGGACAAGGCAATGTAAACGCCCGCAATGACGCAGTTAGTGGTGGACTTAAGCCTGGGATAAAGGTCGTTGTTGCGCAGGGCATCCAGGGTGAAGAGGATGAACGCGACCGGAACCAGGATGACGGCGAGATAGGTTGGCCCTCCGGCGCCGGTAAGGTAGTAGCGGAAGAGGTACACGAAAAAAAAGAGGGCGAAAAGGTTAAAAAGAATCCGGGTGAAGGAATTCATTAGAGTGGATTCCTCATTTCTTTTCTGCGGCCAGATGTTGCGACGATATCTCGTGTTCCGAATCGTCCAATGGCCGAAAAAATCTCAGATGGGCGAAGGCCCGGGCGGAGGGACTATCAGCGCCCGGGCCCAGCTCCCTCTGCTACTTGGGCTTGGCGATGCGACCGTCCCACTTGGAATCCCAGACGCCACGCTCGCGCATGTACTTCGCCAGGCCGGGATGGATGGGAACGAAATCGAGCGCCGATTCGACGCCCAGGCGCTGAAACCCGGGCATATCCGCTTTAATTTGCATGAAGGCCGAGTCTGCTTTGGCCAGCTCAGCCGCATTTTTTTCGATAATGGTCAACATCTTGTAGACCTCTTCCGCGGATACCTCCAGGCCTACATGAAATCCATAGTAGAAGGGCAATAAGAGAGCTTTTTCGGCATGGATGTCCTTTTTGAAGGCATCTGGTTTCACTTCGGCAATCCGAAACCCAGCCTTCTGCAGCAGCCCAATTTCCTCTTTGTTAGGATTGAGGATGGCCCAGTCTGTGCCGACTGATATTTCGATTATCCAAGGGGCTGTTGTTACCTCTGCGTTCGTATAGGCGTTGAAGGCCTTGATCTTGCCGGCCTCTAACTGCGACCCTACCGACGAGAGATCCATTTCCCGGTATTCATGTTTGATCCCCAGCGCTGTGAAACCCCTTTCCAGATGGGCGCGTACATCCCAGGGGAGAGGTCCGGTAAAAATTGGCTGCCCGGAAAGGTCCCGCCACTGCTTGTACTTTCCTTTGTCCTTGGCAAGGATCCCAACCCCCACTTCCACCGAGAAAGTCCAGAAGGATTGGACGGGGTACCTTTTTATATGAGCTTTAAAACCCTTGAACCGGTTGATGTCATTCGCCAGCTCGTAGAACGCAATGTCGGCGCCATAATAGCCGTCAAACTCCCCAGTCGCGTACCCTTTAACGGAAACGATCGCCCCCGGTGTAGGTAAGGCCGCGATCTTGTAGTTAGGCATCTCTTTGTTCAGCACCGCGGCCAGGTTGACTAAAGCCCTGTGGCCAGACGAGCCCGCGGCTGAGGTCGCCCACTTAAAATCCTTGGCTTGAGACCAGCCATCGGCAACTGCTCCGAAGAAAAATCCGGCAGTGATTAGGAAAATAAATATTTTCTTCATTGTTTAGCCCTCCCTTCACTTAGGATTGGATGACAAGAATTTACTCGGAGAGATAATTATAAGGAATAGGTCGTCCGGTAGCAAGAAAAATTTAAAAACCGCCAAAGGGACGTAAAAACCGCATGGAACCATCCCATCGACACCCTCGGGACATCCTCCGGAAGTTTGGAGGGTAGGTCATTAAGTGCTAAACGTCTAAAACAAAAAAGCTCCCTGTAAAAGGCCTATGTATCAGGGATAGAGGGGGGGGAGTAATAGGCAGCAAAGCTTCAACATGCTTGACGGGGTAAAAGAAAAAGGTTTATTGTTGGGTTTGAGGAGATTATGTATCTGGTTTTCGCGAGGGGAAAACTCTTAAAACAACACAAAGCAAATTGCGGAGGCAATGATGAAAAACCGGATAACCGATATCTTGGGTTCCGAGTATCCGATTATACAAGGGGCGATGCGCTTGATCACCATGGGGGAAATGGCGGCGGCTGTATCCGAGAGAGGAGGTTTTGGAGTCATCGCCTCTTCGGGTCTAACCGGAGAGAGGCTGCGGGCTGAAATCCGAAAAGCCAAGTCCCTTATTGACAAACCTTTCGGGATCAACATTCCTATCTATCGGCCCAATGCCTTTGAAGCCCTGCAGATCGCTATCGAGGAAGGGGTAAAAACCATCACCACCTCGGCCGGCGATCCGGTAAAATTGATCAAAAGGGTCAAAGAAGCCGGGCTCCGGATGTTGCAGGTCGTTGCCACCGTGGAGATGGCTAAAAAAGCAGAGTCGGTGGGTGTTGACGCAGTTATCGCCATCGGGGCTGAAGGAGGGGGCCATGTGGGGCGAGATGAAATATCCACTATGGTTCTCATCCCCCAAGTGGTGGATGCAATAAAAATCCCTGTGGTGGCTGCTGGGGGAATAGGAGATGCCCGAGGCTGGGTCGCGGCTTTTGCCCTGGGTGCCGAAGGTATCCAGATGGGTACTCGATTTCTGGCCACAAAGGAATGTCCCATTGCGGAAGCTCACAAACAGGCCATCGTGGAGGCCAAGGATAATAGCACCATGATCGCGGCGCGCAAAGGCTATCCCATTCGAGTGCTGAAGAACAAAGCGGCCATCGCTGTTCGGACCCTGGATGAACGGGGGGCCAGCCAGGATGAGATCAATGCCTATGTGGACGTTATTTCCAAAGGACCGGATGATGACCGCGAGAATAAGCTGATGTCTGCGGGGCAGGTCGCCGGATTGATTCAAAGAATCATGACCGTCGAAGAACTGATCTTGGGTATGGTGGCTGAGGCCAGAGTGATCGCCCAGAACCTCGGAAAGACTTCTTAGCCACAGAGGGCACAGCGCGACAGAGCCGCAACCCAAAATTTATTGGACGCAGATTAACGCAGATAAACACAGATATAATTAAAATATGCTTAATAAAATTTTCAGAAATTGAACGTTATAGTAAACGTCAAAAGAAAGTTGTCATTGCGAGGAGCGAAGCGACACGGCAATCTCATGAGATTGCTTCACTTCGTTCGCAATGACCCTTTTCCTGGATGTCAACTTATTTAAGCCGTTCACTATAGTAGTACAGAGGGCACAGAGATAAAGAAGGGCATAAGGGGCAAGGCTAAAAGTTCAAAGCAAAAAGGTAAAAGTTTTTTTACAAATTAATCTTTCTCTGAGTCCTCTGTGACCTCTGTGGCAACAATAAATTTGATTAAAATATGATTGGAGGATCGGGATGAACTGGGAGTTCGTGTTATTCAACAAAGAAGACGGGATCGGCACCATTACTCTTAATCGGCCGGATTCGATGAATGCCCTGGGGGGTGGGATGAGGCAGGAGATCCTGGCTGCCCTGGAAGTAGCTGTAGCAGACAGCGAGGTCAGGGTCATCGTGATCACGGGCGCTGGTAAAGCTTTCTGCGCGGGAGGGGATGTGAAAGAATTTGTCTCGGGAGGAACAAGGGCTGAAGCCAATTTACCCATCGATCAAAGACCGACCCGGGATAAAGTGATCCTGCTCATTCAGGCCACGGGCAAGCCGGTCATCGCTTCGGTCAACGGCGCTGCTGCCGGGGGAGGTTGTAATCTGGCCCTGGCTTGTGACATGCGTATTGCCAGCGACCGGGCGCGATTTGGCCAGGTATTCGTGCGCCGGGGCCTACATCCGGACTGGGGAGGAATCTGGTTTTTACCCAGGCTGGTAGGCTATGCCAAGGCTGCAGAGCTTATCTTTTCGGGTGAAGTCATCGACGCCCAGGAAGCTTTGCACATCGGCCTGGTGAATAAAGTCGTCCCCCATGAAGAATTGTCCAAAGCCACTAAAGAATTTGCCATGAAGTTTATGAAGAGCGCACCCATTCCCGTCTCCCTGGCCAAAAAGGGGCTGCAGAATTTTTCCCGCATCGACTTGGCGCAAGCCTTAGACCAGGAACGGTTGGCGCAATCCCTCTGCTGGAATACGGAAGACCGGGAGGAAGGAATGAGATCGTTTGTGGAGAAACGAGACCCGGTTTTTAAAGGAAAATAAACTCATTCCCTAAACAAATCCCAGACAAGCCGAAGGCCATCGTCATGCGTCTGCTCATTATCAATGGCAGAGGCGAATCACCTGCCGAATGTCTTCCACCTTCTCCAGATTCCAGAGATTTTTTAGCAGGGAATCTATTTTCCGCTCCGTCAGCACAGAGGGCGCTAAGGAACGAAACTTCAACTCCAATTCTTCATCGGTTGGGGGGTTTCGCGGATCCCCCTTGGGAGTGTTCACAAAAGCCGAATATTTTTTGCCCTCTTTGGTAGTGATGGTCACTAGGGATTCAGTATCTTTATACTCGGGGACGACCTTTGCTTTTACCTTTTTCCGCAGGGCTATCATCTTGGGGTCCTGAACCTTTTTATCTGTGAACATATCTTCCCCGGCCACTCCCTCAGCCAGAGCCAGAGCTGCGCAGTAGTAGGTGCTGAATTTTCCGGCTAGACCGGTCTTCGGTTCTACCTGCCCGGCGGAATCCAGGCAAAAATGGGCTACATCGCACTGGATCGCCTCCACGTCTTCAGGCTTGAGGTTGTATTGATTTCTAATGGCAATAACCGCATCAATGGTTGGATGGGTGAGCAGGCAGGCGGCATAGGGCTTGAAGGTGTTTTTTAGCACTTCGTATTTTTTCCCCAGATCCTTGACCATTGGCGCCAATCTGGAATGATCTCCCAGGGCCTCTACGTACCCTTTTTTTCCTTCAATAATATTTGGGGCGCAGGTAAAGCCCTGCTGGGCCAGGATAGCCGAGAGAACACCATCAAAGGCCGATTTCCCGGGATGGAAGGGTTTGGTCATGGTTCCAAAAACCAGACGCAAACCTGCGGCCTGGGTCCCAGCCAGGCCCAGAGCCTGCTTCATTTGGTCTAAAGATAGGCCCAGGAGTTTCCCCGCAGCCACGGCAGCCCCGAACCGGCCAAAGGTGGAGGTTGAATGCCAGCCCCGGTCATAATGTTTAGTTCCCATGCCTATGCCGATGCGGGTTTCTACTTCGAATCCTAAAAGAAAAGCTTCCAAAGCTGCTTTTCCAGAGAGGCCTTTCCACTCTGCCACGGCCAGAACGGCAGGGATCACGGGAGCGCTCGGATGCCCTATAGAGGCGACATGGGTGTCGTCATAATCTAAAGCATGGGCCATCGCTCCATTGACCAGAGCGGCATTCATGACATTAGTCTTGAAGCCATGTCCTAAAACCGTGGCCTGGGGTTTCCCCCCAAACTCCTTAACCATTTTTAGCAGAATCTGAGTCAAGGGCTGTTTGGCTCCTCCCAGGGCTACGCCCAGGAGATCCAAGAAGCAGCGCTTGGCCTGGTGAACTACTTCCTCGGGAAAAGACGGGTAAGAGGTTTCCAATACATAACGCGCCAACCTTTCGGTTACCTTCATTTTTTCCTCCTTTTAAAAAATAAATCCCAATTCTCAAATTCCAAATCCCAAATAAATTTCAATATCCAATGGCCAAATGACTAAATTGTAACACCACTCTTAGACCAATGGTTTAGGATTTGATTTTTTGGTCATTGAAACTTATTTGTTATTTGGTGCTTGGAATTTGGTGTTCATTCCCAATAAAGATATTACCTTACAAATTTTACCTTTATAAAATCAGCAATGGTTTTAATGGAGGTGCCCGGAATGAATACTTCGGCCGTCCCGGTCTCCTTCAATTTTGCGGCGTCGGTCGGGGAGATGATTCCTCCAACGATAACCATCTTATCTTCAGCGCCCCTTTCCTTCAGGCCTTGGATTACCCGCTGGGTCAAGCTCAAATGGGCTCCAGAGAGGATGCTCAGGCCGATGACATCAACATCTTCCTGGATCGCTGCATTGACAATCATCTCCGGAGTCTGCCTAAGGCCGGTGTACACCACTTCAAAGCCAGCATCTCGCAGCCCGTAGGCCACCACTTTTGCTCCTCGGTCGTGTCCGTCCAGACCAGGCTTAGCCACGAGAACTCTAATTTTTTTGCTTTGATCCATGAATAACCCTCCTTGTTAAGATTGACCTAACAATCTAATCGGAAATTCAAATATCGAAGTCCAGAACAAGCACGAATGGATTCCCCCCATTTGATTTGGGTCAGATCGTTGCCGGCCGATATTCGCCGAAGACCTCCTTTAAAACATCGCACATCTCCTGCAGGGTGGCATAGGCTTTTACGCATTCAAAAAAGTGAAGAATCAGATTCACTTCCTCTTTCTGCGCGGCAGCTTTGAGCTCTTTGAGCAGTCGGGCGACCTCTTTGTTGTCCCGCTTTTCCTTTACTTCTTTGAGATGGGAGAGTTGCAGACGTTCGGCTTCGTCCCGACGGTTGGCATCGTAGGGGTGCGGAACCAACCGGGTTGTAGAAACCTCCAATTCATGTTCTCCCAGGTAACAATTTACGCCTACAATCAACTCTTTGCCTTCCTCTAACTTTTTCTGCCGCTCGTAGGCGCTGCGGGCGACCTCGCGCTGCATGTAACCACTTTCTATGGCCGCCACTGCCCCGCCCATCGATTGAATCTTGTCGAATTCGGCCCACGCCGCATTTTCAATCTGATTGGTCAGCGATTCCACGTAATAAGAGCCGGCCAGGGGATCCATGACGTCCGCTAATCGGGCTTCGTGCTGGAGGATGCGCGCGGCATCTTCGCTGAGTTGAATGGCCTCCAGACTCCACCCCAGGCCGAGCGGTTCATCAAAAGGCGGGTAACAGTTAGGCGCGCCGCCGGTCAGGGCTCCGGCAATACCGCCGACGACCGAGCGGACCAAATTGTTCAAGGGCCTCTGGACGGTGCAATTGAAGTTCCCGGGATAGACGGTCATAGGGATACGGAGGGTCATGGATCTTTCATTCCTGGCTCCGAATTTTTCCTTCAACAGTTTAGCCCACATTCGCCGGGCCGCCCGATGAAAGGCGATCTCTTTGAAAAATTCCATGCTGCCGCCAAAGGCATTGAAGCTGAAACGCGGCGCAAAAGAATCCACCGGAAGTCCGGCATTCACCCCCTCCTGCAAGTAAGCCGTGCCGATGGCCATGCTAAAGGCCAAATCCTGCTCTCGGGTGGCCCCGGCTTCGCGGATGTGATACCCGCCGATGCTGGTGATGTTTACATTGGGAAGATGTTGCGCAAAGAATACCAGGCTGTCCCGAAACATCCGGATAGAGGGCCGTGGCGGGAAGATGTAGGTTCCCCGGGCCACGAATTCTTTCAAGATGTCGTTCTGGGGTGTAGCCCTGAGCTTATCCCACGAGATTCCCCGTTTTTCAGCCATGGCCATGTACATGGCCATGATGATATTGGCTGGGGCGTTGATGGTGAAATTGGAGGCGGTCCGATCGATGTCATTTTCCCCGGAGAAGGCTTCGAAGATGACCTCCATATCGCGCAGGGTATCGACAGCCACCCCCACGCGGCCTACTTCTCCGCTGGCCATCGGGCTGTCCGAATCGTAGCCGCACTGGGTAGGCAGGTCAAAAGCGATGTTGGGGCCTGTCCGGGCGCCGAGTTTCTTCATATGCAGATAATAATCCCGTGTATCTTCTGGAGCGCCATACCCCGAATAGCGGCCGGCCCGGACCAAGCCTTTCGCCTGGGGAATTCCCCCTGAACCTCGCTCACCGGTGCGGTAAGGAAAGGTGGGATAGGTTCCGGCAGTGAAAGGATATTGGCCGGGGAAGCCCACCCGATCCAAAAAGTTGAAACCATCTTCAAGGTCCGAGGGTGAATAAAACTGGGTGGGAGACTCTTTGAGTTTGAACCTCTCCAGCGCCGGTTGGAGAGTCTTTTCCTTCCAGCGATGCTTCTCTTGTTCAACTTTTTTAATATCTTCCATTCACAACCTCCTTCTTCAAAACCGATTGCGGAACTCAAAATGCGGATTGCCAATTCTGATGAACTCGTAAAAAGTCAAAAATTCCTTCTTTTTGTCATTCCCGCGAAAGGGGGAATCCAGTTAATTCAAGCAGTTCTGGACTCCTGCTTTCGCAGGAGTGACGGCTATTCCGACTTTTTACGAGATCATCAATTCTAATATTACGAATTAGGGTGTTTTTCCATTCCTTAATCCTCATCTTTTTTTCTTTACGAAAAGTATCAGCATTCCCACCTGGGTGTAGGTAAGCTGGAGCTCATCGCGCAGGAAAGGGGTCAGGGGAGGGATGCACAGATTACCGAAGGGGCCACCGTGTGCGCAAGAGTCATAGTTAAGAAAATAGCCCCCAGGTGAAGATTTTTCGAAAATTCAGTCATTAAAATCCATATGGAAAATCCCTCGCAGTGGACTGCTTACCTGGGCATTAACAGGTTCGGCAGAAAGAGACAGAATTGGGGCCAGTAGGTGACTATGGCGATTTCGATAAACCCTAAGATCACGAAGGGAAAAGCCCCCCGGATGGGTTCCGAGAGGGGGGCCTTGGCCACGCCGGATATGACAAAAAGGTTCAACCCCACGGGTGGAGTAATCAGAGCAACTTCCATGTTTACGACCATGATGATACCGAAATGGACCAGGTCAATCCCCAGATGCTTTAAAACCGGAAGGATGATGGGAAGAGTGATCAGCATGATGGAAACCACTTCCAGAAAACAGCCAAGGATGAGCAGAAAGATATTGATGAAAATCAAGAACATAATAGGTGTTAACTTTAATTCCAGGGCCATGTTCACCAGTTTCGCCGGGATTCCCGCTTCGGTTATCCAGTTTCCAAAGACGATGGCTGTGGAGATGATAAACATGATCATCCCTGCAGGCTTCATAGCATCTGCTGTGATGAAAATGACTTCCCGCAGTTTTACCTCCCAGTAGATGAAAAGGCTGATAATGATTGATGTTACAGCGGCCAGAGCAGCGGCTTCCGTTACTGTTACGAGACCAGAGTAAATTCCCCCCAGGATAATAAAAGGCAAGGAGAAAGCGGGCGTGGCCTTACCAGTGGCTCTTAGGGTTTCACTCCAAGAAGCCCGGGGAGCACCCCCTAATTTTTTCCGCCTTGAATACCAGGCGATCCAGCTTAAATAGAGCGCTCCTTCCAGGATCCCCGGCATAACACCTGCCAGGAACAGCCGGGGGATCGATTCTTCAGCAATGATCCCATATAGGACGAGAGCTATACTGGGAGGAATCATGATCCCCATCGTCCCGGAAGCTGCTACCACCCCTGACGCAAAATATCGAGGATATCCGTGTTGGACCATGGCGGGGATGGTGATAACGCCGATGGCTAGGGCCGTGGCCACGCTGGAGCCGCAAATAGCCGCAAAGAGCATGCAGGAGACTACGGCCACGACGGCCAACCCGCCCCAAAAGTGCCTTACGTAGCAATTCGCTGCTCCGATTAGATATTTAGACGCTCCTCCGCGGACCATAAACTGGGCAGCGATGACAAAAAAGGGGATGGCCATCAATGGGTAGGTATCCAGAGAGTTGTACATGACCTCTGGAACCATGATCAATGGGGTCGGGGAGTAGAGGGCAATCATGGTCAGAGCCGTAATGCCCAGCACAAAAACGATAGGAAGCCCCAAACAAAGCAGACTTCCAAAGACAAGGAAAAGGATCAAAATCATCATGTAAGTTTATCTTCCCGGCTCATTTCATGAGATTCCATAATCTCAGAAGGAGTAAAAAAGAAAAGCAGCCTATAAATCCGTATTCCATACCTTATAGCAACGAGCGTACAGCCCGAGGCCACAGAGAGGTAAGGAATCCAGAGAGGTAATCGCAGAGCAGTGAGTGATCTTTGATCCGCGAGAAAGGCATAGGCGACGATCTTGTACCCCAGAATACAGATTAAAATACAGAACCCCATGGCCAGCAGCCCGTTTAAGATGGCCAGGATGCGCCGGGTTTTAAAAGGAAACCGTTCCACGAGCAAGGTGGCCGCCACGTGGCCTTTTTCCCCAGCCAGGGTGCTGGCCGCGATAAAGACGGCCCAGATGAGCAGATAAGTAGCCATTTCTTCCCCCCAGTCAGGGGGTTTTTCAAGGGTATAACGCATGACGGCTGCGTAGAAAGCTATGGCGGTTGCGGAAAGGGCAAGGAGCCCAACGATAAACTTCTCCATCCAGTTCCATACTTTCAAAACCTTATTCACTTATGGACCTCGGGTTATTTAGTGTCCATCCGGAAACTCAACTTTTCCCCTCCCCATTCGACGGAGGGGAGGGTGGGTGTGATAAGGGGTTAAAATTTCTATTACTTCCATTTTTATGCCCCTCACCCCAACCCTCTCCCGCAAGGGGAGAGGGAGTTTCCAGATGGGAACTATTTAGTGTCAGTGTGAATGTGAGAGCAAGTTTCGGGACAGCTACAGGCCCAACTCCTTCATGGCTATTTTGACCAGTTCCGGGTCATGTTTCAGTTCTGTTATCAGTTTTTCTTGGATAGGCATAATATGCTTGCGCCATTTGGCCAACTCCTCGTCGCTGGGGTATAAGATATCCACTCCTTTGCTTTTTAAGAATTCCTCCGCATCTTTCTGTTCCCGCCGAGCAATCTCCCGCTGTTGGGTCGCGTGCTCTTTCCATACCTCCAACATGGTCTTCTGCAGGTCTCCCGGAAGACTATTCCAGAACTTTACGCTCACCATGGGGATATAGTAGCCCATAAAGTTCCGGGTAAAAACTCCGTATTTGACCCCAGCTTCGTGGAGCTTGGCGCTTTCAGCGCTTTTAGCCGTTGTAGCTAATCCATCGACAGTTCCCTGGACCAGGGCCATGGGAACATCCGGCCAGGCAATAAATACCCCGGTAGCCCCTAAGGCCTTAAATCGCTCTGTGGGAATGGAGCCCCCTGAATGGCGCATCTTCAACCCTTTAAACTCCTCCACTTTCGTGACTTTCCGTTTTATGGTCCAGCAGTTGTCATAACCAAGCTCATACCATCTTCCCAAGGCCTTAACATTCAGCTTCTTTTCCAAAGATTTGGCTACCGCCTCGCCAACTTTCCCGTCGATCAGCTTTTCGGTGATTTCGCCGGGTTGGCCGAAGAACATGGGCAGCATAGTCAGGCTGGTGTTGGTATCGATTCCCTCCAACACCCAGTTCCCTGGAACAGCCATTTCCACCGTCCCCATTCCAAGGGCCTTGGCCACGTGGGCATCCTTGTAAAGCTGGCCGCTGTGGTAAAGCTTGGGAGTCAATTTTCCCCCGGATCTTTTCTCCAGTTCTTTGATGAAAATCTCCAGCCCCATGTTCCGGGGATGGTTGGGCACCGTATCCACGGAAATCTTGAACTCATAGGGTTGCGCTGGGGCTTTTGTGGAGCCTGCAAACAAGGCCAAGCTGACGAGCACTGCCATTAGGCACAGATTTTTACAGATCTTTCTCATTTTCCTATCCTCCTTCGTGGTAATAATTTTGGGAAGGGGCTTCCTCTTCAGGAGCCCCCGGGGGATTCAGCAACCCATCGATCTTTGAGCATAATATTTGACTGGCGTGGGTATTCTTTCAATTTAGAATATTCTTGTCAAGTTTTTTATTCTTTTTTAATTTATCTGCGCATAGCTGCGTTCATCCGCGTCCTAATCCTAATGGAAATCTTTCAATGATTCTTTTCCGGCTCCACCAGTTCGATGAGCACGCCGTAGGTGCCCTTGGGATTGATGAAGGCCACCCTGGAGTTGTGGGCTCCTCTCCTGGGTTTTTCATCGATCAACTGGACCCCTTTGGCTTTCAGGTCTTCCAGGGCTTTTTCGATATTATCGACCTGATAGGCAATATGATGGACCCCTTCCCCCTTTTTTTCGATAAACTTGGAGATTACTCCTTCGGGGTTGGTGGATTGAAGAAGTTCAATGGCGGTATCCCCAACAGGGATGAAGGTGGCTTTAATCTCTTTTAGTTGTTCGCGGTCATGAATTTCCATCTTGAGAATTTCGGAATAGAACTTCTCCACTTCCTCAATGTTTTTGACGGCTACTCCGATGTGAGCTATCTTGTGAATCACTTTTATCTCCTTTCACGGATGGGAATTGTTATTTCCTCCCCCGCCCTATCTCGCCCTTCGAGGGGAGACAGGGAGAGGACCTGTTTTATTTGATCAGGGTGGCTACGAGGTCCTTGGCGGACAGGATGTTTTCCAGGCTGTACACCCTTTCAATAATCTGCTTGCTCTGCGCATGGTCCAGCGTCAACATGGACAGGCGGCGAAATTTTTCTTTAATCTCTTCGTCAGTCAGGGGATTTTCCGGGTGGCCCTTGGGATAGATGGATTCATCCTGGAATCGTTTCCCATCTTTGGTCCTAATTTCGACCTGAGCCGCGAGCGTTCCAGGGTATCTCCCCAGGAACTGGGGGTCTGATTCCAGCGACACTTTTTTCATAAATCCCTGGACTCGGGAATCCTGGATTTTTCCCTCCTGAAACTGATCCATGGCAATATAACCGTCCGCCGCTGCCCGGCTCACGCAGTACGGGATGCTCAGCCTCGCAGCCAGGGGGGTATCTGGAGCGTAATTCATTCCCTGCCCGGGTGCTGTGGGCGTCACCCGCAAATGGATAGATTCCACATCCTCCAGCCGCAAATTATTGGCCTTCATAAGCTGGATCGTCCCCTGGATAGGCGTGTGGCTGCAGAGGATGGTGGGAAAGGACTTCAGGCTGTCGGTCAGGATCTCATAGGAAGTCCCCAGGTTTTCGGTGAGGGCCTTCAGGTCGGGTTCTTGGGAATAGGCCTGGCAGAAGCCGGATTTGTACTCCAGGAGCCCCTTGGGCCCGGCAGCGCCCCGGGCGATAAGGCTGGCGGCCATAATTCCGTTCCAGGCGGCCAGCCCGGGGTGGAGGCTCTTGGAAAAATCTCCGAAATCGATGCAGTAGCGCATACCGGAAGCCCCATCCGCTGCCAGGCTGATGACCTGCTCCACTCGGTCCGCGGGGAGGCGAAGCAGCTTGGAGGCGGCAACCGCGGCGGCGATGGTCCCGAACGTCCCGGTGGGATGCCAGTATTTATAATGGGAGGGCATGAGGGCTTGGCCTACCCGTCCGGCGACTTCGTAGGCCACGACCACAGCGGTGATCACCGAGGGGCCGTCGGCGCCGACCTTCTCTCCCACGGCCAGGCAGGCCGGAATCACCGAAGCCCCAAAATGGGCGATCGATCCCAGGTGGGTGTCGTCAAAGTCGATGGTGTGGACCAGGGTTCCGTTCACCAGGGCTGCTTGGGGGCAGGAAGTTTTCATCCCGGTGAGCCACACCGTGGATTCAGGGTTTCCGCCCATCTCTTTCACCGGATCGTAAATCCAGCGGAATTCATGGCTGGCCAGAGTGTACCCGGCGATGGCGCACCCTAAGGTGTCCAGGACGATGCCCTTGGCTTTCTGGACAACCTCTTTAGGCAAGGCGGCGAAAGAGGTTTCGCTCACATGTTCGGCTAAAACTTGCGTCGCGCCCATGTTGCTCTCCTTTTCCCCCCCACCCTCTCCCTCCCCCTCGAGGGGGGAGGGTTGGGAGGGGGTGAGATAACGCGAAACCTGAAACTGTATTAAGCCAACTCCTGCAAGCGCTTTTCTATTGCCCCGAAGGTGGACCGGGCAAACCGCCGGGCCTCGCCGAGGAGCAATAACCGCGGCAAGAATCCCATGTCTTCCACCGTCGCACGGCAGACCACCGATGTTTTTCCATTTTCCACCGGAGTCATGGCCAGGGCCACCTTCTGGTCCGCTTTGACCAGACCCCCCAGGCCTTCGAGAAGGAGCCTTACGGAAAAGGCTTCGGGGGGGGAGATGTCGACCATTTCTCCCCTCAGCTTTAGGATCCATTCGAATCCCATCATCTTCACCCGGAGGAGAGACCGGAAGTTGTTCTCATCCAGGATCTCCATGCTTTCCATTCCCGGGAGGACGCTGAAGATGACCTTGCCGATCAACCGCCAGACCCGATCCGGGGCTGCATTCACGATAAATTTTCTCTCCGCCAGAGCCGTGTTTGCCATGGGAATTCTCACGACCAGGGTTTTTCCGCGGCGGCGTTCTTCCCGGCGATGCGGCCGAAGACAAGGGCCTCTCCGATGTTGCACGCTCCCTGGTAGAGGAATCCCCAAATGGAGCCGAGCTCTCCGGCGGCGTAGAGCCGGGGAATGGGTTTCCCGTCAGGGTCGAGAACCCTGGATTCCTTGTCCCTCCGGGGGCCTCCCTGGGTATTGATCAGCGACGGCCAGAGCTGAATGGCGTAGAAGGGGGCCTCCAGAGCACGCAGGTCTTCCCTGGGCCGGCCAAAATCTTCGTCCTTCCCCGCCTTGCAAAGATGGTTGTAACGATCCAGGGTCTCCCCCAAAACTTTCGGTTCCATGGATATTTTGGAAGCCAGCTCGCTTACTGTTATCCCCTGCTGGATCCACCCTTTGGCGATTTCCGCCGAGTTGTCCAGGCTCCAGGTGTAAAGATCTCGGTTGTAGCCTGCGGTCCCGCGGCTCAGGGGGCCTCTTTTCTTGGTCTGCTCGTCAAAGACCGCCCACAGGGGGACCCGCGGATACTCCATCTTTTCCATGTCGAAATGGGAGAGTTCCCGGTAATATTCGTGGATCTCAATACCGGCCTCGTTGACAAACCTCCGGCCGTATTTGTCCACGAAGAGGAACCCTTCACTCAGGAAGGCGACCCAGAAGGCGGCCTCGAACTCGGGAGCCTTGAAGCCGATCAAACAGGCCAGGCGGGTCATGTGCCACAGGTCTGCGCCGATTTTCTGCGCCATGCGGATCCCGTCCCCCGTATTCCCGGGGGTTCCCAGGAAATAGAGCGGTTTGACCGGCAGGTAATCCCATTTCATCCAGGGGTCATTCTCGTATCCGCCGCAGGTCAGGATGATCCCCCGCCGGGCTTTGATGGAAATTCTCTTGCTCTCCCTTTGAGCGATCACTCCGACGATCTCTCCCCGGTCGTTGGGAATGAGTTCCTGGGCGGGAGTCGCGGTCAGAACCTGGATCCCCCGTTTGGCCACCAGGCCGGAAAGGAATTTCCAGAGCCGCTGGGACGGCTTCCCCTCTTCCGGAGTTCCCTTGATGTTGTACTTCACCACGTTTTCCGCGCCGCGAACGTGGGGGAAGCCGGCGCCGGCAATCATGGTGGGGTAGGCCACTTCCAGCGGCTGGAAGACCTGGACGTCCGCGCCCATTTGCCGGATCCACTCCCCGTTCTTGAGCGCCTCCTCCACGAAGGCCTCCAGGATTTCCCGTTCCGTGGTTTTGAAAGAAAGGGTGTCCAGGTACTCCACGAATTCCTTTCCCTTGGGGACAATGATATTGCCGCCGCAGATACTGCTATTTCCTCCCCCCTCCGGCATCTTCTCCAGAATCAAAACCTTGGCCCCCTGTTCATGAGCCGTGACCGCGGCAGCGGTTCCCGCCGAACCCCAGCCGATTACCACCACGTCAAATTCCATGTCCCATTTTTCTGGCACGCTGATTTTCATCTCTTCCCCCTTTGCTCCAGAAATTCCCAAAAGAGTCTTCGAACCCCCTCCACGCTTAAATCCGAAATCCGAATATCGAAATCCGAAACAAATCCAAAATTCAATTGAATTAATTTTGATGATCTCGTAAAAAGTCGTCACTCCGGCCTGCCTGTGCCTGGCAGACAGGTGAAAACCAGAGTCCAGAAAATTTATAACTATTTGAAAGAACTGGATTCCGGCTGGAGTTTATCCCGATGAAAATCGGGGCCGGAATGACGGGAAAAGGAGCTTTCGGACTTTTTACGAGTTCATCAATTTTCAAATCCTGTTTTTGGCCTTATATTCGAGCTTCTTGCAAAAGTCCGTAATTTACCCTTCGACAGGCTCAGGGTGAACGGGTTTAAGTTGAAATTATTTAGTTTTTCCGTTCGTGGTGAGCTTGTCGAACCACAAAAAAATACTTTTGCAAGAGGCTCATTCGTCTCGAATTTTGTGCTTCGGATTTCGAATTTCCTCATCAGAGGGGTATATTCCCGTGCTTTCTTTCCGCCCGGCTCACCTTCTTGTTCTCCAACATCTCCAACCCCTTGATGATCTGGGGCCGGGTTTCCTGCGGGCGGATCAGAACATCCAGTTGTCTTTTCGAGGCGGTGTAATAAGGAGTCATGAATTTTTCCCGGTACTCCTGAATCTTTTCTTCCCGCACTTTTTCTTTGTCCGCAGCCGCATCGATTTCTTTGCGAAAGAGGATCCGTACGGCCCCCTCCGCGCCCATGATGGCAATCTCTGTGGTCGGCCAGGCCAGGACCAAATCCGCCCCCATCTCTTTATTGCTCATGGCTGCGAAAGCCCCGCCATAGGCTTTGCGGATGATGCAGGTCACCTTGGGTACGGTGGCTTCCTTCCAGGCATAGAGCATCTTGGCTCCATGGCGGATGATTCCTTTATGTTCCTCTTTGATGCCGGGAAGATACCCGGGAACATCTACGAGAGATATCAGAGGGAGATTGAAGCAGTCGCAGGTCCGGATGAACCGGGCGGCTTTGTCGGCCGCATCGCAGTCGATGGCCGAAGCCAGGAAGAGGGGATTATTGGCCACAATCCCCACGGGTTTCCCGTTCATTCGGGCAAACCCGGTAACCATGTTTCGTGCGAACCCGGCTTTGACCTCAAAGAAGTCCTTGTGGTCTACGATCAAGGAAATTACGCGGCGCATGTCGTATACTTTCTTAGGGCTATCGGGGAGAATTTCCACCAAGCCTTCTTCGCACCGTTCGGGATCATCCTCCGATTGGATGACCGGAGGGTTTTGAGTGAAGCTGGAAGGAAGGAAGCTTAGGAGCTTTTTAACCCTGGCCAGGCAGACCAGTTCATCCGGGCCTACAAAATCAGCCACTCCGGAAGTTTGGAAATGAACCCTGGCTCCTCCCAGTTCCTGGCTTTCCACCTCCTGTCCGGTGACCTCTTTAATCACCAGAGGGCCGGTGATGAACATCTGGCTGGTCTTATCCACCATGAAAATGAAATCCGTGAGGGCCGGGGAGTAGACCCCGCCGCCTGCGCAGTTTCCCAGGATGGCGGAAATCTGGGGAATGATCCCTGAAGAATCCACATTCTCCGCGAAGATAAGGGAATAAGCCCCGCTTCCCTCCTGGATTCTTCCCCCTGCCGAGTCGATCAATCCCACTGCCGGAGAACTGGCTTGTCTGGCCATACGGATCAGGGAGGCAATCTTCTGGCCGTGAATCTGCCCAACCGATCCGCCCATAACTGTGGAATCCTGGGCATACAAAAAGACAACCCGGCCATCTACTTTTCCGTAGCCGGTGATTACCCCGTCTCCCCAGGGGCGATTCTTCTCCATCCCGAAATCCGCGCACTGATGCTGGGCCAGCATGTTCACTTCCACGAAGGTTCCGGGATCCAGCAGATGATCGATCCGTTCCCGGGCGGTCAGTTTGCCCAGGCGGTGTTGTTCATCAATATTCTTCTTGCCTCCCCCGGCCCGGGCAGCCTCTTCAATCTGTTTGAGCTTTTCGATTTCATCCTTCATAAGAGACATGTCCACTCCTCCAACCTGGCTGAGTTCAGGTTGAGTCTAAGATTGTTGATCTCGTAAAAAACAAAAATACCCCCTCCCGCCGGGGAAGGGGAAATTTACTTTTCCATATATGGACAGTTAGAATAATTAATGGCATTTGTCAACCCCAAAAATTTAATTAATGGGCCATCCGTATTATGGTATATTCAGCCGCAAAAGCAAAAGGGGCACGGGAGGAAGGCATGAGCGAGTCGTTTTTGAAGCGAGTGGATCACGAGGTCCTGGTCATGAGCGGGGCGATGGGGACGATGATGGCCCGGGTGGGCGCTGACTTGGGGGGGTGCATCAGCCAGTGGATTATTGAGCATCCGGAGGTTTATCAGGAGCTAGTCCGGGATTATTTTCAGGTGGGTTGCGACATCGTAGCCGGGGCCACTTCCTCCCTGAACCGAATTGCCCTGACCAAGTTCGGCCTGGCCGATAAATTGAAAGAATTAAATCAGGGGGTCATCCGCATCATCAAAGATATCCAACCGGATCATGGATTCGCGGCTGGCAATATCGGCCCCACCGGGAAAATCCTGAAGCCTTTGGGGGATGTGGGTCCGGAGGAACTCCTGGAAGCCTATTCCGAGCAGGTCGGGATCTTGGCTGAAAGTGGGGTGGAGATTATCAACATTCTCACCATGTATGATCTGGAAGAAGCGGTGATTGCTCTCCGGGCGGCAAAAACTCAGACCTCCTTGCCGGTCATCGTCTCCCTGGCTTTTGATCCAGCGGCCAAAGGATTTCGAACCATGATGGGGGTGAGTCCGGAGGCGGCAGCGGAGCGCCTGGAAGCAGAAGGAGCGGATGTCATCGGGGCCAATTGCGGGCGTATCAACCTCGAACAGGTGGCCGAGGTGATCGGCCTCATGAAGGCCCACTGTAAGAAACCACTGATTGCCAAACCCAACGCCGGCTCGCCCCAGTTGGTGGAAGGGCGGGAAAAATACGCTGCCGGACCTGAACAATTTGCCGAACACGTAGGGAAATGGATCCATGAAGGGGCGCGAATCGTCTCGGCCTGCTGTGGCTCCAGCCCTTTTCATCTGGAGCATATCGTTAAAGAAGTTGAAAAGCTGGGCGGAAGATTATAGGAAGGGAAAAAGTTGGGAATTAAAATTCATGTAACACTTTAGTTCTTTGAAAAGGTGGAGCATAAATGTCTGGGACGTGCAGGGCCAGGGGGCCCGTTCCCGCCACGGCGGGATTGGAATCATAAGGCGCTGATTTCTCCGGGGATGGGGCGGGGAAGATGCTCCCCGGACCTAAACGAAGGCGGTAACGCCATTTTTTCAAACCGCTAAATTGATACAAATCCATAAATTCGGGGGACACCATATTTGATGGCTTCGTAAAAAGTCCATCTGTCCCGCTCAGAGCGGGATTGCGCGCCTTGTCCCGCGAAACGCGGGAGAGCTTTTTACTTTACCATCTTAATTTTGACTTTTTACTAGATCGTCAAACTTAAGGGGGTTAGAGATGTGAAGCCTTTTGGAGAGAGAGTTTCTGTGTAGTTAACCCAATTTATGGAAGAATGGTGAACCCTTCCTTTAAGGCTGCTTCCCGCAAATTTTGGTCGAGACACAAAAACTCGGCCCCTGAAGTCGCCTCCTCTGTCCAGAGGAGGGCAGCCGCGAGTTGTAGGGCATCTGCCGCCCTTAAAGAGTGGACCATAAGAAGTCTCTCCGCCCGATATCGTACAACTTCAGTAGGTTGTATCTCGGACCACTCCCCAGCAAGTGCGGTTAGCGCTGCCCTGGCATGTCGCTCGGCATGGATCGCGAGTACTCCCTCCCGGCGTCGGCGCGCCATGGCGGAAAGGCATTCTATCCGCGTCCCCCACCAAACAACGAGATCTTCATCTGTTTTTGCCAGGTTCTTAATAACCTCAGAGGATGTTTCTTTCAGACACAGAGGAATGATTGCCGAAGAATCCCAGAATTTCACCTTCCCCCCTCCCGCTCTTCAAGGAGTGCCCGCAAAACCAAGCCCTCCGAATCTTCAGCCTTAGGCAGGGTCCAAAAATCCTTAGGGAACTTGCCCGACCCGAGCCTTATCAGCCCCCGTTTTTCCATGCTCGCCATGTTTTCTCTCACAGGCCTTGGACGGGAAATCGGCAATAACCGAGCGACCGGATTCCCACGATCAGTGATCAGTACCTCCTCCCCGGATTTGACTCGACTCAGGTACTTGCTCAGGCGCGCCTTTAGTTCTGATACGGCTGCTGTTTTCATATTCACCCCTAAAATTTTTCATTTATGACTACTATAGTCAGATTAAAATAACCTGTCAAGGCTAAATCAATGTGAAAAGGGGTTACCCATTAGTTGCAGACTGGCAAGGCCGCGTAGCCTTGTAGGTGGGAAACCTACCCAGGTAACCGTTATGGAAGACGGGGGGAAGTCAAGAAAAGGAGGGGACTAATTCGGGGGACACCATATTTGATGATCTCGTAAAAAGTCAGAAAAGGGTGTCATCGCGAGCGAAGCGCGGCGATCTCATCTTTGCAAGTGCTTGAAATGATGAGATTGCCGCGTCGTCCCGCCGTTGGCGGGACTCCTCGCAATGACGGATATGGGACTTTTTACGAGATCATCATACTTGATGCATTCGTAAAGTCTAAAAATGCGTCTTTCTGTCATTTGGGCGAAACCTGTCCCTGAATTAAATATAATGTCACCCGAATTATTGACTTTTGCATAAATAATGGAAGGAAGATTGTTATCCCGCAATCCCCCTCACCTTTATCCTCTCCCCCGTAGTCGGGGGAGAGGGGAGGGTGAGGGGGGCTTAATAATATCCGTAATTTTCCATTACTTTTGCAAAGCTCAATAATGTGTTTCTTCTTGGCTTCCTCGGTATCCGCCAGCGTTTTTCTTCTTTCCCTAAGCGCTTCTACCCGGGCTTTACTCACTTTATTTACCCCTTAAAAGGTCGGTTAAAGTGGATATCTTTTGCAAGTTCTCCAGGTCCTCGACGATCCCTATGGTTTTTTCCCTCTCCCTTGCGGATTGGATCCCTTTTACACACTGTCGGTATTTGCCCCTCACCTCATCTTGGGAAAGGGGATTTCCCGGTGTCCCTCTGGCTTCATCCACGGTTTTCGTAAACTCCTTTCCATCCTTCATGAGAATCTTCACCGTGGTGGAAGGGTTGCCTGAATTCTCAATCGTATTCAGGTCGGGGCGGACGGAGAAGGCGACTCTTTTGATCATTTCCTGGATTTTCGGATCTTGAACTTTCTTGTCCTGGAATTGGGAAAGTTCAACTTTTCTTTCCAGCAGAGCCAGGGCCATGCAGAACCCCATGCTGAACTTCCCTTCCAGAGAGGTTTGGGGGCGAGAGTGGATGAGCATCGTGGGGGTCGTATAGCTTCCGGCACAGGAGATGGACTTTACGTCTTCAGGATGAATATCATGGCGTACGACCGTGTCCAGCATGGCGTCGATGGCCGGATGGGTCCGGGCACAGCTCGGGTAGCGCTTGAGCCCCACTCCTGGAGAAACGATATCGAAGGGCTGCCCCAATCTGGCAACGATTTTATTCAAGTCGTACTTGCCCAGCCCGGCGAAGGCATGGGCATACCCGAGTTTGGCCTCGATAATTGCGCTGTCGGCGGTATATCCCCGTTGGGCCAATTTGGCGGCAATCACTCCGTTTTTAGCCGCCTGGCCAGCATGCAAAGGCTTGGTCATGGTCCCGAAGTTCTGCCGCAATCCAGAGGCCAGGGAAGCAGCGATGCCCAGGGTGAAGCGCACTTTCTCCAAGGATAGTTTGAGGAGCTTGGCAGAGGCGGCTGCCGCTCCCATGGCTCCCAGGATGGCCGTGGGATGCCAGCCCCCTTCGAAGAGATGAGGATTGAGTCCAGCGCCCAGCTTGGTTTCCACTTCAACGCCGATGAGGAAAGCCTCTAATACTTCTCTCCCCGAAGCTCCGAGTTCTTCCCCCATGGCCAGAGCGGCCGGCAGCACTGGGACTGTAGGATGACCCCGCATGCTGCGGTTTATATCGTCGTAATCCAGGGCGTGGCCAAATGTGCCATTGGCCAGGGCTGCCAGAGGACCGGAGGTTTTAAACTTCTTGCCCCAAACACTCACTTTCGGCCGCCCGCCCAGCTCTTTTATAAAACCGGTCATGATTTTGGCCATGGGATCCCGGGAGCCTGCCAGGGCAACTCCCAGACAGTCAAGGATAACCCGCTTGCCAATCTCTCTGGCCTCAAGAGGAATGTTGAAAAGATTTGCATTGACGATGAATTCGGCTATCCTTCTTGTCACCTCCATCACGCGACCTCTCTTTGGTTAAAATTCCAAATTCCAAATCCCAAATAAATTCCAAGCACCAATGAACCAATAACCCAAACTATTCTGACTTCATCAGAATAGAGGAAAATATCTTCTTTAATTCTAAGCTTTCCTTTAGAAGTTACTGCCCTTCCTGCCCATATTTTTCGTCATTGGTTTGTACTATTAACCCCAGCCAGTAAGCTGATTCTTTTGCTTCTTTCCGGCAAATTTTATTCGCATTAAAAAATCTTTCTTGCTCAAGGCTTCATTTGCTTCGATATAGTTAGCTTCCACCGAGCCGGAAGCCCTTACCACTTGTTTCCCATATTCTAAATTATGAATATTTCTGGGCAGCTGTTTTACATAAAGGGCAATATTCTTCGCAAATTGAAATGTTCTACCTTCTAAGTCGTATTGTTTGGAATTTTGAATTTTGTCCATTGTAATTTATTTGTAATTTGGTGCTTGGTATTTGGTGCTTACTCTATTAGCTTAATGGCTCCTCTCAGTTTTAAGGCGTCAATCTTTTCCTTCGAGTACCCGAGAATGTTAGTAAGGACCTCCCGGGTGTGCTCACCTAATTGCGGAGGGCGAGTAAAGGTATCCACCGGGGTCTTATCAAATTTCAGCGGATTTCCCAGAATTTTGATTTTTTCCTTTCCCGGGCCGTCCGTCTCCTTGACCATATCCCGGCTCAGAACCTGAGGATCCGACAGAACCCGATCCAGCGTATTGATGGGGCCGGCCGGGACCCCGGCTTTGTGAATGGCTTCCAACCACTCGTCTCCGGGCCGGGTCATCAAATGAGCCTCCATCATGGGAATCAGCTGGGATTTGTTCTCCAGCCGTTTGGTGCGGGTGTTGAACCGCAGGTCCTCCGCCCACTCGGGTTTCCCGATGGCCTTGCAGAGCCTCTGGAAATGGTGGTCCTGGTGGGCCACGATGACGATCTGGATATCCTGGGTCTTAAAGGCCTGATAAACGACGAGAGACTGATGGCCCGCTCCGATGGGGCCGGGGATTTTTCCGGAGTGGAAATAGTACTGGGCGATATAGGTCAATAGATACACCTGACCGTCTAGGAGAGAGACCTCCAGACGCTGGCCCTGGCCCGTTTTCTGCCGGTGAATGTAAGCGGCCAATACTCCGTGGACGCCCAGCAGCCCTCCGACGAGGTCCCCGAGGGGGATTCCGGCCCGGACCGGCGAGCCCCCCGGCTCCCCGGTAATGGACATCCCTCCGCTCACCGCCTGGACGATGAGATCATACCCCGGGCGGTCGCGATAAGGACCGTTGTAGCCATAGGTGGAGATGGAACAGCAGATAATCTGCGGATTGTATTTTTTCAGGGTCTCATAATCGATTTGCAGACGCTCCAAAACACCCGGGCGGTAGTTGTCATAGACCACGTCGGACTTGGCCACCAGATCATAAAGGACCTGCCGTCCTTCCGGGGACTTCAGATTGATCACGACGCTTTTTTTATTGCGATTGATAGACCAATAATAGGCGCTCATATTCTCGGCATAAAAATAAGGAGGGCCTACCCGCGTCTCGTCCCCGTCCAGGGGTTCGACTTTTATGATCTCTGCCCCCAGGTCACCCATCAACATGGACCCGGAAGGCCCGGCCAGCATCATGCTCAGGTCGATAATACGGACGCCTTGAAGAGGCCCTTTGCTTTCTACTTTGTCTGCTGTCATAATCGATTTATCTCCTTTTCCTTTCTATAATCATTATAAGAGTTCGAGACTCCCAGGGTTCAAGGGTTCTTGTGAAAAAATTTATTTTGTAACACTTTAGCCCTTTGAAAAGATGTGGGGCGTAAGGTCAGGGGGAATCCATGGTCCGGGGGCCTGGGCGGCCCGCTTGGAATCATAAGGCGCTGGTTTCTTCGCGGGTGGGGCGGGGAAAACGCCCCCCGCCTCCTCCGACGGAAAAGAGCGGGGTTCTTCGTGGCCAAGCGGAAACCCGGCCGATGCTTCCGGCGCGTTCCACCCAGACCCCCGGACCTCAACAAAGGTGGTCAAACCACTTTTTCAAACCGCTAAATTGATACTTTATTTTTAATTTTTCCCCCTTGAATCCTTGAACCCTGTTTTTTAAAGCGCGGCCGCCTGGTATTCTCCAAAGGCTTCCCGCAAAGTATCACATATCTCCTGAACAGTGGCATAGGCTTTTACAGAGGCGATGAGCTGCGGGAATAAATTGGTCCCCTCTTTTACAGCTTCATTCCTCAGTTCTTTTAGTAGTTGATAGACTTTTTTATTGTCCCGGTTTTTCTTTAACTCATTCAATCTTTCGATTTGCTTCCTTTCGGCATCCTCGCGGCGTTCGGGGTCATACGGATGGGGCACCAAACGGGTGGTTTGCACTTCAAGTTCTCCCTCGCCCGTATAACAATTGACCCCGACAACTAGATCCTTGCCTTCTTCAAGCCTTTTCTGCCGCTCATACGCGCTGCGGGCGACCTCCCTTTGCAAATATCCGTTTTCAATCGCGGCCACAGCCCCGCCCATGGCTTGAATCTTCTCCCATTCGCTCCAGGCGGAGTTTTCGATCTCGTCGGTAAGGGATTCCACGTAATAAGACCCGGCCAGGGGATCCATAACATCTATCAGGCGAGCTTCGTTTTGCAGGATGCGCGCCGCATCCTCGCTTAACTGAATGGCTTCCAGGCTCCAGCCCAAACCCATGGGTTCATCAAAGGGAGGGTTGCAATTGGGCGGACCACCGGCTAAAGCGGCGGCAATTCCTCCTGCGATGGAACGGGTTAAATTGTTGAGCGGGCGTTGCACGGTACAGTTCACCCGCCCACAATGGGCAGTGGAAGCCACGCGCAGCAGCATGGAGCGTTCATTCTTCGCTCCGAACTTCTCTTTAAGAATTTTGGCCCACATTCTCCGGGCGGCACGGTGAAAAGCAATCTCTTTAAAAAATTCCATGGATCCGCCAAAGGCATTGAAACTAAAGCGGGGGGCAAAGTTATCCACGTCAAGGCCAGCCTTGACTCCTTCCTGCAAATAAGCCGCTCCAATAGCCATACTGAAGGCTAAATCCTGCTCGCGAGTTGCTCCAGCCTCCCGGAGGTGGAAACCGCCCATACTGGTGATGTTCACGTTCGGAAGATGTTTGGTAAAGAATACCAGACTATCCCGAAACAAGCGCATCGATGGCCGAGGGGGAAAGATGTAGGTGCCACGCGCAATAAACTCTTTAAGGATGTCGTTTTGCGGGGAAGCGCGCAGTTTCTCCCAGGCAATCCCCCGTTTGTCCGCCAGAGCTAAGTACATGGCCATAATGATGTTTGCTGGAGCATTGATGGTAAAATTCGAAGCTGTCCGGTCAAGGTCATTCTCCCCGGAAAAAGCTTCGAAGATGATCTCCATATCCTGAAGGGTATCGACCGCCACCCCCACCCGGCCTACTTCCCCAGTGGCCAGGGGGTTATCCGAGTCATACCCACACTGGGTTGGCAAGTCGAAGGCGAT
>Ga0194112_10000993_pt1 | contig 41570 bp, 47 predicted proteins | sample TA2MahC400mmetaG_FD_146191 | JGI IMG/M metagenome (GOLD analysis project Ga0194112, IMG submission 146191) | Freshwater microbial communities from Lake Tanganyika, Tanzania - TA2015016 Mahale Deep Cast 400m | ecosystem: Environmental > Aquatic > Freshwater > Lake | place: Tanzania: Lake... | reverse complement strand
TAAACCAAAAACAACATGACACGAACAACAAAACCTAAAAACCCAAATAAAAAAATAAAACACAACAAAAACCAGAACAAGAAACTACCTAAAAACTTTCAATTAAGAAGACAGTTCAAACAACTGATTTTATAAAATTGTCAAGAATGCACTATTTTCTCTGTTTGTAATGTGTATGCAATAACTTGTGTGATTTCTCGCCTAAAGGCTTGATTAAGAATTCTTTGTAAAGAGTCATGACTTCTGGATTTTCGTGAGATTTCCTGTATTTTAATTCCCTGTCCTGTTTGTACAACGCTTCTATTCTTTTCTTTAATACCTCGCTGTTTGTCGGTTTTGGCTGTCCGCCGCCGCCTATGCACCCTCCAGGGCATGTCATTATTTCTATGAAATGGAATTTTTCTCCATTCTTCACCCTGTCTAGTATTCTTCTAGCATTTCCAAGGCCGTGGGCTACTGCTACTTTTACTTTTAAACCGTCAATGTCTATCTCAGCTTCTTTCAAACCTTTCAAGCCTCTGACAGTAGTGAATTCTATATTCTTAAGCTCTTTTCCAGTAATCAACTCATAGGCTGTTCTCAGCGCAGCTTCCATGACTCCGCCTGTATTTCCGAAAATTGCTCCTGCCCCTGTTGAAACTCCAAGTATTGGGTCAAAATCAGAGTCTTCAAGATCTTCAAACTTTATACATTCCTTCCTTAGCCATCTTCCAAGCTCTCTTGTGGTTAAAACAGCATCAACGTCTTGATAACCTGAACTGTTCATCTCAGGCCTTGTGCATTCAAACTTTTTTGCAGTGCAAGGCATTATACTAACTACGAAAATATCAGCAGGGTTTATGTTATTCTTCTTAGCATAATAAGTCTTAGCGATTGCTCCGAACATCTGCTGCGGGCTCTTACAGCTGGAAAGGTTAGGTAATAGTTCAGGATAGAAATGCTCGCAGAACTTAATCCATCCTGGAGAGCAGGAAGTTATTAAAGGTAAAACACCATTGTTCTTGATTCTTTCAATAAGCTCGCTTCCTTCTTCCATAATTGTTAAATCTGCAGCGAAGTCCGTGTCAAAAACCTTGTCAAACCCAAGTTTTTTCAACGCAGTAACCATCTTTTTTGTAACTAAGCTTCCTGGCGGCATCCCAACTTCTTCACCAATAGCAGCCCTTATAGCAGGTGCTGTCTGCACTACCACATGTTTCTTAGGATCTTTTATCGCAGCTATCACCTTTTCAGTATCATCCCTCTCTTTTATAGCATCTACAGGGCATACGAGTGAACATTGTCCACAATACATGCAAGGTATGTCATTTAGTTTATGATTGAACGGTGCAGTTATTGACGTGTTTATTCCTCGTTTTGCATAACCTATCGCGCAAACTTCTTGCACAGCTTGGCATTTCTGAACGCATTTCCCGCATAAGACGCATTTAGAACTATCCCTGATTATTGATGGATTATTATCATCTAAGTCTTTTTTAGGAGTCGCCCTTTCAAACCTTGGTTTTTCAATACCTAATTTTTTTGAAAGCAGGTATAGCCTGTTGTCTTCAGGCAGGCTTTTTTCAGGAAGCCTTGCAAGCATGAGCTCAACATTCATTTTTCTCGAATCAAGCACTTTTTTTGAATCTGTCAGTATGTCCATGCCTTCCTGGACTTTTGTGTTGCATGAAGTCGTAAGCTTGCCATTAATCTCTACAACGCATAGTCTGCATCTCGCTTCAGGGGTCATGTCTTCATGATAGCATAACCTGGGGATTTCTATGTTATTCTCATCTGCTGTTTCAAGTATTGTTTTCCCTTCAACAGCTTCTATTTCTTTCCCGTTTATCTTTATTCGCATCTTTTCTCAAACTCATCCCTGAAATATTTAAGCTCAGTTTTTATATGGGTAGCGCATGATTGTCCAAGCCCGCAAAGTGAAGCATTAGTAACAAAGTCTGCTAGTTCATCAAGTAATTGGATATCTTCTTTTTTTCCTTTTCCAGAGTTTATCTTCTGAAGTATTTCAAGAATCCTAGGATTTGCTTCCCTGCAAGGAGTGCATTTTCCACAGCTTTCATGCACGAAAAACTCTGCTATGTTCTGTGAAACTGAAGGTATGCTATGATTTTCACCGACTAATACTAAAGTGCATGACCCTAGCATTGCTCCAGTAGATTTTATCGTTTCAACATCAAGTTTTGTTTTCTCGTCTGCTGGTACGCATCCTCCTGCGCATCCAAAATAGAAAGCTTTTATCTTCTCAGTAGGCTTTACCTTTTTTAAGATCTTGCCAATGGTTATTCCTAAAGGGAATTCGTAAACTCCTGGTTTTTTTATATTGCCTGATATTGAGAATAGTCTAAGCTCTTTCTTCCAGCCTTCGTTGAAAAGTAATGGGACATTAGCCAAGGTTTCTACATTGTTGATGCACGTCGGGCTTTGCCAAAGTCCTTTCTGCGCCGGGAAAGGCGGCTTTACTCTAGGCTCGCCTCTTAAACCTTTTATAGAGTTCATTATCGCGGTTTCATCACCGCAGATATAAGCTCCTGCTCCTGTTACTATACTTACAGTTAGCCCTATTTTTTCAGTATGTAGTTTTGATTCATCTATAGCTTTTTGTAACTTTTTCTTGAGGTAGTCGTATTCTCCTCTTAAGTAGATATAAGCTTTTTTCGCTCCGACAGCGTAACTCGCAATTGCGATGCCTTCAATAAGAGTTTCAGGATTCTTTTTAATTATTAATCTGTCTTTGAAAGTTCCTGGCTCTCCTTCGTCAGCGTTACATATGAGGTATTTTTCGCTGCCTTCTGCTTTGGACGTGAATTCCCATTTCATGCCTGTTGAGAAATGAGCCCCTCCTCTTCCAGTCAAGCCAGAATTTTTTACCATGCTTATGACTTCTTCAGGTTTCTTAGTAATAGCTGTTTCGAAAGATTTCCATCCTGTTTTAACCAATGACTGTTTCGGTTTCATTTTAAACTTTCAATTATGGATTTTACTTTTTCTTTTGTAAGTTTTGTATAAACCTTATTGTTAACCATCATCGCAGGCGCTTCGTTGCAGCAACCGATGCATGAAGTTTTTTCAAAATGAATATTATCCTTGCCTTTTATCATCGTTTCAATCTCTTTTTTAATATCTTCTGAGCCGTTTAAGTAGCAGCTTGGCGAATTACATATCCTTATAACATGTTTTTCTTGTTTCTCGACAGGCAAAAATGAGTAGAAGGTTGCTGCAGAATAAAGTTTAGCTAACGGAATGTTCATCTCTTTGCTTAACTCTTTTAAAGTTTCTTCTGATAAGAATCCCTTACTTTTCTGTATATCTGAAAGTATGTTCATTAATGCGCCTTTCTCTCCCTTATATCTTGATATTATTTTTGTTATTTTCACCATAGCACGGCAAAAGAATCAAAGGTTTAAATAGATTTCGAATATTTTAACTGTTCTTTTATCAATTCTACTGGAGAGTTTTTTAAAAAACCTTTTTTGGACACAACATTCATTCTTTTTATCTCTGCATGTTCAGCTATGTTAAGTTTGTACTCTTCTAAATCTTCAAGCGAAGCAAAACCAAGTATTATTATATGCGTGACGTCAGCTTCGTTAATTTCAAAAGCACCTATTATATGTTTATCATTCAGGATATCCCTGTTTATGGCTTTAATCTGTGCTATCGCAAAAACATATATCCCTACTTTTTCATAGTCTACTATTGTCCTATACTCTTTGATATATCCTTCTTCTAGTTTTTGTCTTATCTTTCTTACGCCTTGCGGGCTAATCTTTATCTTAGAAGCTATTTCTGAGTCTGTCGTTTTTGCATGATCCACCAGTATTGAAAGTATTTTCTTTTCATTTTGTGTTAAAGTTGTTGTGGTTACCATTTTAAACCAAAGAAGTATTATCAGTTTAAATATTTAACGCATGATTTTTCGTCATTTTTTTGGAAAGATTTAAATACCAAAATTGCTAAACTAAACAATAAGATGTACGTCAACAAAATATTAAGTTTACCTGAAATATTTATTGGTAAAGTAATTGATCTGCAAGAGTTTAAAATAGAAAACACTTACCAAGTTATAGAAATGTCTCTTTATTCAGCAGTAAGCCTTTTCTTGCCGATGATCTTAGGCCATCCGCAGTATTTAGTGGGAGCTATTGTTAATGCTATGCTAGTATTAAGCGCGTTAAATCTTAAATCGCATAAGATCTTGCCTGCAATACTCCTTCCCAGCGTAGGTGTCTTTCTCGCAGGGGTATTATTCGGATCTTTAACCAAGTTTGTAATATACTTCATACCTTTCATATGGGTGGGCAATGCAATACTCGTGTTTGGCATCAAATGGCTTTACCTTTACAAAAAGAAAAATTATTTGTTAACATTAGCTATATCTTCTTTATTTAAAGCAGGATTCTTATTCTCAGCCGCGTTTGTATTGTTTAAACTGGGAATAGTACCTGTTATGTTTTTGACAACGATGGGCGTCTTACAATTACAAACCGCGCTTATGGGCGGTGCTGGCGCGTTTGCGATAAACAAGATAAGAAGAATCGCTGCCTGATTGTATTTCTTTAATATCAAATAAAGTTTATAAACTTCTAATCAGTATTTTATTATAAACATGAGAATAAAAATAATAGTCAAAACTAATTCTGGAAAAAATGAGATATTAGGGTTTGATGAAGAAAAACAAGCTTATAAAGTTTTGATAAAAGCACAGCCTATAGAGAACAAGGCCAACAAGGAGATAATAAAGCTCTTCCACAAAAAATACAAACAACCAATAAGAATAATCTCAGGACTTAAAAGCAAAGAAAAAATTTTAGAAATCGGCTAGCCCATATAATTAACGTCTGTCCTGAACTGTTGCTTTGCAGTTGCTGCCTTTTGTCCTTTCTTCACAGCATTTTTCAAAGACTCTTCAAATTCTTTCGCAGCCTTCAATAAAGGCGCAAAGTCTACCCCTAAATGCAAGTATTTGTCAAGAATCTCTATAAGCTTAGCAGCAGCCTCGTTATCGCCTAATTGCGCATGGATTTCTACGAAGAAAACAGAAACTTTCGCAGGCTTTTTCAACAACAAAGCGCCTGTAACTCCCATGATCATTCCTTCCTTGAAAGGCTCTATGCCAAAACCTTGAAACTGCTTCCTTTTAGACTCGTCGCTTGTGAAGTAGTAAGTCTTCATGTCACTAAGGTCTTCATCACCTACAGCTTCCAAGCATAATATCTCTTTAGCGTTCAACATGTCAGCAATTTTTAGAATATTATCAGCTATCTGCCATTCATGCTTTTTCAAATCGCTCAAAACATGCATGATTATAACATTATATTTTTCAGAATAAAAAAGCCCTACCGGCTCTACAACCTTAGACTCGTGAATAGCCGCTATCGGCATTAACTCTTCAGACCATATTCTGCCAATTTGCCTGGCTTTCAAATGCCTTATCAAGAACTCAGTAGCGATAGTGCCTACAAAACCATAACCTGGAACTCCGCTGATTATTATGGGGTTTTTCGGCTTCTCAATAAGTTCTATGGTCATCTCTTTCATACTGCTCTTTGGCTCACCATTGTTTAAATAAGTTTCCATTACCAAGCGCTGGTGCAATCCTGTAATTCTTAAATAGTTTGAGGCCTTAAGCCTCTTTAGGTTCGGTAAAACTAAAAGAGGTGGCCTCAATGGGAAAAGAATATTCTGATTATTTAAAATTTATTGATGATGCTTTAGAACTTGCTAAGAAAATTCCCAGGTATTTTAGCAAGTTTAGTAATAGGATTTATTGTAATCATCAGAAGCTTGCTATTCTTGTTTTGATGCAAAAATTTAAAACAACTACGAGGGGTATTGTTAGTATTCTTAGGTCTAATTCTGATATGCGGTTGCATCTTGGTTTGCATAGGATTCCTGTTCATACTACGATTGTAAGGTTTGCTAAGAAGATAGGAAAACAAATTCATAAATTACTTGATATCAGGCGAGCTGATACTGTTGCAATTGATGCGACAGGTTTTGAATTAGACACGAGAAGTTATTATTATCAGATAGTATGGAATAAAAACCAACGTCAAAAAACAAAAAGATTCATGAAACTCAGCACTGTTGCGGATATTGATAAACAACTAATCTTGATATGTAAGATAAGAAAATCTCGTGCGAACGACACACGAGATTTTGAACCATTAATCAAAGATCTGAAAATCAAAAAAGTACTAGCTGATAAAGGGTATGATTCAAGAAGCAACAGAAAATTAGTGTTCACTAAAAAAGCAGAACCGTATATACCCTTCAGAAAAAACAGCGGAAAAGACGGTTATTACCAAAAGAAAGCATACAAACTATTCAATCAAAAAATTTACAATAGGAGACCAATCATCGAAAACATTTTCTTTTGTATCAAACAAAAATATGGTTCATTCCTAAGAAACAGAACTTTTACAACCCAAAAAGTAGAACTGATAAGCAAACTAATCGCCCATAATGTTGACAAAAAACAACATTATATTTTGCTTATTCTAGAGGGTTGCACCAGCGCTCCATTACCAAAAAGGATATAAACTCTTCAAACAATAAAAAGGTTAGATGCAAAAAGACTTGGTAATAGTAAGCCTTGGAGGTTCTTTAATAGTGCCGGAAGAGATAGATGTAGAATTCTTGAAAAAGTTCAGAGAACTAATATTAAGATATGTTAAACTCGGTAAGAAGTTCATAATCATCACTGGTGGTGGAAGAACTGCTCGAAGATACCAAAAAGCAGCTTCGGAAATAAGCCATTTGAATGAAGAAGACTTAGACTGGATAGGGATACACAGCACAAGATTAAACGCTCACCTTCTAAGAACAATACTAAGAGACGTAGCGCACCCGGTAATAGTCAAGAATCCTACAAAGAAAGAAGCGTTCAAAGAATCAGTATTAGTCGCTGCTGGATGGAAGCCGGGATGCTCAACAGACTTTGACGCAGTATTACTAGCAAAGGCTTACAAAGCAAAAAAATTAGTCAACCTTACAAATATAGAATATGTATACAATAAAGATCCTAAAAAATTCCCAGACGCTAAAAAACTAGAAAAAATAAGTTGGAAAGATTTTAGAAAAATAGTCGGCGACGAATGGGATCCTGGACTGAACATGCCTTTCGACCCTGTAGCTTCAAAAGAAGCGCAAAAACTCGGATTAGAAGTCGCCATTATGAAAGGCTCAGACTTGGAAAACTTTGAAAATTATATCCAAGGGAAAGGTTTTAAAGGAACAACTATTTCTTAACCCTCTAATGAAATTACCAAAAACATTCATCCCTAAAAAAGTTAAAGAACTCAACCCTGAAGATATTAAAATTTTCACCCCTGGATTAGAAGACCTTATATTAGGAAGCGTAAACGGGAAGGTCTGTGAAGAAAGGATAATAAGCATCCTAGTCTCCAATCACTTATACAACGCCCATTATTCACACTTAGGCATAACACCCTACCAAGTTAGCAAGGTAGCAATCACAAAATATGACAATGACCATCATAACATACTGCTCATAGAATATACAGACGAAAAAGACCTAATAAATAATCTTGAAAAGATTTACGCAAACGGTTCAGAATTCCTTGACAGGTGGTACCCTGTCAAATTCATGGAAAGGTTCTTACATAAAAACAACATAGCAGTGTATATTAATGGTGAACAAGATTTTATCAAAACAGCAGCAGAACATTACAAGAAACTAGGATTCAAACAAATAGCATGAAAATACCAAAAACCTTCATTCCGATAAAACCAAAAGAACTAGATTCAAGCAAGCTAAAAGAACCGGACAAACGGAAGACCTGTCTGGAAGACTTAGTGCCTCACCATACGCTAGGTTACCTGTTTAAGGATAAAAAAATCTTTGTCAAACCTTTCTTAGACGACCTAGACAATCAATTCCTGAAAGTTAACAAAGGCGTTAAAACACAGGCAGTCAAACTCTTGAGAGAAAGAGGAGTTGACGAAAAGGCCGTGGAAAAAATGGTCCTTGCCTTGTACAATTGCGGACACCTAATACTCATCCAGTACAGAACAGAGGCTGATTTATGCGCTAACAAAAAGGAATTATTTGAAAAAGGAATATGCCATTACGCCAGCCCATATTCTCTAGGATTTTGTGAAATATTCTTATTAAAAGAAAACGTAACAGTGTATCCGGAAGGCACTGAGGCATTCATCAAAGGAGTCATTAAACATTACAAAACTAAAGGATTCAAACAATTAAAATATGAACTAAAAGAGATTTAAAAAATGAAAGTGCCTAAAATTTTTATTAATGAAAAAGAATACAAAAGGCAGTCTAGAAAAATACCTGATGAAACACTAGAAGAACTAGCAGATGACGAAAACCTCCATTACGAGATCGGCAAATTTAACCTTGATGGCGAGGCAAGGATTTCTAAAAACGTCCATAAATACGAACTGGTAACAGGCATCAAAAAATTGACAAATTTTGGTGGCAGGAGACTTGCAAACAGAGGGCTAAACTTTGAAACCATCGAAAAAGCATTTTCAGTTTCATACCACTCACCTACATCTGCCCATTACAAAGAGGCAATACTCATCCAATACAAATATGAAACGAGCCTGATTGACAACTTAGATAATATATTCCTAAAAGGAATGAGTCAGGAAAACGAAATTAACTTCATAGACACCTTTTTGTTCAAAAAAAACATAGCCATATACCTTGAAGGGAACGTAGACTTTATCAATAGATTTAGGGATTATTACAGAAAAAAAGGATTCAAACAATTGAACTACAAACTAGAAGCCGTGTAATATGGAAATTGAAGCAAAATTCATAACCTCAAAAAAAGTGTTTGAAGAAATCTTAAAACTTAAAGATATAGTTGGTTATAAGATAAAAGAAGTCATAAACATAGAAGAGACTGACACTTACTTCGACACAGAAGAACTAGACCTCCACAGACAAGAACTTAGCTATAGGATAAGAAAACAAGATAATACCTTCTTAGTCACTTTGAAAGAAAAGCCTGTAAAGACAGGATCAATCTATTCAAGGTTTGAAGAAGAAGAATACATAAAGGAAAAAGACGTGCCAAACTTCTACAACTCTTCACTAAAGATAAAACCTGTAACAAAAGCTAAAGAACTGGCTGAAGGCAAAAAACTGTTAAGGATATTCGCAATAGACAAGAAAAGAAAAAGGGTCGTGATAACAAAAGGAAAATTTATGATAAGGCTTGACATGGACACGATACAATACTTAATAGACGGTTCTAAGAAAAAAGAATGCGAACTAGAAGTAGAAGCTAAAAATACCTCTATGGAAGAAGTGGAAAAAGTAGAAGAATTCTTAAGAAAAAAATTCAGAAAAAAACTAAAACCCTCCAAACGCTCAAAATACGAAAGAGGGCTAGCCTTAATGTCTTAACACTCATTTAATGTTGTTCTTTTTATTATAAATTTTGATATGATCTATTTCTCTTTGAAGTGAATTTGCCATAGACTCAGTAGAAGCATATCTTTCTTTTGCTTCTTTTAAGCATTCAACCTTGTGTTCAGGATCTTTTACTGACAAAGCCAAATTTTTATAAGCAGTAACTGCTTCGTCGCTTTTCTTTGAACCATATTTCTCTCTTAAGCCTCGTAAATCTTTTTCAAATTCGTCCATTATAGGTGTTACAGATTTAACAGAGTCTATTTTTTTAAGATAGTCATTTGCTTCATCTATCACTTTTTTGTAAGCTTTCTGTTCTGTAGTACTTACTTTTGACAGTTTGTCTTCTGCTTTTTCAACGAGTTTTTTTATCTCACTTTTGATTTTATTATTATAATCATTAAAATCTTCTTTTGTCAATTTTATATCATATTTGTGATAAAAATCAATAATATCCTCTTTAATACGTTTGAATTCTCTTAAAGCATCACAGTATCGTCTAGAACCTTCCTTTGTTAAATCTTTTTCTACATCTTCAATAAGTTTGTTTAATTTTTCTATTTCTTGATCTCTAAGATTTTTTTTACTCCTTTTATCTGCATCATCTATATCCTTTTTTGAAGCATATCTTTCTAAAAATTCCTTTTCATCCATATCTTTCACATCTTTCCTGTCTTTCATGATTATTCCTCCTGATGTATCTTCGATACTAAGTGTTCCATCCTGGATATAAAAACCTTGCTCTTCTTAACTAACTCGTCCAGTTCTTTTCCGCTGATATCTACTTTTCTCTTATGCTCGAAATCCTTGAAAGTGCTTATTATCTCTTCACATGTGTTTATCGATTCTACATTAAGCCATCCTTTCTGGTTGACAAAATGTTTTTTCAACTGTTTGCTAACTTCTTTAGGTACCGGTGCAGGATAGTTCATGGCTATTAATGGTGCTTGTCCTGCGCTGACAACAGCAGAATACAAGTTTTCTAACACTTCTAACTTTAACATGTCAATCTTTGCAAGCCTTCCCTTGACATTATGTATCAGTTTTAGCAATGATTCTCTAGTGCCTATTATCTCGCCTTCTTCTATTAAAGGCTTTAAAGGGGTGAAGAAACCGGTAGGGTCGTATAACGGTTGTGAGTTTCTTATCTCAGAGAACATTACGAGGTTCCCTTTCATTACATTTTCAAAATACTTGCTTAGTTCGTAAAACCCTGCGTGTATTGCTATGCTGTCTTCTTTTAAGATCTTTTTTTCAACCTGTTTCACAAATCTTTCTATTTTATACTTTCTTAATTTGTTGACGTTCAAATCATCTAATAATATTGTCAAGGTTACTTCTTTGCCTTTCTCAACAGTTAACACCCATATGGCTTTTATCTCTTTCTTAAAGTGTGAGATTATTTCTTTGCAAAACTTTTCTGCAGCTTGTAATTCTTTCATAGTAGATCTTTCATAACGATTTTCAAACTTCTTATATACGTGCCGTCAAGATATTTCTCTTTTTCCAGGCTTTTTCTTCTTCTTTTGCTCGTACGATACTCGTATAAGTCTGCTAGTGTAGTATAATGTGATTTTCCAACGATTTTAGTGTCTACAAACTTTTTCTTGAACAGCCTTATCTTGTCAAGATCGTTCTTAGGCAGGTTTTTTGTTTTCTTCTTCAAAGCCTTGTCGCATAATTCCATGCAGGTCTTGTAGCTTTCTTCCATGCCTTTCTCCCTTCTCTTGTATTCTAGGCTTAGCAAGAGTTTTTCAATCACCGTCAAGAATATCTTAGCCCTGTTCAAGCTTTTATCAATATCTTTGCCATTAAACTCTGACAAGGTGCCTTTCTGTATCTTCATGACAGTTTCAAACATGTCCTCATAAGACTCCACCATGCTGTTTGACAGTAATCCTTTTTCAACAAAAGCGTTTCTAAGTTCATAAGCAATGTTTTTTGGAGCAGGTGGGAACTTTTTGTAATACATCAATGCCATCTGGGCTGATTCTGTCATTGCCATGAGAATCTCAAACGGGACTTTTTCCAAAGCTATCTCCCTTATCTCACTAAGCTTTAACTTTGCGATTTCTATCAGCTTTTCTGCTCTTTGTTCTGTAGAATAGGCCTCCCCTTTCTGCAACAGTTTTTTCAACAAAGTTGCATAACCAGAAGGGTCGTAGATTATTACAGAATTTCTTAAAGAGGTTATAGTCCAAGGTTCACCAGTCCTCACCAAATCCCACCATAACGTCAACTTTTTCGGAGGCTGGAAATGAACCTTTAAATTCTCTTTTTCAGCAACTAATTCTATAGCCTTAGTCACGCCTACTATCTTGTCTACATCCAGGTTTTCAACCGTGTCATCAACCAAGATTAAAATGTCTATATCTGAAGTCTTAACATTCTTCTTCTTTACAATGCTGCCGTAAACCCATACTGCTTTGACAAAAGGCTTCAGATTATACAAAGGCCTACATAATGATCTGAGATTTTTAAGAATCTGTTTGTCCATCCTCTTTTTCGTTAAGAACTAAAGGGTTTTATTCTTATAAATGTTTTCAAGATTACTTCTGAACTTCTGTACACCTTATATGCTTACATAGACTTATATATTTTGCATAGAATTTGTGCATAAAAATGATATTATGCATAAGATTTATAAACCCCAAACACTAATAGGAAGGTATGGAAGAAAGACTCAGAAGGCTCTTAATCAAACAGAACCCATGGTGGACCGGTGAAAAGGTAAAGCTCCCGAAATTTGAGAGGGATATGATGCAGAACGTCCTAAAATACGCCAAGCATAAGCAGGTAATCGCAATAACAGGACTAAGGCGAGTTGGCAAGACCGTACTCATGAAGCAGCTTATGCAGAAGCTAAACGCCAAGAGCAATAATTTGTGTTATGTGTCATTTGATGATATAGAATTCCAAGATTATAAAGTAATAGATGATATAATACAATATTTCCTTGAATTCTCTGACAAGGCTTCTAATCGGCACCTTTTCCTTGATGAAATACAAAAGCTGCCTAACTGGGCGGACCTTTTGAAAGTTTACTATGACACAGAAGAAAATCTCAAAATATTCATCTCAGGCTCTGCAAGCCTTGAAATAAGCAAACAAAAAGAAACACTTGCAGGAAGAATCCTGACATTCCACCTCCCGGTACTGTCTTTCAGAGAGTTTACAAGATACTTCGGTCTTGACCACATCGTAAACCTAAAAGGCATAGAAAGAATATATGATCTTAAGCTCTCAACTGAAAAAATGCGATATGAGAAATTATTCAGAGAATATATCATAAAAGGGGCTTTCCCAGAACTGCTCGAAGAAGATGACGAAGAATTCATCAAGAAATATATCCGTGAATCTGTTGTTGAAAAATCAATAAGCGATATCGCAAGACTCGCTAAGGAGGACGAGAAAATAATCTATGAGCTCTTCCGGCTTCTCGCAAGCAGCAATGCGCAATTGTTCGAAATCCTTAACCTTGCAGCAACACTGAAAATAAACAGAAACCTCATATCAAGATATATCTCACTACTTGAAAAATCATTCCTATTGAGAATAAACTACAACTTTACTGCAAGCGTTGCAAAACAAGTAAGGGCAAGCAAGAAGCAGCATATAGCCCACAGCTCTATAATACTAGCCCTGCTCGATTACCCTTTTAGCATCGTAGAAACTCCTGCCGTTGGCAATCTCGTAGAGTCAATAATATCAAACAGTTTTGAAAAAGCACCATTCTTCTGGAGAACAATCCAGAAAGACGAAGTTGACATTGTTGTAAAACAGAAAGAGACTGTTCCGATAGAAGTAAAATACCGCTCACAAATAACAAACAGCGATTTAAGACCTATACTAAAATTCTGTAAGCGGTTCAAAACCAAAAAAGCAGTGATGGTAACAAAAGACATCCTAAAGATACAAACTTATGACAAAACAAAAATTATTATGGTACCTGCATGGCTATTTCTGTTAATTAAAGAATTGTAAACCGTCTAAACCACTTAAGAATCTGTTTGTCCATCCTCTTTTTCTCTAAAACTAAAGGGGTTTGTTCTTATAAATGTTTTTAATACAATCCTTCAAATGAATAGAAAAAAATTTAAAAAATAAAAAAGGATAGCCTTACTTCTCAAGCTTCTTTCTAATCCTCATAGCTTCTTTTACAGCACCATGCTTTTCGTTAACATCAGCTGCTTTTACTAAATCACCAACCTTCTCATACAATCTTGTCGCGTCTTTCCAGCCATAATGCGATTTTTCATATTCTCCAGCTGCTTCCTTGAAATTTCCAGAAGATTCATAAAGCTCTCCTGCTTTTTTATTGTAATTTAGGTTACGGGATAGTTCTGCTAGTTTTTTGTAATGTTCGGCTGCTTTTTCTTTTTGACCTATCTTTTCATAGGCTTCTGCCGCTCCTTTATGCGCTTCTTCTAACCTGTGTTTTTCGCCGCTCCAAATGGCTTTTCTAATTGACGATAGGTTTGCAAATTCTTTTTCTAATCTAGGGATTTCTTTCTCATATGCTTTGGCAACTTTATCAAACCTTCCAGCCCTTTCAAATGATCCTACAGCATAATCTGTTTCACCTTTCTGTTCATATTCTTCCCCTTTCTTGACAATTGCTGTCTTATACGCTTCCTCTCCTTTCTTAGCCTTGTTTAATAATTTTTTTGCATCGCTGAACTCCCCATTAGAAACTAATAGTTCTATCAAGGTCTCATAAACTGCATCCTTTGTTTTGTCATTTAGGAGTTTTTCTTTTTTAAGAATGCCGTTCAAATATTTTATTTTGCCATCAGCAGACTTAAGCAAGTCTAACTTTTTATAAATCTGATCTTTACTCATACCATATTCTTTTGTGTTCATATTCCCACCGCCAGATTGTTTTGTTTCTTATTATGGTAAAGAGCAGGTTTATTTAAATCTTTTTAGAAAGGCTTATAAGCAAGCACAAAATCAAGTTTTTTATTCGTGGAGGTTTTAAAATGGCAGACAAATGTGGAGTAGGACATGCTGAAAAATCAGAGGTTATAAAACCAAAAACAGTAGACGAGCTCTATCAGCATAATGGCGACTTAGTGCAGGTAGACTCTTACGGCTCAATAACAGATTTGATATTAAGAAGAAAGATAAAAGGGAGACTGGAGATAGTAGAGGCAGCTAAAAATAAGGAATATTACGACCAACAAATAAAACTTATATGGGGTATAAACTGCCCTGAAGGGTTCTACAGATTCGTCACGATAAAGGAAAACCACACTATAGATGAACTAGCAGAAGAATGGTCAAAAGGACCTTTAGACAAAAAATTGAAAGAAAAAGAGATAAGAAAAGAACTCATGCCTTTGGAAAAGATAACAATCTTAGAATGCTATCATAAGGGGGAACAAAAATGAGCAAGCTAGAACTAGTGCTAAGCCAGGAATCTTACAAGCCTGGAGAAAAAATAGAAGGTAACATATTATTGTCTATTACAAAAGAAACAAAAGTGAGAGACGTAGTAGTCGAAGTTTATGCGGAAGAATATACACATATTACAAGAGAGCACGGATCAGGTAAGAACAGACATACTGTAACGCATACAGAACATGTAAAAATAATAGACGAATCACAAAGCCTTATAGGACAGTTCGACAAGACTTACCAACTAGACCCTTACTCTAAAGGCAAGAATACTATACTGCCTGTTGGACAGCACTGTTTCAAATTCTCGTTTCAACTGCCTAATGATGCAGCACCAACATATGACGGCTCAAATGCAGAAGTAAGCTACGAGATATACGCAAAAGTAGACATGCCATGGAAGTTCGACCTGAAAACAGAAGACAATATTTACGTAAAACCTGCAGATGCTCAAGAAACAACAACACAGTCCACTACACTTGAAGAAAAATCAGGAAGCAAAATCTTACCACAAGCATTATCACCAAAAATAAACATGAGCGTAAGCCTAAACAAGACAAGTTTCAAAAGAGGAGAAGACCTTGAAGGGAAAATAATAGTCACTAACGATTCTGGCAAAACAATAAGAAACTTATTGATAAGCTTATACGCTAATGAGCATGCAAAAGCAGAAGGCTACACAGAAGACTCTACAGTAATGAGCAAAAGCTGGAAGATACCAGTAACTTATCAAGACTTGAACTATTTCGAGCAAAGCTTCAAAATCCAGATACCCTCAAATATAATACCAACACTGCAAAAAAAATATTTAGGCATAGAATGGTATTTAAGCCTAAAATTAGACGTTGCAAAAGCGTCAGATTTAGAAACAGAAACGCAAATAGAGATATTATGAACCAGTCACAAATAATTAGTATTGGTATGGTGTTAATATTCTTAGGGCTGTTAGTAATAATAGCTAGTAATTTCTTCGGAGCGAAACAAAAAACGACAGATGTAAAATCCGCAGGGATAATCTTCATAGGGCCGTTCCCGATAGGCGGATGGGGGAGCAGCAAAAGCATGTATTATGCTCTGATGGTTTTAGGATTTATACTATTCTTTTTTATGATGTTCTTTATGAGAAACTTGAAATAGGCTAACCTGCCCTGTGCTGCAAGAAACTTTCTATAGTGTCTGATAAGACTTCTCCATCAACAGCGCTTAACTTGACATTTAAAACTTTTAGCGTAGCAGTAAGCATTGTAAGATTCCATATTGGGCATCTTTCCAAGACTTGTAACACTACAATGACTTCTCCAGGAAACTCTGCCTTGTATTTTTTCTTCCTGAAGTTTTCTAAAAGCTCTAAAGCCTTCTTCATGTTAATCTTTATATCTTTAAACTCTAATTCTTTTACTTCTTTCTTTTCTTTCTGAAAAATATCCTGCTCATTTATTATTTCTAAAGGATTTTTCATAACAAAAGTAGTAATCTTGTTCTTTTCAGGCAGGTAATAGTTTATCTGCCATTCATTAGAAGTCTTCCCTTTAACAGTCACGACACAAGAGGAAAGATAGGCGTCAGAGTTCTCTTTTTTAAAACTTTTAAACTCCTTAGAAACTTCCAAATCCTTAACCAGCTTTTTTAACTCTTCCATTATAAATAATTAACTTCTTTTTCTTATCTCTTCAGTTATCTCTTTCAAGAACTCTTCAACTTTTACTCCGAATCTTACATTTCCGTCTCTGGTCCTTATTGCTAATGTCTTGTTCTCCTGCTCTTTATCACCTAAGGTCAACATAAAAGGAATTTTACGAACCTGGTTATCCCTGACTTTCTTGCCGATGCTTTCAGAACGATCGTCTAATTCTACTCTTATTCCTTCTTGTTTCAACAGCGCAAATACTTCTTTGGCAAACTTTTCATTCCTGTCAGTCACTGTCATCAGCACTACTTGCACTGGTGAGAGCCATGTCGGGAATTTTCCAGCATAATGTTCTATAAGAATAGCCAAGAACCTTTCTATAGCACCATATACTACTCTGTGTAACATTACTGGCCTGTGTTTCTTGCCGTCTTCACCTTCATAAGTAAGCTCAAAAAGTTCAGGCATTGAAAAGTCTAACTGTATTGTAGCGCATTGCCAAGTCCTTCCGAGAGAATCTTTTACGTGGAAGTCTATCTTAGGGCCGTAGAAGGCACCGTCTCCAGGATTAATCTTGTATTCAGCCTTCACTTCTTTTAATGCTTCTTTCAAAGCTTCTTCAGCAGTTTTCCACATCTCATCAGTTCCTGTATGATTTTCAGGCTTCGTGGAAAGCTCCATATGGTATTCCAGCTTGAAAGTCTTATACATCCTGTCGATAAGATTCATGATATTTATGATTTCTCCTTTTATCTGTTCTTCCATACAGTAGATATGAGCATCATCTTGATGGAAACATCTTACTCTGAACAGTCCGTTAAGAACCCCTGATAGTTCATGCCTGTGGACTAGCCCTACTTCTGCTAGTCTTAAAGGAAGTTCTCTGTAACTGTGTAAACCACTCTTGTAAACTAGTATTCCTCCAGGACAGTTCATAGGTTTTACGGCAAAATCTTTATCTTCAATCTTTGTGAAGTACATGTTTTCCTTGTAATGATCCCAATGGCCTGATTGTTCCCACAGTTTTCTGTTAAGAATTATCGGTGTCTTAATCTCTTGATATCCTTCCCTGTTATGCTCTTCCTTCCAGTATTTCATAAGCTCATACCATACTATCATCCCTTTAGGGTGAAAGAACGGGAAACCAGGACCTTCCTCGTGCATGGAGAATAATCCTAATTCTCTTCCCAATTTTACATGGTTTCTTTTCTCAGCTTCTTCTAATAAGGTCAAATAATCTTTGAGTTCTTTTTCTGTCTTGAAAGCAATGCCATAAATCCTTTGGAGCATTGGTCGATTACTGTCACCTTTCCAGTAAGCTCCGGCTATTCTTGTGAGTTTGAAAGCTTTAATCTCGCCAGTACTTTTAATATGTGGTCCTTTGCACAAGTCTAAGAAGCTTCCATTCTTGTAGAATGTTATCTTTCCGGTTAAGTCCTGCAAAAGCTCCATCTTATAAGGCTCGCCTTTAAGCATCTCTTCAGCCTTTTTCTTCGTGACTTCTGTCTCTTCGAACTTCTGGTTTTCCTTGATTATCCTGTGCATCTCTTTCTCTATCCTTGGTAAATCCTCTTCCTTAAAATCTACGTTGTCAAAATCGTAATAAAAGCCGTCCTCTATTGCTGGACCTATTCCTAATTTGGCTTCTGGGAAGAGTTTCTTAACAGCTTGCGCTAATACGTGAGAACAGCTATGCCTCAGTTTTTCAAGATCTGAATCCATTTTCTAAGACTTAGTTTTCGTATTTATTTAAAGTTTTCTACATCAACACCTTTTTCGAAGAGTTTAAATAACCAAATATCATTCCAGAAAGCAACAAAATAAGAGGCTATGGAGTTAACAATAAATATAACGGAAAAGAGGAAATCTTACCCCCTTATAATAGGAAAAGAACTGCTTAATGACATACCTTCTCTGTTAAAAAAAGAAGAGCCTGATGTTAAATACATATTAGTAACAGATACAAATGTAGATAAATATCACACAGAAAAATTCTTCAGGCTAATGAAAGATGAATGTCTTAAAACAGAAAAGATAGTAATCCCGCCGGGCGAACAGACTAAGAGCATTGTAACTTACAACAAATTAATACAGGAACTAATAAGTTTAGAAGCGGATAGGAAATCAATCCTTATAGCCTTCGGTGGAGGAGTAATAGGGGACATAACAGGCTTTACAGCATCAACATATATGAGAAGCATAAGATTCATACAAATACCAACAACGCTCCTAAGCCAGGTAGACAGCAGCATAGGCGGAAAAACAGGAATAAACCTACCGCAAGGTAAAAACCTGATAGGATCATTCCACCACCCTGAAAAAGTATTCATAGACTTAAACACTTTAAACACATTACCAGAAGACGAAATAAGAAACGGCCTAGTTGAGCTGGTAAAACATGCCATCATAAAGGACAAAAACTTTTTCTACTACTTAAGGGACAATCTGAAAAAAATAATCAACAAGAAAGAAGAATTTCTTGAAACAGCGATAATATACTCTTTAAACATAAAAAAAGAAATTGTAGAAAAAGATGAAAAAGAAAAAGATATACGGAAGCTGTTAAATTACGGGCATACATTCGGCCATGCAATAGAATCCTTAAGCAATTACCAAGTATCTCACGGAAAAGCAGTACGCGCCGGGATGGTATTAGCAGCAAATCTGTCAAAAGAACTTGGACTTATCAAATCTGAAGAATTAAAAGAACACAACAATTTACTTAACGGAATAATGCCTAAAAACATAAAAAAATTTCCGGCATCAAACATGATTAATGAGATAAAAAAAGATAAAAAAAGATTAAACACAAAACAAAATTTTGTATTACTGAAAGGAATAGGGAAGGCTTTCATAACATCAGAAATACAAGAAGATAAACTACATAAGGTGCTAGAAGAATGGCTTTGATATGCGCAACATTTTTCTCTAAAACAACACAACAAACAATAAGAGATTTAAAAAAAGCATCAAATGCTGACTTAGTAGAATTAAGATTAGACAAGGCAGAAAAAGTAAACTTTCACAAAGTATTCTCAAATAAAACAAAACCAGTAATAATCGCCTGCAGAAACAAAACCAACGGCGGAGGATTCCAAGGAACTGAAGAGCAAAGGATAAACCTGCTGAAAAAAGCATTACAATACAGACCAGAATACATAGACCTAGAATCAGACGTGGATAAAAGAATAATAAAAGAGTTAAGAAAAAAAGCAAAACTGATAATCTCTTACCATAACTTCAAAAACACACCCAAGAATCTTAAAAAAATTATAGCTGAAATAAAAAAAATAAAACCCGACATGACAAAAATAGTAACGACAGCAAACAAAACAGAAGACAACCTAACAATATTTAACCTGTTAAAAAAGAATAATAAACTCGTAGCTTTTTGTATGGGTGAACAAGGCAAAACAAGCAGAGTCCTATCACCTATATTCGGCTCATTAATGACCTATGCTGCTCTAGAAAAAAATAATCTTACAGCAAAAGGACAACTAACACTAAGCGAACTGATCAACATATACAACTTTAAGGAGATTAACAAAAAAACAAAAATCTATGGCTTAATAGGAAACCCAGTAGAACACTCGATGTCACCATTAATCCATAACGCAGCGTTTAAAGAACAGAAAATAAACGCCGTATACGTGCCATTCAAAGTAACTGATATTAAAAATTTTATAAAAAACTTCAAAAACATAACCGAAGGATTCTCAGTCACGATACCACACAAGGTAACAGCGATAAAACAATTAAACCATATTGAAAAATCAGCAAAAAAAATTGGTGCCGTAAATACAATAGTGAACAACAAAGGAAGATTATATGGTTATAACACAGACTGCATCGGAGCAATAAAAGCGTTAGAAACAAAAACAAGAATAAAAAACAAAAAAATACTCTTAATCGGGGCAGGCGGAGCAGCAAAAGCAATAGCTACAGGCTTAAAGAACAAAGGCGCAAGAATAACTATCACAAACAGGACGTTAAACAAAGCAAAAAAAATAGCAGAAAGTATATCATGTGACTACAAGCCACTTTCAGCATTAAAAGAAATCATCAAAGGACAGGACATAATAATAAATGCAACATCAGTCGGCATGTATCCAAAAATAAGTGAAACAATACTACCTAAACAGTTATTAAAAAAAGTTATGATAATGGACATAGTCTACAACCCTCTAAAAACAAAACTAATCCAAGACGCGGAAACTAACAATTGCAAAACCATTTTAGGAATCGAGATGTTTATCGAACAAGCAGCAGAACAATTTAAACTATTCACAGGAAAAAAAGCACCAAAATACCTGATGAGAAAACTTGTAGAGAAACAACTAAGATGAAACTAGAAATAAAAAAAACAGAATCCTTACAAGGTATAATAAGAATACCATCATCAAAATCACATACTCTAAGAGCTTTAATATTTGCAACACTCGCAGAAGGAAAATCAATCATAAAGAACCCTTTAGATTCACCAGACGCTGACGCATGCATAAAAGCATGCCAACTCTTAGGGGCAAAGATAAACCAAAAAGGAAAAAACTGGGAAGTAGAAGGAACAGCTGGTAATCTGAAAACTCCAAAAGAAGAAATCAACGTAGGTAATTCAGGCATAACCTTAAGGTTCATCACAGGCGCAGCAAGCAACTGTAAAGAAAGATTAGTGATAACAGGCGATACTTCGATACAAAACAACAGACCTATGCAAACTATGGTGGAAGCTTTGAACAACTTAGGAGCAAAAGCATCATCATTGAAAAACAATGGCTACGCGCCAGTAAGCATACAGGGTCCTTTAAGAGGGGGTTTTACAACACTAGAAGGTCAAGACAGCCAACCAGTATCAGGCATACTGATAGGGAGCTTATTAGCAGAAGAAGACACAGAAATAAAAGTTGTAAACGCAGGAGAAAAACCCTGGGTAGGTATGACATTACACTGGTTTGACATGCTAGATCTGAAGTATACAAACAAAAACTATGAACATTACAATGTTCCAGCAAAACAAAAAATAAAACCCTTTAGAAAAAACGTACCAGCAGACTTCTCAAGCGCAGCGTTCCCATTAGCAGCGGCGATAATAACACCAAACTCAAAATTAGAACTTTTAGGATTAGACATGACAGACTGTCAAGGCGACAAGGAATTGGTAAATATACTAATAAAAATGGGTGCAAAGATAGAAATCAAAAAAGAAAGCATAATTGCAAACTCAAGCGCATTAAAAGGAATAGAAATAGATGTTAATGATTTCATTGACACAGTACCGATCCTAGCAGTCATAGGGTGCTTTGCAGAAGGTAAGACTATAATAAAGAATGCTGAAATAGCAAAACATAAGGAAAGCAATAGGTTATCAGCAATGGAATCAGAACTGAGAAAAATGGGTGCGAATATAAAACAAACAAATGACGGCTTAATAATAGAAAAAAGCAAATTAAAAGGAGCAGTTGTAGAATCTTATAATGACCATAGGATAGCGATGGCCTTAGCAATAGCAGGACTAATAGCAGAAGGAACAACAATAGTAAACAACACAGGATGTATAGCAAAAACTTTCGATAACTTTTCAGAAATTATGAGAAGAACAGGTGCAAAAATAAGATGAGCATAGTACTAATAGGATTTAAAGGATGCGGCAAAACAACGATAGGGAAATTATTAGCTAAGAAACTAAAAAAAGGATTTATCGATACAGATTCAGTTATAGAAAAAATGTATAATGGTAATTTGTCATGCAGAGAGATATACAAAAAACACGGAAACGATTTTTTTAGAAAACTCGAGGCGGAAGCATTAAAAAAATCCTTCAAAACCAATGATAAAATCATAGCGGCAGGCGGCGGAGCAGTACTAGATGAGGAAAATAGGGGGATAATAAAAACAAACAATTTTGTGGTTTATATCAAACTAAACAAGATTGAGCTTTACAACCGAATAATAAAAGAAGGCATACCAGCATTTTTTGACAAAACCAATCCAGAAAGATCATTTGAAGAATTACTCAAAACAAGGAAGCCCGTCTATTATCAACTAGCTGATGTTAGTGTTAATGTTTCAAACCTTTCACCGGATAAAGCAGCAGAAAAAATAATTAATCAACTCAAGAATGTTAAATATTCCTGCCGAGGTATAAGATAATTATGATAAGCAACACTTTTGGAAAGGCATTCAAGATAACAACATTTGGAGAAAGCCACGGAAAAGCAATAGGTGTAATCATAGACGGGGTAAAACCTGGTCTTAAGATTAGTGAAGAGATAATCCAAAAAGAGTTAGACAAGAGAAAACCTGGGCGGGGAGAACTCACAAGCGCAAGAAAAGAAACTGACAAGGCAGAAATACTAAGCGGAGTTTTCGAAGGTAAAACAACGGGAACACCAATTTGTATTATTGTAAAAAACAGGGATGCTAAGCCAGAAGAATATGAAAAACTAAAAAACGTTTTCAGACCAAGCCATGCAGACTTCACATTCCTAAAAAAATATGGGATAAGGGATTATAGGGGTGGGGGCAGAGCATCTGCGAGAGAAACTATTGCAAGAGTGGCTGCAGGAGCTATAGCAAAAGAAATCTTGAAACAAAAAGGGATAAAGATAACAGGTTCTGTAAAAGAAGTTATGGGGCAGACAGAGGATACAGAAGAAATAATCCTTAAAGCGAAAGAAGAAGGAGATTCTGTCGGAGGTGTGGTTGAGATAATAGCAGAAAACGTTCCTCCGGGAATCGGAGATCCAGTATTCGAGAAACTAGATGCTAACATCGCAAAAGCGCTCATGTCTATAGGCGCTGTTAAAGGTGTAGAAATAGGCGCGGGCTTCAAACTTACGAGAATGAAAGGCTCACAAGCAAATGACGAATTCATAACCGAAGGAAAGACGAAAACAAACAACTCAGGAGGCATACAAGGGGGAATTTCCAACGGTATGCCTATAATTGCAAGAATAGCTGTCAAACCAACATCTTCTATAGCAAAAAAGCAAAATACAGTAGATGTTCATGGTAATGAAGTAAAGATTTCAATAGAAGGGAGGCACGACCCTTGCATCTGCCAAAGAATAGTTCCAGTAGCAGAAGCAATGATGGCATTAGTCCTAGTTAATCATATTATGATACAAGAAGGTATTATGAATGACAAAGAATCGATACAAAGCCTCAGGGAACGGATAGACATGATAGATGCTGACTTAATTGACTTAATCGCTGAAAGAAAAAAAATAGCAAAAAGGATAGGTGATATAAAAAAATCAAAAGGTATGCAAGTCAAAGATGCAAAAAGAGAAAAAGATGTATTAGATCAAAGAAAAAAACTTGCAAAAAAGCTGGACTTGGATGGAAAATTCATTACAGGATTATTCCAAAAATTAATGGATTATGCAAAGAAGGTTCAAAAAAATAATTAGTCAGGAGATTCAAAGTCAGATATGATACGAAAAGCAAGATTACAGGACGCTGAACAAGTATCCAAGCTTATGCTCCAAGACTTATCCAACCCTCATCTGAACATTCCTGGGATGATGATACAAAAATTTGTAGAACACGCACAGCTGGAAAATCTTAAGAAAGAGTATTACAATCCTGACCTGTTGGCTTTTGTGTATGAAGAAAAAAGTAAAGTATTAGCGTTCATAGTAGGTTACCTTAAAAAAAATAATACCGTATACTTGGATTATGTCTCTGGAAATTCTAAAGATATCAAAAAAGCTTTATTGAATCGTTTTGAGGAAGAATGTAAAAAACTTGATGTTAAAGAGATAATGGCTGATACTTATAAGTTTTTAGAGAATAAACTTGTTTATGAGGAGTCTGGTTTCTCTTTTGTAAGGTCTGAGAGGAGGATTCTAGGCTTAGAAGTGTTATGGTATAGTAAAAAATTAGGGTGATAGTCAATGTTTTCTTTGTAAAACGATAAATAAACTCCTATTGTTTCGGAATATTTTCCAAAACAAGGCGTGAATCCGGAAAATTTCCGGAAGATAAACAAAGACTTGCGAAAAAAAACATGTTTTCTACGCTTATCTTCAGGAAACCCCTATTAAAACAGACATACTAACTAATACTAACCAACCCAGGAGGCAAAAATGGAAAAAAACTATAAAACTTTAGAATCTAAGGATAAGCTATATAAGAGTGATTACAAGTTATTGAGCAAACTAGAGGTATTAACTGTTTCATCTTCTGAAATAGAAGATAAAAAACTTAAATTAGACGTTTTAGGGAACTGGATATGTGCTTATTACATCTTAGTTCCAATCCTTGACTGCTAAAAGCACTAAACTGAGGTTATTATGAAAAAGTATTTTAAATTAGATAGTCAGGTTAATATCCCTAAGGATGTAAATTACCATCAGATAGGCGAAAATTATCTGGGTATTGCAAAAGAGAAACCAAATTGGTTGAGCTTAAACAAACTAGAACATAAAATCTTACAGGGCTTAAATAAGGGATATACCTTAAGGGATAGTTTATTTAACTTGATTGAATCTAATATGGAATCAGAAATCATATCATCAGCTCAATCTTTGCTTGAAAAAATAGAAAATAACCAATTTTATGAAGATGCAGAAAATGAACTAGAAAACCCTGTTGGAGGAGCTCTCCATTATTATACCACAAATATTTGCAATCTTAAGTGTAAGCACTGTTACAGAGATGCAGGAAAATTTAAAGGAGAGCTAACAACTTCAGAAGTTAAAAAAATGCTCAGTGATTTTTCTAAAACAAGTAAAGGTATAATCTCACTGACAGGTGGAGAGCCTTTGATGAGAAAAGACTTTTTTGAAATAGCAGAATACGGCAGCACCTTAGAGAACTCTTTGTTACTATTTACAAACGGGACTTTAATAACCAAAGAAAATGCAAAACCTTTATCTAAATTTTTTGATGAAATCCAAATTAGCTTGGATGGAGCAACTGCTGAAGTCAACGATAATATCAGAGGAAAAGGCTCATATAACAAGATTATTGATGGAATTAACAACATGCCCTATAATGGAGCAAAAGTAAACGTGAGCATGGTTGTCACCCCTGAAAATGCAGAAGATATAAAGTTAAACCTAAAAAAGTTATTAAATGAAAAAATAAAAAATCTAAATATATCTATTAGGCTTGGTGGGCTAATAAACTATGGGCGAGCTGAATGTGCGGAAAAGGGAAATTCTAACTCACTGATAGAAGATATACTTGAAGATTTTTCTAAATCAGTTTCTTTTAAAAAAAGTTTCATACCCAGAAATGTGAAAAATGATACATGCGGCTATTCAAAAGCATTAACAGTTAATTATGATGGAGAAGTTTATCCTTGCCCAATCACTCAGGAAGGCTTGAATATCGGAAACGTAAAAAATGTTAGCATGAATAACCTAATTGAAAAGCTAAATGAAATATCATATACAGTTTCGGTCTATAACATGGAAGAATGTAAAACCTGCGATTTGAAATTTATTTGTGCCGGAGGCTGCAGAATCAAAAACATGAATCAAAATGGAAGTTTTATAAAACCTCGTTGCGATAATAAACATAAAGAAGGAATATACAAACAGCTTTTAAAATTTTGAACCATGATAAAAATTAGGAACTTAACCAAAGATTATGGAAAAACTAGAGCTTTGCAAGGAATAAACCTAGATATAAGAAAGAATGAGACTTTTGGTATCCTGGGACCAAATGGGGCGGGTAAAACCACTATAGTATCTGTTTTATCGACAATGTTGAAACCTACAGATGGGACCGTATGGATAAACGGCTTTAATATTAAAAACGAATCTAAAAAAATCCGGGAAATAATAGGCATAGTTTTCCAAGAACCTAGCTTAGATAAAGACTTGACAGCCTACGACAATCTTTATTTCCACTGTAGGTTATACAACGTAAAAAACATGGATGTAAAGATTGATAAACTCCTAAAACTAGTGGACTTACAAGAAAAAAAAGATATGCTGGTTGATAAGTTTTCTGGAGGCATGAAAAGAAGACTTGAAATCATCAGAGGAATCCTCCACGAACCTAAAATACTTTTTTTAGATGAACCCACCAGAGGACTGGATCCTCAGACTAGACATAAAATACTAAACTATATCAAGGAATTAAAAAATATAACCGTGATATTAACAACACATTACATGGAAGAAGCAGATCAGTTATGCGACAGGGTAGCTATAATAGATAATGGAAAGGTAGTTGCTATTGACACCCCTAAAAATTTAAAAAAGAAAATTGGAGACGATATTATAGAACTAAAAACTAGCAATCAAAAAATAAAAACTGTATTAGGGAATAAAAATTTTATAAAAAAAATAGTTCAAAATAAAGGGGGCATTTACCAGGTAACAGTTAGCGATGGAGAATCGAAAATCCCTAGAATTCTGGAATTAACAACCAAGAACAAAATAAAAATAATATCCATTAGTTTGCGCAAACCTACCCTGGATGACGTTTTTTTATACTGCACCGGTAAGACTATCAGAGAAAAAGAATTGGATTATGAAGATAGGATTAAATTGCGTATGAAAAGAAAAAAATGATAAGTCATATTTATACAATGTGGTACAGGGAAATCAAGAAGCTTTTGAGAAATAAAGCAAAGTTAGCAATAAGCTTGATCTTCCCTTTAAGCATCTTAATAATCTTTGGCTTCGGCTTTGGTTCATCATTTAAAATACCTAGCCTAACGATAGGCTACACTGATTTTTTATCTGTAGGGATATTAGGTATGATTTTATTGATGTACTCCCTTAGTTCAGGCGCTTCGGTATTAGAAGATAAGAATTTTGGTTTTTTGAAAGAAATATTTGTCGCACCAATACCGAGGAGTTCTATAATAATTGGAAAAATCCTTGGAGGGGTTACAGTGACAATGATTCATACAATACTAATGTTGATGGTTTTGATCATTTTAGGATTAGAAATAATAAGCTTTTACGGGTTTTTGACAGCTTTGCTCTTTATGTTACTAACATCTTTTACATTCCTCGGACTTGGTTTAATAATAGCTTCATTCCTTTCCAAATCAGAAACTTTTCATATCTTAATGCAGATAGTTATGATACCAATATTCTTTCTTTCAGGGATGTTCTTTCCAACTGATAATCTGCCGATATGGCTAAAAATACCATCTTATCTTAATCCTTTAACTTATGGGATAGATGGCTTAAGAGGGGCTCTTCTTTCAGTATCAGAACAACCGATATTCTTTGATTTAGGAATACTATGTGCTTTTTGTGTTTTGACTGTTGCGAGCAGCGTGTATATCTTTAACAAATATGTGGACGTTTTATAGGTTATTGATTATAATCAAATATTTTATCTCTTTTAAAATCAAGCGGTTTATTATTCTGGATAAATCTTTCGATTGTACTTTCTAATCTCTTTCCAACCTTATCAATAAAAGAAGAATTTGATGCTGGCTGAAACATAGAATCAAAGTTTAAAAAGAAATAATAACATCCTACTACTGATTTTTTAAAGTGGTGCAATGGTGCCATTTTCTCCCCCGTTACTTTCATTGCAAAATAATCAGCATCCTCTTCACAAATATAATCCTTTTCATTTTTTAACAATAAAATATGGCCTAACTCATGTGCCAATACAAAATTATTTAAAATTTTCTTAAAAAGAGGGTTTAACAAAATAAATAAGTATTCATGATTCTTACTTTCATTTTTGACGTTATAAGTTCTTACATGTGCTAAAGCATGTTTTGAGAATAGTAGATTAATTCCATAATCTTTGCATATTCTATCGTAATCAAGGCTGTTATTTGTAGAATATTCTTTTTTTAGATTATCAACTAAGGAATCAATAGATTTCTTATCCCTTCGTAAATTTGTATGGTTTTTGTTCATTATTTTCTGTCTGATAAACCCTAATATATAGTCTATATTATTATAATATTGGTTTATAAATCTTTTGTTATGTAACTACTATTAAGTAGTTATAATAGCAAAGTTTATAAATAATAACTCCCAATCTTTATAGCATAAGGGGGCTATATGTCTGAAAATAAAGACTTAGAAACAAGAATAAAACAAATCTTTAATGATACAGAATTTTATAGACCCGAATATGAAAAGAAACATGTATCCTCAGCTGTAAAATCTAGAATAATTGAAGATATAAACTTACAGTACGATCTTATTTTAGAATTAAAAAGAAGATATAAACTTTTAAACAAATCATATTCTAAATGTTACAAAGAAAAACTTAATCAAATATTAAATAGATGTACACCTTTCTATAAATTTCTGAACGAACAGGATATTAAAATAGATTATAAAGAAAACCAGTATGCCTCTTTCTTAAAAAATTATTACCTTAAGCCCATCGAAAATGAAACACTTTTGGATATTGAAATAAGAGAGGCGGCATGTTTTATGGCGGCATATGAAGGGATAGGTAGGATTCTGGTGGATGGGAAAAAATTTAGTCAAGCTATTCCTTATCTAGAAAAAACTGAATTCTTAATAGGGTCATTAAAACCAATTCTGAATCTTTTTGACCCGGAAGGACCTTACAGAATGCAGATACTTAATCCCATTGAAAACCGTTTAATGTCATATCTTGCTAAGGCATATAAATATACTAATAATCCTAAATTTTTAAACTCCCTTGAGGAAGTTGAAGAAAAAATAAATAAAAAGATACAAGATATAAACAATTCTTTAGATAAAAATTATAAGTTTTGGGAGCCTATGAACGATATAATTCAGTTAACAGATAACCTTTCAGAATCAACAGGGTTATTCAACCTAATACATCCAAGAACTTTTAAGGCTTATTTTGATGTAAATTTTTATAATACTTTCTCAGAAAGCTTGTTAAAAATAGATAATTACCTTCCCAAAATGCTTGAATCTTTTGAAACAATCTCTGATGTCCAACCAGAAGGTGTAATTAAATATCAAAAAAGATTGGAAAACTTAGTCAGCAATTTGAATATTGAGAAACTATTAATGGCTTATGATCCTGTATTTAAAAGAAATATTGGTGACTTTATCGGAGAAGGGTTCATTAAATACTTAAACTCATTATTCACAACTTTAGCGTTTCAATTATTAGCAGTAGGTAAAACTTTAAGCAATGAAAATCTAAAAGAAAAAGCTTTATCTATACTGGAAGGGATGAAAGAAAAACAAAACAGCAAACAAAATCTTTTCTTTTTATCAAGTGCATATAAAGTATTGGGACAATATCAAAAAGCAGAAGAAGTTAATAAGGAATCATTAAAAAACATACTTAAAGCTATTGAAATCTTCAAAGAATACAAAACACATTTTAAAGATAAACCTAATCTATTATTACACGCCTCAAATGCTTATTTGATAAAATTTGAAACAGAAACTTCAGATATCTATAAAGACTTTTTAATTCAAAAATTTTTGTTTTATGATTGCGGATTTAAAAAAATCAGTGTACCTGAATGTTATTTGAATAATTTTAAAGAGAAAAATTGGATTATGCAAAGGCTTGAATTAAACTTCGAACCCGGGTTAGAAACTCATGGAAACATCGTGAGTTATTATCCTCTTGTAAAAAATGCTTCTTTGGAAGAAAAATTAGATTATGTTAAAAAAGCAATTGGTGCTTTAGCAGATATTCAAAACAAAGCTGATCCTAATTTAGAAAAACTTAAAAAATATGCTATCAAATTTGAAAAACCTAACTTTAAGATTATCGCTAATGAAAAAATAATTAAAAGACTTAAACCTAAAAATGAAAAAGGGTTAGAAGATGCATTACAGTTTTTAATAGATAAAGTTGATAATCAAGAAAAATGTTTCTCGCATGGAGATTATCATCTTGGGAACATATTAAAAATCGATAATGATTCATTGGTTGTGATAGATTTTGAACGTGCTAACATTCTACCCACTTTATATGATTTAGCCTTTTTATTGGAACAGAAAGAACTCTCAGATTTAGATACAGGTTATAAAAAAGAATTGATAAAATATTTTTTTGATAAGAAAATGATTAAAACTAACTCTGAAAAATTAAAAAATTATGATTATATGTCTATCTTTATTAATTTACGTCACGCAAGTATATCTTCAAGATTATCTAATTCTTCAAGCGACAAATATCACAAAGAAGATGTACAAACTTATGTCAAGAAAGCCTATAATCTTATAGACAAAATGATGTCTTATACACAAGGTGAAGAATATAAGGGTTTAAATAATTTAAAACGGGCTCTTATAAATTCTTGTATCTTAAAGTAAGTATACATTTATATTACTTAATGATTCCTGTATATTAATAAGGTGATGTAATATTTGTTTTTCTTTTGTATTAATTTTTGCTAAAAGTTCTATTGTGTCTTTTTTTACTAGATTTATTTTTTGTTTATATGCTCTTAATTCTTTAGGTGTGTTTTTATAAAATAATTTATGGAACTCTTCTATTAAGCTATTAGTATTTGAATAACTGTTTAATACTTCTTTACAAATTTTGATTTTTTTATTATTCATTAAGAAATCTGCTATATACCTATATTCATCCCCAATATGTTCTAAAGTCCATACTATACAGTATATGAGTGTAGTTTTTTGTATAGGTTTATACCCTTTTTTATTTAATAATCGTTCACAGAAAAATGTTAATTTGTCATTTGCATCTTCAAAATGTGATGTTTCTTCTTTTAGTTCTTCATATTTTTGATTTTTTATCAGATCATAGCTTTCTTTTCCTATAGATATTAGCGAAAAAAATACTCTTCTTAATATGTTATCAAACTCTTCTCCTAGTTCCGTAGCTACACTTTTTATGGTGCAGTTATTATTGCTTTCTTGTATTATTTCAAACCCTAGAAGATTTTTTACAGACCCTTTTATTCTTTTTAATACCTGTGTGTCTTCAAAATTTATTTTAATTTTATCATAACCCATGATATAATTTATATGCACCATTCTTTCTAGAAATTCTCCTTGTGTTGGGATTTGTATAGAAATTTCTTCTTCAGATTTGTAATTTTTGCCTGTGTTTATTATTATAGCATTCTCTTTTTGATCTATTTCGACTTCATCACCTTTTTTTAGACCATATTTTTTTACCCATTCTGCAGGTAAAGAAACGACTATAGTCTTACCTGCCATCTGGATTAATCTTCTTTTCATTATCTTCTTTTTGTGTAAAATTGTAATAAAAACTTTCCCATTTTCATGTTACTACTATAATGTGATTATATAACAAAACATTTATATACCCCTCAGAGTTTTAAAAACTCGAAGAAGAAAAAATAAGGGGTTCTTGATTCAAAAACACAAATATCAGGGGGTTTTAAGATGAAATACCAAGAAAAATTAGAAAATATGATGGAATATATACAAGACAAAGGGTTCTATAGGGGATCAGACTCTCTTGTGATAGGAAAATACTCAGAAGTCCCTGTAGACGCTAACAGCAAGGTTGTAGTACAATTGCCTGAAGAAAAACGCTACGATCCAGTACTTCTATTCACAGTGCTTACATGCTTGATGAAAAAAACTTTATTATTCAGAGGTGCTCCAGGTACAGGAAAAACAACAGTCGCCGAGTATGTCGGCCATTTTATCTATGATATACCCTTAGATGATATAAAAAATGGGGCTATTAACTGCAACCCAGAATCAACAACAGAAGCCATGGTCGCAAGACTAAAAATCGATGATCTTCTAAATGGAAAAGAAACTGTTAAGGCGAGAAAGTTTGTAGAATGCCCTGTACACATGCTGGACGAAGTTAATAGGCTTCCACCTGACAAAGCAGATATCCTTTACAATGCTATAGACAGGGGAATAGTAATTTACATGGACACAATGCTTAAACTGGCAGAAGGTCCAATTTTCGCAACTGCTAACTATCAAGACGCTGGAAACTTTATCATGACACCGCCCTTCGTTGACAGGTTTGCAGTAGCAGTCAAAGCCCCGGTGCCTGACCAGCTGACCCAGGAACAGATAGCAGAAAGAGGCGCTTTAGAAAAACTCTTACAAGTGCCTGAAGAGTTAAAAATTATAAACAAAGACATGGAAAAAATAAAAGAAGAGATATCAAAAATTCCTTTTGAGAAAGAAGCAAGAAATTATCTACATTACTTGTTCGCTCAGATAAACTTCTGCATGAGAGGAGCTTCCTCAAAATATAATCCTTCAGCAATAGCATTCATGAACAAAGGCAGCTGTGAATACAGACAGCCAGACGCGTTGTGTAAATCACCAGAATGCCATTACTTCCAAGACAACATGGTCTGCAGATTAACAAAAAATGAGTTATCTGTAAGAACAGTATTAGCAACTTATGACTATTGTAAAGCATTATCATGGTTTGTAGGAGACAATAAAGTCACAACAGAAATAGTGAAAAAAGTATTTCCTCACACGACATTCCACAAGCTAGAACCTACACAAACAGCAATAAACACAGACGCAGGCATAGTAAACGACAGGCTGGGGCTGGTAGGATTAATAATAGACAAAGCAGAAGAAGGCTTCAAAAGAGCGATAGCAAAAGACGGAATCTTCGAAAACTACGGAGCGATAGTCAACGCATTCGAAAAGATAGAAAAAGGAGAAATGACACCTGAAGACTTCCTGAACAAAGTAGAAGTCCACGGCCTGGCAGAGATTTCCCAACATGATGACCCGATAAAATACTCGCTAGCAGTATGGCTGCAGAAGATACACCACCACGTATCAACTAAGTACAACGTTAAGAAGAAAAAATAAACTTCTTAACACTCTTTTTTTTAAAAATGATAACTAAAGAAAAAGAAGACGAAATCTGGGAAAAAGTAAGAAAGTTCTGGTTCTACGCTATGCTCCCGCAAGCAAAAGTAGTCCAAGACCCAAAAGCAGATGACCCTTCAATACCAGCAGAAGCCAAACAAGAACTAAACAACGACTCAGGAGCCCCAGAGTTCTTAACATACATAGACAAGAAACTTTACATAAACTTACCTCACGTGATAAGAGATTTTATAATAAAAAATGATAAAGAATTAGAGGACACTGTAGAAATCTTAGAGCTTCACGGCACAGGACATTATAGTTTAATCTCTTACGACTTACTAACTAAACTATTACTAACACATAATTCTGCCAAGGCATTAAAATCCCAAGGAATAGCCGATGGTTATCAAGCCCAAGAGATAGGGTCTACACTCTCAAACATAATGGAAGACATAATAGACAATACTTACATCTTAGAACACGGCGATGAGAAAGGAATGCCTGGGAACAAGGAGAAAATATGCTTCTTATACGACAGGTTCAAAGAAAGAAGAGAAACAGACCCTAAGAGGAAAAAAGAGCCTAGAAAATCCTGGGACGTCTACATGAGAGTCTACGAAAAACTATGGAGCGAAGACGGAAGATGGGTGGATAAGAAAAAATTCAGCGAAGACCAGGAAAGAGCAGCGGAAAGAATATGCACCTTACTAAAAGACAACATGTACGACTCCAGAAACTGGGAAAAAAGAGTCTACAGGTTTACACAAATACTAGCACCCTTCATCAAAGAAGACGGCAAAAAAGGAAAAGACCTGCAGATGTTCGAAAGCGAATCCAGCGGAGAAGGAAAAAGACTCAAACAAATGCTCAAACAATTGCAAGGAATGAAAGGCAAGAAAGGCAAAGACGGCAAGAATAAAAAAGACGGAAAAGACAACAAACAAAAAAGCCAGGAAGAAAAAGACTTAGAAAAGAAGATAAAACAGATGGAAAAAGACGTGGAAGAAAAAGTAAAAGGCTTAGCTAACAAACTAGGCAAAGACAACAGGAATTTACTGCAAGAATATAAAGAACTTACAGTAGGGTCAGGGATAGCCGACTCTGAAGAAACAGCCAACAAATGGTTATACAGGGACTTAGCCAACAATTATACTGTCAAGTTCAGGCCTATGCATACAGTGGCAGGAAAGGCTCATCCGTTCACACCTAAAAGGTGGAATCCTAGCGACCCACCACAACAACTAGATATGAGATACACCATACAGACTTCAGGAAAAGCCATACCGGGAATCACGACATCAAAATGGAAATACAAAGAAACTTACGGCTTTAAAGAAGGTGACAAGCCGCCAGACCTTTACATAATATTAGACTCTTCAGGAAGCATGACCAACCCTAATCAACAGATAGCACCAGCAGTCTTAGGGGCGATGGCAGCGGCGCACAGCGCAAAAAACGTAGGAGCAAAAGTAGCAGTTAAGAACTTCTCAGGAGAAGACCAAGGAAAGAGAGACACTAATACTCTTGACGAGACAGAAGACATAGACGAGATAGACGACGCATTACTAGTCTACAAAGGCGGAGGCACGGTGCTGCCGCAAGAAGACTTGGTAGAATGGGTTAAAAGACCTGAAGACCCAAAACAGTTTTTGCTAATCACAGATACAGGATTTCATAATTTCGAAAATGCTTTCCCATACTTAAAATCTATGATGGAAATGAACGAGAAAAACCGTGGGGCGATATTCTGCATAGGATCAGGATACAGGGACTATGTTAAGAAAATGGAAGAGACAGGCTGGGAAGTATTTTATGTTAATTCTCAAGACGACCTATTTGACCTAGTCATAGGAAAAGCTAAAGAAGTCTACGAAGGAACAGAAGAACGCTTGTAATTCTTTAAGAAGTGGGACAGGATTAAGTGTTGGTTTTCTTTTGTTGGAATGTTTTTAGTATGTTTTCTGCGTTTCCTAGGTAGCATAGAACGTTTTGTTTGATTTTTCCTTTTACGAGTTTGCTTTCTACGATATAGTAGTATTTTTTGCCTTTTACTGTTTTGCTTCTTAGGAATGCCATTGTTAATTTTTATGGTTTTGCTGGTTAATAAAATTATATGTTAGGCATTATAAGTGTAAATGTTTTATCATGATTTATTAAATATGTTTTGGTATATAAATCTTTTTAAAAAGTTATGCACTAAATAGGTTTATGGTTCAGTTGAGGACTAAACAGTTAAGGCGTAAGATAAGGGAGCTTGACGAGCATATCCTTGAAGATTATAAGAAAATCAGGACAGAAGAGAAGGTAAAGAGGGATTACGCAAAATACGAGAAGAATTTTATGAAAAGGATTAAGACTGGCGTGAAGAATCTGCAGCCTTTGATCAACAAAGCGACGAAAAACTTTTCTGTTTACAAGGGAAAAGGCGGCAAGCCGAAGCTAAGCTTGAACAAGAGATTAAGGATGATACTTGTAAAAACGTTGGTGGATAAGAGCAACAGGAATATGGCTTACCTGACAGAAGTATTCTCGATGATGAAGGGCGTGGATATAAGTTATAAGACTGTCGAGAGATTTTATTCAAATCAAGAAATAAACTTAGCTCTTCACAACCTTTTCATCCTATTACTAAAAAAGAAAAACGTTAACAACATCGACGGCAGTGGAGACGCGACAGGCTACAGCCTGATAATAAGCAAACACTACGCAACCGAAGCCCAAAAACTAAAAGAAAAAGTAAAAGAACAGACTAGCAAGAAAAAAATATTCGTATTCAAATTCGCAATCCTAGACCTAAAAACAAGGCTTTATGTCTGTTACGGAACAAGCCTAATCAGCGAGAAAAAAGCATTCGAAAAAGCAATAAAAATGCTCAAAGACTTAAAAATCAAAATAAACACGCTAAGACTCGACAAGTACTACAGCTTCCCATCCTACACCAAAATATTCCCAAAAGCCACAATATACATAATACCAAGAAAAAATTCCAAACTAGGACACGGAATAACATGGCTGCGAACAATGAAAAAATTCATACAAGACACAACCAACTACCTACGAGAATATTACAAAAGAGAAAACTCTGAAAACAGCTTCGGATGCGACAAAAAAATGTTCGGATGGAAAATACAACAAAAAAGAGAAGACAGAATCGATACCGCAGCATTCATCAGAACAATCTGGCACAACCTCATATGGTTACACAAAGACTAATCCTGTCCCACTTCTAATTCTTTAGAAAACTATTTAAGCATTTACCAAATATTCCTTGTTGATGAAACTTCCAGAAGCATTCTTACCTGAAAAAAAATTAGAATATAAAATTGACAACCTACTTAACAAGAAAGAAAATATAGAAGAAGGATTGGTTATAGCAGTAGAAAATGCTGCTAGCACTAACAGGGGAAGGATATACGTTTGGGAGCCTTCTATGGAAACTGTTAAGCTTGTTAAGGTAGGAAAAAATATGGTCATGGACTTTTGTTATTATAATAACAAATTATATAATTGTGGTGCATATACAAAAATCACTAATACCTTAACAGGTGAGGAATTATTAACAAAAGTGAAATCCGTGTTCTCCATGTGCTTTTACAAAGACAAACCAGCGTATACAAACCTGGGTGTGATATATCTAGGCGACTCAAAAATCAGAGAAAGGCTAGGTTGGGTATTCGCATTAAGAGTCCACAACGGTAAGCTTTATGACGCGGGGAGCGAAAAGGTTATACGCACAACTCAAAAAAATGAAACCTTCGCAAAAAGGACTGACACAGTAAGGGCTTTATGCTCACATAAAGGCGATCTTTACGATGCAGGGCATTACGGCATTATATTCAACACTTACACTGGAGAAAGGATAGCAGAACGGACGCATATAACCTATGCTTTATGCAGTTTTATGGGCAGACTATTAGAAGGCGGGACTAGCGGCATGATAACTGACGCTTTTGATGATAGTCTGCTTTTTGACTTTGGAGATGTTACAATAACAGCTTTAGAAACCATTCCGATAAGTGTTGTAAAAGAGTTGATACGATTTGAAAATCCCTAGGACTTTCATTCCTGGAAAAAAGTTAGAAAAAAAGTTGGAAGAGTTAAAAACTTCTGACCCTTATAAGCCAACAGCGCTAGCCATAGCACTTACTTACTCACCTAATAATAGTTATGCTACTGACCTTATGGTCTGGATTCCTGGCACAGGCAGCCCTGTGATTATAACAACAAGATATCATCATGTTGAAAGCCTTTGCGTATGTGATAACCTGTTATACGAGGCAGGGTATTCAAAATATATAGTAGACACTTTACATAATAAAATAGTAGCTGAGAGAAAGGACTTTGTAACTTCTTTATGCGTGAACAATGGGGCAATGTACGATGGCGGGTTAGAAAAGATTTACAGAACTGACACTGGAAAAGTGATAGCAGAAAGAGACGGATGGGTGAAAGCCTTATGCTCACACAACGGAGAGCTTTACGACGCAGGAAGCTACAAGCAGGTGATAAAAACTTTTGACAACAAAGTAATCGCTGAAAGAAAAGAATGGGTATACTCATTATGCTCTCACAACAACACTATTTACGACTCATCCGACTGTAAGATCAGGAATACTTTAAGCAACAAAAAAGTAACTAATAGAAAAGAAATGGTTTTTACAATGTTCTCTTTCAATGATAAACTTTACGATGCAGGAATGTATTACAACGTTTATGAGACGTTAAAATTCTTTAAGAAAAAATTCTTAGACTTAGAAAAAGGCGAAAAGTACCAGTACGAGTTCTACAGGGGAATAACAGCAGTGCAGCCCATATCTTCCTGGCTAGCGCAGCAATTAATTTCTAAGGCGGGATGATGCTTGCTGGTTTATTGTTAGTTGTTCCGCATGGTTGATCGTACCCGAAATGGCCTGTAAGATTTTCATAGAAAAAATGATTCTTCTAATGCCTGAAAATTTTATCATGATGGTCAAAGTCTTCAAGCGTTACGGTTTTTGTGTTCTCATCGACTGAAAAGGTAAGGATGAAATGGATATCGATATGCGCCTCTTTCAAATACTGAAGTGGTGATTTGAGATTCTTGTAATGTTGCGGGTTTTGAACTATTTCTTCAGTTTTTTCATTATCATATCATACTGTTTTCTATTCTTTTTATAGAGTTTTCTGAGTTTTTTATCAAGTTCAGGTTTGATCTCAAGAAAATACATTACTTTTCATACCTCTTCTTAAGATTCCCTACAGTGCCTACTTTGATAGACGGCTGTTTATGTATCTTCAAAGCTTCTTTAACGTATTCGGGTCTAAGCTCAGGTTCTAGGATGGCCTTTTCATACTCTTCTACTACGACGTTTATCGCTTCAGACTTGTCCTTTAGGCCGTATTTCGCTTTTATTATGTTCAAAATCCTGTTCGAATGTTCTGTTATGTTTATTATCGCTTGTACCATGTTAATATCACCTTAATATGGTATTAATATGCTATTAATATATAAGCATTTCGGTTTTTAACGCCCGAAACACGACCCTGCTAAAGAAGATGTAAGAACTAGTATAAATTAGCTCGCACGGATTTTGTGAAGATTTTCCGCAAAAAAGAGAATTTTTCCGTCGAAAAATTTGCAGTTTCAATAGTTTCAGGTCTCGATAACGGAAAGGAAAAGCCTCGTTAATGGAAACAGAAATGAGCCTCGATGTTGGAATGGAAATGAAGGTTCAGATTTGTGGGTAGAAAGGCTGTGGTGCTGGTTTTTTGACAGTGAAGCCTCGATAACGGAAAACTGGTTCTCCGGTAAAAAGCCAAACAGCATAAGCCCAAGCTAACTGAGAGAAAACAGAAGAATTTCCGGCTTTACTTGTGGTTTATATATCCTTTTTTGTAATGTTCAACGACACCCAAAATGCACATACAAAAGGAATACAAATGCCACTTCATACCAAAAAACATAACATCATAATTTCTATTTTGTAAATAAAGCTATTAGGTTTATTTTCGTTTTTCGAAACTGTTTTCATAACAGATTATAAAACGAATCTTGTTTTTTCTTGGTTATCGTCCGTCGAGAAAGAAAGATTATATACCAACCAATGGTAAGAAGGGTTAAAGATTTAAAAAAAGTTTAAAACATTCGGAGGTAAGAAAAAGATGGTAAGCAGAACACCTGACTCATCCGGTCTGGCAGAAGTGCTGGACAGGATACTAGACAAAGGCATCGTCATAGATGCATGGGCAAGAGTAAACCTTGTCGGAATAGAAATACTGACGATCGAAGCAAGAGTCGTGATAGCTTGCGTAGACACATTCCTACACTACGCAGAAGAAATCACCAAAATCGAACAAGCCTCGATAGCAGTACCAGCCACAGCGTAAAAAAAACTGTAGATTGAAAAGGAGGAAATGCTTTTTCACTTTTTTTCTTCCTTTTTCATAATCAAACATCTCAAACTAAAAAAAAACTAGGAGGAAATAAGAACAATGGCAGAACAAGAAGAAGCACCAAAGAAAAAAGCGAAAGCTAAAGCCGAAGAAAAAGAATCTAAAACTTCTGTAAGGTCCTACAAAGAAAGCATAGAAGCAGAAAAGCACAAGATGAACGCTTACTCAAAAAAATTCAGCAGCAACGTAAAATCATTACAAAACGACATAAAAAAACACTCCAAAGACATGAACGAAGCAGCAAAAAACCTAAGAGAAGAAGGAATCAAAAACATGAGCGACAAAGTAGCGAAGTACAGCAAAGAAATCAAAGACCAGCTGAAAGAAAACAAAGAAGCAGCAGCACACATGGCAGACAATGTAAAATACTTCACCAGCGAAATAAACAAGCAAAAGAAAGACTTCAAAAACTACGCACAAGGACCATTCAAAGAATACATCAAACAATTCCAAGGATAAACAAATAATTTTGCACTTCCAAACTAGCAAAAACCAATTATGGGGCTCGTATCAGAGAACCTAATTTGATGGCAAACCCCCTCTTCCTTTTACCTGATAGTCGTTCTTTCTGATACGGCCTTGTAATATTCACACTATGATACAAAAAGCATGTCCAGAGTGCAGCAGTACAAACCTTAAGACAGATAGCGAAAGAGGGGAAACTATATGCCAATGCTGCGGACTAGTCGTAGAAGACCATATGATAGATTTTGGCAAAGAATGGAGAAGCTATGATGAAGATGGAAAAGAGAAAGTGGCAAGAGCAGGGCCTCCTTTAACTTATACCCAACCAGACACAGGGATAAGAACCCAAATCGGAAACTATAACGACCTTAAAAAAGTCAAACAAAAAGATAAGTTCTTAAGGATGATGAAATGGCAGTATAGAGATAATACTTCTGAAAAAAATCTTAGAATCGCACTAACACAACTGAAACAAGTGTCCTCTTTCCTAAAACTACCAGGATTCGTAGAAGAAGAAGCAGCCAGGATCTACACAACCGTTGCACAAAAAGGGCTCATAAAAGGCAGGGATATAGAACAACTCATGCTTGCAGCATTATACACATCATGCAAAGAGTATAATACCCCTAAAACGTTAAAAGAATTAACAGAAGCTTCCGGGTGTAAGAAAAAAGACATCCTCAAGAACCATAGAATCATTCTAAGGAACTTGTCACTAAAATCTCCACCGGTAGAACCAACAATCTTTATCGCTAGATTCGCAAACGAGCTTAAAATCACCCCCCAAACAGAATCCACTGCTTTAGAAATATTAGAAAAAGCAAAAGAAAAAAACCTGTTAGATGGAAAAAGCCCTGTAGGGATGACCGCAGCATCATTATACATAGCTTCTTTGATGAACAAAGAAAAAAGAACTCAAAAACAGGTTGCAAAACTAGCAAACATAACCGAAGTCACAGTAAGACAAAGATACACGGAACTGGTAAAAGAACTCAATTTACAAGTAAGAACAAAAGGTGAAAAATGAGAAAATCAGGCGGCAGAAAACCAAAACCTGAAGATGAGGAAGAGAAGGAAAAAGGATCATAGAAAATGCGAAAAACTGAATTTGACGAACTAATAGGAAAATACTTAGAAAAGAAAACAAGTGAAAAAGAAGAGAAAAAAATACTTGACGAACTCCTAAAATTCTATAACGAAATCCTTAGGATCGTACGTATCAGCACATTAATAAGAAGGCACGAGGAACATGAAGAAGCTTATAAGTTTTTTGTGGAAATATAAGACAAGCTTAGGTCTTTTACTCAGTTACTTAATAGGTCTTATAATGGTTGCTAAAATGGCCTTAACAAGATAAACAAAATCTTTGTACATAAATTTTTTTATTGTTACCCCTTGATACAGTTGTTTGAACTAAATTGGTTGTGCGTTAAGGGTTAGTGGTGTTTTTCCCAGAAGTTGTAGATTTTTAGTATGTTTTCTATGTTGCCGAGGTATTTGATTACTTTTTGTTGGACTTTTCCTTGTT
>Ga0194112_10000991_pt1 | contig 41583 bp, 28 predicted proteins | sample TA2MahC400mmetaG_FD_146191 | JGI IMG/M metagenome (GOLD analysis project Ga0194112, IMG submission 146191) | Freshwater microbial communities from Lake Tanganyika, Tanzania - TA2015016 Mahale Deep Cast 400m | ecosystem: Environmental > Aquatic > Freshwater > Lake | place: Tanzania: Lake... | reverse complement strand
GGGCCGCCCCGCCATCCTGTATCAACTGTGCGACACAGGTGTTTGACCCACTATGGGCGGTTTGGCGATCCGGACGCATCCGGGGCGGTCCCGCCATACTGTATCAACTGTGCGACACAGGTGTTTGACCCACTATGGGCGTTCTGGCGATCCGGACGCATTCCTGGCCGTTTTGCCCATACTTGGCCAACTATGCACGCTCGTAGCGACACGCGGCTCGCGTGTCCCCCCTTCTTCCCGTTCCCACGCTCCGAGCCTGTGAAGAAATGACACGGACCTACACGGACGGGCACGGACACACGCCCATCGCCGAGGAATCTGCGCGTCCGTGCTTGTCCGTGGGCGTCCGTGTGATTTCCTCGCAAGCTCTCCGCGCGGGTACCTGTTTGGCGAGGGTGGAACCATCCCCCCTCTCCCTCGGGGAGAGGGCTGGGGTGAGGGTGCTTGGCTTGCCGCGGACGGGGCAGGAAGCACCCTCACCCGCCCGCCTCTGGCGGGCGACCTCTCCCCAAGGGAGAGGTGGGCAACCTTCCGACGCCACGCCAAACACGCACCCGCGTGGGAACGCACAGCCGGCCCCCCCGTGTCGGCAAGCGGGACGCTTGCCGCTACATCCTGCGACCCTCAATGGTCCATCATCTCCGCGCGTTGGGCGTTGCGGCAGGCGGCTCGCCTGTCCCCTTCCTCTCGCGCCCTTTGACAGCGCGGTCGTGGCGAGATAGCATGTGGGCATTGGCCAGGTACCGGTCACCGCCTCGAAAGACAGGTGGACAAGAGTAAAGACGCGGCACCCAAACAGAAGGAGCGACAATTGGGCTTCAAGGGCCATGTGAAGAACGGGGCGGTGGTGCTCGACGACCCGGCCGGGCTGCCTGAGGGCGCGGTGGTGGAGGTGGCGGTGGTTCGCAAGCGGCGCCGTAGGCCGACGCTCGGCGAGGAGCTCATGAAGTTCGCAGGCAAGGCCAAGGGCCTGCCCCGCGACCTCGCACGCAACCACGACCACTACCTCTACGGAACCCCGAAGCAATGAGCCTCGCCTTCGCCGACACGTCCTATTGCCTCGCGCTGGTCAACGCCGACGACGAGTTCCACGCGTTGGCCACAGAGATCACGCCTGAGCTTGATGGGCCGATGGTGACGACCGCCTGGGTGCTCGCAGAAGTGGGCAACACGCTACGCAGGGGCCACGATCGGGCTTTGGCGGTCCGTGGGCATGGCCAGACACCGGTCACCGCTTCGAAAGATAGGCGAACAGGATAGTCCAAAAGTACGCGACACCCAAAGGTGAGGACGGGACGCCCAAACGTGCGCAGGCTACTCCTGCAGACTGCTTTTTGTCTGGTTTCCATAGCCATCTTCGTCTTTGCCACAATCGGCCCTTGGGTGGCTTCCGGCCTTGGGCCGCGAAGGCTCTTTGGAAGGATCGAGCTCGGTGCCACGGCTGCCGAGGTACTCGGTGCGACGGGAGGGCCGCCTGACTTGAAGCTCACCCTCAAAGATGGGCGCGAAGTATGGTGGTACCGGGCTCGGGAGTGGGCGAGCGCAGCGGAATGGGAGGCGAGACGGAACGAGTTCCTCGGGTTCACTGACCGTGGAGAGATTCCCTGTGGTTACCTGGACGTCGTAGTTCTGTTCGCGGCCGACGGCACCGTTGCACTGGTTAAGCTCGGTGGCGAGGGAAGTAAGGATTGTTCGCATAGGGTGCGGTGACCCGTCGCCGCAGGAGTCCGCACTATGCTCCAGGCAGCACGGTACGTGTCAGGCGGGTCGCAGCGGAGGGCTTGAGGTCTCTCTTTATTTCTGAACTATCCCGTTTACCTCTTTGGTGAGGCGTCGGCCGGTTCACAGTGAGGCCCGCACTCCGAACAAGCTACCTTGCGAAGAAGCGGGCGCGGTCGGCCTCGGAGGGGGGCTTGGAGCCGGTGGCCTCGGACGCGGCAGAGTAGAGGTCCCAGGAGCGCTCCTGCCAGCCAGCGAATTGCTCGGCCATGCGCAGGACATAGAAGCTGCGAGGGACGCCGAGGGTGGCGAGGATGCGGGCGTCGAGGAGCTTCTGAAGCCGCTCGGCGGCGGGGCCGCCAGCCAGCGGGCCTTCGAGGGCCTTCTCGATGATGATGCGCGCCTCGGCCTCCTGAAGGCCCTCGCGGAGCATTTCGAAGCGGGCGCTCGTGTGGGCCTCGGCCTGCCCCGGCCAGAGGGAGGCGACGATGCCGAGGCCGACCTGGCAGCCGCCGAGCCAGCCGTCGTGGCACGTGCCCTCCCAGTAGTCCGCCCCGACGCGGCAGATGCCGCGCGCGCCCGCCACTATCGCCAGCTCGGGATACAGCCGCCAGAGGAATGGCACTGAGGAGCCCTCCACGCAGAGGACGGCGTTCTGGACGCGGGGCAGCGAGAAGCTCAAGGCCTCGGTCTTCCAGCCCTTGTGCGACTGGATGAGGTATTGGGTGGGGCGGCGATTGACGCGGGAGTTGTCGCGGATTTCCTTGACGGGCTGCGGCAGGGTGATGATGGTGCCGACGCAGCCGAAAGGCTCGGCGAGCCCTTGCTTGCCGGTGACGCCGCCGTGGCCGTGGCTGCCGCGCGCCCACTTGACGCCCGGCGCCAGCTCCTCGAAGATGTCCTTGTAGCGCGCCACCGTGAGGGTGTAGTCCCACACGTAGCCCCAGAAGAGAGCCTTTTCAAGGCCGCGGGCATTCAACCGCGCAAGGACGCCCTCGACGAATGGGCGCCAGAAGTCCCTGGCCGCGGCGCGCTGCTCGGCAGTGAACGCAATCTCTTTGGTGCGAAACGGGTTGGCCTCGCCCATCGGCACGGTGAACGGCTCGGTCTTGCCGGTCGCTTCGTCGCGCAGGAGGACCTTCGGCACTACCCACAGGTTGTTCTCGGGCGGGTGGGCCACGCAGAGGCATACGACGCTCGGCCTGGGTCCGTGGCGCAGGGCGATGTCCAGATAGCGGTCGAGGCGCGAGAAGTCGCAGCTCAGCCTGCCGTCCCTGCCCTTCACCCAGATGACGAATGAGTCCTCGCGGTTCCCGAACTCGCTGTTGAGGAGGACGGGCACCATGAGCCAGTCGTTTCCCAGCTCGGCCATGCGCTGGAGGGAGTGCTCGATGCGGCGGAAGTGCTCGTCGCTCCAGGGAGGCCCCTTGTGTGCCTTGGCCACGCCCCAGGGCGATTGCTCCATAGCGACCATCGTCGTGAAGTCCTGCCCAGCCGCCGGGTCGGGAAGGGTCCAGTCCACCACCTGCACGCGCAGTTCCGCCTCTTCGCTCGCAGTGCGGGCTTCAGCCCGTACCGCTTCGTTCGTAGTGCGGGCTTTAGCCCGTATCTTCACTTTGCCTGTATAGAGGCCGGGCGCGGCATCGGGCGGGACTTTCACACTCACGAAGATGGGCAGGCACGAGTTGGCGGGCACGATGCCGGGCGCGGCGGGGCTGAGTTCGTCGAAGAAGCGGATGCGCTCCATCGCGGCTTCCAGTGCCTTCTTGTTCTCCTCGCGCACCCTGTCGGGGATGATCTTGCCCTCGGCGTCGCGGTAGGGCACGAAGCGCTTGAATCGGCGGTCCGCTCGCCCGAAGCGCCAGAGGGCCATCCAGGTGTCGGGGCAGCGGAGGGGGTGCTCGCGGGCCTCGCGCGGGTTGCGCTCGGAGCCGAGGAGGGCCAGGTCGCGGCTGCTCCGCCCGACGGCATAAAGGACGCGAATGGCGCTCTTCGGGATTCTCGCGCCGCCCGGGCCGCTGAGGTCGGTGGCCTCCGCCGCGAGGCTGCTGAGGTCCTTGTCGGTGCCTATCACCAGTTGCGCGGAGTAGGTGCCCTGTCGAGCGCCGACCATGCGGAGCACGCGGTCGGCTTTCCCGGGGTCACCAAACTCGAGGTTGAAGAGGCGGCGGTTCGGGTCGTCGGCCCACACTTGAAGCCCTGCTGGCCGTTGCTCGGGCTGGACCGCCCCAGGCGGGCTGGACCGCAGATCAAGATCAACGAGGGAGCCGTGGGACCAGCTCGCTCCACCGCCGAGCGCCGACCAGCCGTAGTGGGTGTTGGCACCGAGGCGGGCGGTGCCCATGAAGATGAGGGGATTGAGGTCGGAGCGAACGGCCTGGATGGCGAGGACATTCACGCCCTTGCGCAGTAACGCGGGTGTGATGGCAATCGGGCCGAGGACGCGGTTGCGGCGGCGAAGAATCGCGTCCCATTCCTCGCGGGTCAGGGGGATGCGCCAGTAGCCGCTGTGGCCGCCGCCGGTCTCCCCAACGTAGTCGCCGCCGATGTCCTCCACGCAGCGTTTGCCCTTCGTGTAGCCGGCTCCGGGCGGAAGAGTGTAGGCGTCGTCGGGGTAGTCCTCGGCGGCGGTGTCGGGGCCGATGGGGCTGGGCGGGAGGTGTCCGCGCCCGATCTCCTTGCCATTGAGCCACACGCAAATGCCGCCGCGATAGGCGATGCGCAGCGTGAGGGAGCCGACCTTCGCGGGGTCGGGCACGACGAGGCGCCCGCGGAAGCAGGCCTGGGCGAACCCGTGCTGGTAGGCGTTCCAGTTCTCCTCCTGGTCAACGCCCACCGCCTTCATCAGGAGCGGGTAGCGGGTGCGGGGCCAGGCCGCGTCGTTGAAGTCGGGCTCCTGCCAGCCGGGCGGGGCGGGCGGGCTGTCGAGGAGGATGACGAGTGGCGTGGTGTCCATGTGGCCGCAGAACTGGAACCAGAGGTTTCGGTGTTCGGGTCGGAGGGCGGCGAGGTCGCGTCCCGCCTTCTCCCACGCGGCCCAGCGTTCGCCGCCTCTGGCCTCGATGGGCAGGTCAGCGGTCTTCCAGAGCCTCGGGCTGGTGCGGGCCGGGCGGAGGACGTAGTAGCTGCGCCAGTAGGAGTTGAGGTCGAGAATCCGCTCGCCCTCGGCGGCAAGAGAATCGAGAACGACGACGACGACGAGGACGACGACGATTGGGGACAGGCGGGAGGGAAGCCGGGTCATAGGCAGGTGAACTCCAGGGCGAGCATCTTAGCCATTCGTCGGAGGCCGTCGGTGTGGCCGCCGGGGAGGAGGGCGAGGTGGTGTGTTCCGCCGGCCTCGCTGTAGCGGCGCAGGAAGTCGCGGATGGCGCCCTCGCGTGGGCGAATCCAGAAGTGCGGCACGTCGGGGAAGTTCGGGCTGAGGGCACGGTCCAGAACCTCGACCCCCGCCGCGATGATCGAGAAGCCGGTGTCGGGGCTGGCCGCGATGTTGGCGAGAGTGGCCGGCCCGGGCCTGACCCGCATGAGCGCGACGGCGGGGTTGGCCACGTTGCCGAAGGCGTAGTCCTTTTCCACGATTCGCGGCCTCTCGGCGGCGAGGGCGACGTTGCACTCGCCCATGTGGCTCATGAAGATGGCGTTCCCCGCCCAGTCGGGGCAGAACATCTCGGTGAACGTTGCTTCCCCGAAGCCTGCCATCAGTGCGGCGATGAAGGAGGCGGTCAACACGTCGCCCTCGCCCGCGTAGCCGATGCCGCGTGCCATCGCCTTCGATGCCTCCAGGAAGGGCACGGTGGGCGTGCCGCTGTCGCGGTCGAACGCCTGGAAGTTCATGCTGAAGGCGCTGGCGCCGGCCTTCTTGAGGAGGGACCTGAGGCCGAGGCCCACGCGACTCGATTCGCGCAGGACCTCGGCGTGGACGCCCGAGAGGTCGAAGCTGGCCGCGTCGCGCTTCGCCTCGGCGTCGAGCTCGGCGTCGGTGACGCGCGCGACGGCATGGGCAAGGCGCTCGATGCCTACCTTCTTCACCTGGGTGGCGAAGGTATCATGGAGTTCGCTGGCCTCGACTGCGAAGTCGCCCATGCCCTCGAAGGGCGTGCCGATGAGCAGGGTGGTGCAGGAGCGGAGCGCCGCAACGCCCCTGGCGGCGCGGGCCGTGGCCACCACCTCATCGAGAAAGGCCGGGTCCGCGACGTGGCCGACGACGACGTGATACAGCCGCTCCATAGCCCGCAGGACGCTCGCGAGGTCCTGGACGCCGTGGATGCCGTGGTTCTCGAACATGTCGTCGCGGGTGGCGGCCTCGTCGAATCGTGGGGCGCCCGTGGTGTCGAGGAGCGCCAGGGGCAGGCCGGTCTCCGCTATTGCTTCTGCCGATTCGAGCGACGGGGAATAGGCCAGGTGGACGGTGGCGAGGAGGTCAATGTCCCTGGCCATCAGGTCGTGCACCGCCTGCTCCACCTCCTGGCGGACGCAGCAGACGGGTGCGAGCTCAACGTCGAGGCCGCGAGCGCGCAGGCGGTCGGCCAGCGCGCGGGCGAACGCCTCGCGGCCTGCCCGGTGCTGCGGCACGACCTTGTCGTAGAGTGCAAGATAGAGCGGCAAGAGGCCGATTCGGGGCTTTCTGGGCTTCACGTTCGTTCACCTCTTCTCTGCTGTCTCTGTAGCTCTGCGTGAGGCTCTTTCTTCACTCCGCGCCGATGAGACGCAGAGCGTTGCGGTAGAAGATGTCGTCGAGGGCCTCGCGGGACAGGCCGCGCTTGCGGCAGGCGCGGAGGACCGCCCGCACAGTCTCGTAGACCATGAACGTCATCGGGAACCAGGCGCCCTTGGGGGGCGAGACGGAGTTCGGGCAGGGCCGCTCCGTGAGGAAGAAGCAGTGGCGGTTCACGCACAGGTGCCGACCTCGCAGGAGCGTGACGGGGAGGTCCGAGCCGTAGATGAGCCGCCTGTGGCCCTCGTGCTCAAGCACGACCTCGATGGTCTCGGGGTCGTCCACGGCGGAGACATCGAAGCACAGGTTAGGGAAACCCTTCCAGGTCCCGATGGCCTGCTCGATGTAGTAGGGGCCGTAGGAGCGGCCGCAATGTGCGACGACGAGCTTGAGCGTGGGATAGCGTTCGCAGATGCGCGCCACGTCGCGGACGTTGGCGGGGTCGGCGGCCCGCTGCCTTCGCGGGATGTGCAGGATGACCACAAGACCGCGGGAGGCGGCGACCTCCAGGTGGTCCCGCGTGAGGAAGTCGCCGATGCGTGTCTCGCCGGTGTGTGGCCGGGCGAAGCTGAGGTAGGGCTTGAAGCCCACGAAGCCGCCGGCCTCCACCTCGGCGTCGAGCTCCTTCGCCCTCATCTCCGGCTTCACGATCATCAGCGGGTGCAGATGGCGATGCCTGCGGGCGAGCGACGCAATCCAACTGTTCCCGCGCTCGATGTCCACGACCGTGTAGGGGGTGTGGAAGACGAATGCCTCCCAGGTCTGACTGGGGAAGAGGTGCCGCATCGTGGCAGCCAGGTGGCGGGGGGTGAAGCTCGTGGCTATCGGCTCGGGCGCCGTGGTCCTCAGCTTGCGCGGGTCAACGCCCGGCAGGAAGTCGCAGCGGCGGATAAGGTGGACGTGTGCGTCGAGGATGCGCTTTGGCAGGAAGGGCGCAAGCTCCTGGCGGTACACCGGTTCGTCAATGTGCCGGAAATGCTCGGCTTCCGTGATCCTCATCGCGCGGCGTCCTTGAAGCGTTCGTAGAGCGTGTCGTATGTCTCGCGGTAGACGGCGCGCGGCTCGATCGTGGCCGCCGGCTTCGGCCAGGGGGCATCGTGGGGGATCATCCCTGACGCCTCGCCAGCAAGCCTGGCTGCACCGAATGCTGCGGCGTCCTGGAAACCTGCTATCTCAAGCGGAAGGCCGGCCGCGTCGGCGAGAATCTGCATCCACAGCCGCGAGCTTACTGCCCCGCCGACGGCTTTGAGGAGCGCTGGGAACGCGCCGGCGACGCTCATGCGCTCAAGGAGGACCCGAGCGCTGAGAGCCGAGCTCTCAAGCACCGCCCGGGCAAGGTGCTTGAAGGTATGGTGCAACCCGAAGCCGATGAGCCTCCCACCTGTTCCCCCGACTGGAAGGACGGCCACTGGGGCGTCGGGGGAGGGCTCGACCTCAGAGGCGGCAGAAGCGAGAGTTGAGAACTGGACTTCGCGGCCGCGCGGCGCAATGAAACGCCGGAACCAGTCGGTCGCGGCCCCCACGCTGGAGCAGGAGCCGAGGAGGCCCCAGAGGCCCCCGGCCACCGCCTCCGCTGGCGCCAGCCCGGCGCACGGGAAGCGCGGCTCCGTGGTGAGCGTGAGAAGCACCCAGGCCGTGCCGCAGGAGACAATCGTGTCGCCCGCCTTGCGGCAGCCGGCCCCAAAGGCCGCGCAATACTGGTCGTGACCGCCAGCGAACACCATTGCGTCGGGGCAGACGCCAAGCTCCTCGGCAGCCTGCTTGCTGATGCCCCCGACGGCGGTCCCGGATGCCGCCACCCGCGGGAGCCTCCTGCGGCTCGCGCCCCCCAGGGCGAGCAGCTCGTCATCCCATCGCCGCGCGCGCACGTTGTAGAGCATGGTGATCGCAGCGTCGGACGGGTTGGTCACGGCCTCGCCCGTCAGGCGCTCGACGACGTAGGAGTCCACGAAGCGGACGCGGGGCACGGAGGCCCCGCCCACATTGGGCACGGAGGCCCCGCCCACAGCCCTGAGGCGGATGAGCTGGGCGAGGGGGAGGCAGCCGAGCCTGAGGCTCCAGCCCGTCTTCTCGTAGAAGAAGGCCTCGTCGCGCCCACGCAGGAGCGCGGCGCCGAGCTGGGCCGGCCGCGTGTCCATCCAGGAGATCGCGTTGCCTATGGGTGACCCTGCCTTGTCGAGAAGGATAAGCGTCCCGCCTTGGGAGGAGAGGCCGATGGCGCGCACGGTGCGTCCGAGCCTGCGGCCGCAAAGGGCGTCGCGCACGGCCCCGCGCGTCGCCTGCCAAAGCTCCTCGACGTCGTGCTCCACGAGGCCGCCGGGGCCGCTGATGAGGCGAACGGGCTTGTAACCGAAGGAGGCAATCTCCGAGCCTTCGTCGAGAACCACGCTCTTCACCGCCGTGGTCCCCAGGTCAATCCCCAGGGCGAGGGCGCTCATGCCTTCCTCCAGGGGCGGTCATTCTCTCGTTCCCACGCTCTGCGTGGGAACGGCGGGCACGGACGCTCCGCGTCCCTCACGCACGACGCAGAGCCTCGCAGACCTGCGTTCCCACGCGGAGCGTGGGAACGAGGCAAGGCGGTTTCCACTAGACGGGCTGAAGCCCGCACTACGAACTCACTCCCTCTCCCTTGGGGAGAGGGTTGGGGTGAGGGTGCTTCCTCCACGGACGGTCCTTCTCTCGTTCCCACGCTCTGCGTGGGAACGGCGGGCACCGACGCTCCGCGTCCCTCACGCACGACGCAGAGCGTCGCAGACCTGCGTTCCCACGCGGAGCGTGGGAACGAGTAAAGTTGATGGCGCTCATGCCTTCCTCCAGGGGCGGGCATTCTCTCGTTCCCACGCTCTGCGTGGGAACGGCGGGCACGGACGCTCCTCGTCCCTCACGCACGACGCAGAGCGTCGCAGACCTGCGTTCCCACGCGGAGCGTGGGAACGAGTAACGAGTAAACCTGCGTTCCCACGCGGAGCGTGGGAACGAGGCAAGGCGGTTTCCACTAGACGGGCTGAAGCCCGCACTACGAACTCACTCCCTCTCCCTTGGGGAGAGGGTTGGGGTGAGGGTGCTTCCTCCACGGACGGTCTTTGAGGAGCTGGCGGAAGCAGTCCACGGCGAAGTCGGCCACCGCGTCGTCGAGGAGGAGGGCGAACTTGGTGAGGACGGTGCTGTGGCCCTCGTGGTAGGCGTGGGCGCGGACCCAGAGGCCGCGCTGGAGCGCGGCGCGGTGGAAGCCGAGCGCGTCGTCGCGCTCGCGGAACTTCAGGCCGCTCATGTGGCCCGCACCCCGGACCTCGGCGAGCAGGTCGGGGAACTCCTCGCAGAGGGCGGCCATCTTCTGGTGGTAGCGCTCGCCTGCGAGGCCTATCCTCTCGGCGTGCCGCTCGACGAGGGCGATGCAGCCGAGGCCCACCGTGGCGGCCAGCGCCGCGTTGCCGTTCGTGCTGATCGCGTCGTACTGGGCCAGGCAGTCGAGCTTGCTCTTGTAGAGGAGCGCGGAGAGGGGGTGGAAGCCGGCCGTCATCCCCTTGCCCACCACGAGGAAGTCGGGCACGACCGCGTAGCGGTGGAACATGAGCACCTGGGGGAACCAGAAGCCGGTCTGGATTTCGTCAATGGCCATGAGCGCGCCCGCCCGGTCACAGAGGCGGCGGGCGAGCTGGAGGAACTCGGGCCCCACCAGGATCGCCTCGCGGTTCATCATCACCGGCTCGGCCCAGAAGGCGGCCACCCGCTCGCCGTGGCGGGCGAACGCCTGCTCAAGCTCCTCGGGGGCGTTGGGCTGGACGGCTTCGACCTCGACGTTTGCGAAGTAGCCCGGCCACATGCCGCGCAACCGCTGGGCGAAGAGGTCCGTGCCGTGGTAGTTGCCATCGAGGACGATGAAGACAGGGCTTCCCCGCCCCTTCTTCTCCTTCTCATAGTGAAGGAGGGAGATTTTCATTGCCGCGGCACAGGCCACGGAGCCGGTGCAGACGCCGAGGAGAACCGTATCCAGTTTCGGATTTCGGATTTCGGATTGCGGATTGAGATCGGCAATCCCGACGAGGCGTGCGGCGAGGAGCTTGACGGGCCACTGGGGGATGTTGCTGTGGTTGTCCCACACCACGCCGCGCTGCATGGCCTCGATGGCGAGGGCCTGAAGCTCGGGGTGGGCGTAGCCCCAGGTCATCTGGTAGTGGCCCGCCGTGCAGTCGAGGTAGAGGCGGCGGTCCTCGGCCACGTAGAAGAGGCCCTTGCCGGCCAGGAGGTCCCCGCCGGCCGAAGCCACAGGCGAGACGCCTGTGCCACCGCCCGTGCCACCGCCTGTGCCACCATCGGGGGTGCGGCCGAAGGACTTCTGGAACCAGCGCTTGTCGGGGGCGCGGATCTCGGGGACCGATGGGACGACCTGCCCGACGGCGCTCAGGAGGGTATCATCGGGCGTGGCATCCAGGAAGTGCTTCGCGGCATCGAGCGCCGGGCCAACCCCGCCCCGGTCGTGCCCGATGACGTGAGAAAGGCTGAGCTCATTCACCGGCCATTCGCTCCAACCGTGCCATCGCCGCACGGTAGCAGACGACGGCGAAGACGACAAAGATGACGGAGAGGAGGAAGAAGACCCCCTCGATCGAGCCCGGCCCGCGGAACATGAAGAATGCCAGGAAGAAGAAGAGCACCTGGTTGCCGACGAGCCAGATTCCGAAGGCCACGGGCGCGCCCGCGCGCTTGAGGATGAGCGAGAAGTAGGCCGTGAAGCTCAGGAGGGCGATGTACTGGCAGATGAAGTGCCAGCCGTAGATCGTGCCGAGGATGTTCTCGATCCCCTCCCCAAACCCCTCAGGGCACATGAGCGCGCCGATGAAGAAGACCACCGCGTAGGGGACGAGCGCGGGGAGCACGCCGACGAACTTCGACCAGGCGAGCTGCCGCGTGGAGTAGGGGAGCATCGCCAGGTCGGACAGCGTGTGCCACTGGACCTCGCAGCGGAACATCTTGGCGACGTAGCCCATAAGGTCGAGCGCGCCGACGAGGAGCGCGGAGACCATGAGCATGCCGCCGACCTCTTCGTCGCGGATGCTCCGCTCGCCGGCCGCGCCCGCGAGCCAGAGATAGATGAGCAGGAGAGCGAACATGCCGACGAAGCGCCCGACGATCATCAGGCGGCCGCCCGTCACGAAATGGAAGTCCTTCCACGCCAGCGCCAGCCCCCACGGCCGGCCAACCCCGAACATGCGCACCAGCGGCCAGCGGCCGCCCAGCACCCCGCGCGCCGGCGACGCCTCCTTCGACTCGCGCGTGAAGAACTCGAACGCCCACCAGGCGAGGGCGAAGAACGCCGCCGCAACGAGGAGGTTGGAGACCGCCTGGACGCCGAAGGGGCCTTGGTCGAAGCCCGTGGACATCACCTCGGTGATCCGGAACAGCGGGCTGGCCTTCGTGAGGACCTGGGCCACCGCCTCCAGTGCGACGCGGGTTTCGCTCCTGCGCGGGAACTCCGACGCGATGCCCTCGCAGATGGGGCCGGCCGCGAGGAACCCGCCGACCAGTAGCCCAGTCAGCACCGTCGCACTCCGCACCCGCTGGCAGGCCACCGACGCGAAGAGCGCCACGTTGCACAACATCACGACGTACGACAGGAGTGCGACGTAGGCCGCCACCACCTGGCCCAGCGACACCCCGCCCAGCGTGATGGCCAGCAGCGTGAACGGCACCTGCGCGAGGAGGAGCATCAGCACGCCCAGGAGGCGGCTGGTGGACTTCCCCAGCAGGATCGCAAGTCCGCCCAGGCTGCTCATCTTCAGCAGGCCGAGGGTCTCCTCCTCCTTCTCCTCCGTGATGGCGGAGGCGAAGTAGCCGACCCCCGCAAGGGAAACGAAGATGAAGGTCATCCGGATGAGCGACGTGAAGAAGTTGAGCCCCGCTGCGCCCACGTACTCGCTGCTCGCGTGAGCGTTGATCAGGCAGAAGAGCAGGAAGGCCGCCAGCCCGAGCCGTTTCATGTACGTGCTCGTGGCGCGGGCCTCAAGCCGCAGCGAACGCTCGAAGAGGGCGAGGATGGGGAGACTCATAGCGCACCGAGTAGGGCGTGCATACCTGCACGCGGAATCGAGGACGAGGACGACGACGAGGACGAGGACGATTGGGGGATCATGTGGGAACCCCGGGCTCCGTGAGGTCCATGAATGCCTCGCTGAGCTCGCGGACGTCTTTCTCGAAGGCCACGACCTGTGCGTTGGCCCCGAGCGCAGCGGCGAGGACCTGGTTCGTGCTCGCCCGCGCCTTGTCGAAGGTCACGCGGTAGGCGGGGTCTTCTTCGAGCTTCGTGACGCTGACGACGCCTGCGGTCTTCTGAAGGGCCGCGGCCACGGCGGGGCTCTCGGCGCCGAGGGTCAGCCGATAGGTCACGGTCTCGCCCTCCTTCGAGAGGAGGTCTTCGAGCCTTCCGCTGAACTTCACCCGCCCGCGGTCAATGATGGTCACGCTGTCGCACAGGGTGCCCAGCTCGGCGAGGATGTGGGAGCTGATGAAGATGGTCTTTCCCAGGCGGCGGAGCTCGCGGAGGACCTCCATCAGCTCGATGCGGGCGCGGGGGTCGAGGCCGGCCGCCGGCTCGTCGAGCAGGAGAAGTTCGGGGTCGTGGACGAGGCAGCGTGCCAGGCTGACGCGCTGCTGCATGCCACGCGAGAGGCCGCGCACCAGGTCGTGCTGGCGGCTCGTCATGTCCGTGAGCGCCAGCACGTCCCGCACCGTCTGCTCCCGCTCCTTGAGCGCCATGCCGTAGGCCGCCGCGAAGAAGTCGAGGCACTCGAACACGGTCATCTGGCGGTAGATGCTGAGGGTGTCGGGCATGAAGCCGATCTTGCGGCGTGCCCGCTTGTAGTCGCGCCCGATGCTGTGGCCGAAGACGCGCACCGAACCCCACTGCGGCTTGAGCAGCGTGGCGAGGACCTTCAGCGTCGTCGTCTTCCCCGCGCCGTTCGGCCCCACGAAGCCGTGGATGGACTTGGGCCAGACGGTGAAGGTGACGCCGCTGAGGGCCTGGCGGCTCCTGTAGGAGTAGCGGAGCTCGCGCACGTCGAGCACCGGCTCCACCAGTTGCGTGAGCGGCTGCGGCGGGGGCGGTGGCACGGCCATGACTGTCCTCCAACATCACGCACGCCCAAACGAGTTTGGGCGTGGCACCCGTGTTCCTCACCAAGGGGGATGATTGGATGGGTGGATGAATGGATGAATGAAAGAGCCAGTGTTCTGACATTCATCCAGCCATCCACCCATCCATTCATCCCCTCTCAGCGATCGCCGACCTCCGGCCTGAAGAGGTCAATCCGATAGAGCACGAAGCCGAGGCGCCGCCCGAGGCGGCGGCTCTTGATCTCGAAGCCCTGCGGCGCGCGCGTGAAGAGGAACACCTGCAAGTGGTCCCTCTCGGACGGCCTGCGGCTGATGTCGTTGTAGAAGCGCCCGGTGCCGCCGACCTCGCGAGCGATGAGCGCGCGGGGGAAGCGTGCGAAGAGCCTCTCGGGCGGAAGGTCCTCTTCCTCCTCGCCGTAGCGCCCGTAACGCATCCTGCGCGGCCACTGCTCGGCCGGGAACTGGAAGGCGCTTTCGGGGAAGAAGCTCTCCGTGTCCGCCCTGTGCCCCATAGAATGGAGCTGTCCGTCCCGCAGCGACAGGGCGTACCAGGCGTCCCTGTAGAGCGCCCAGCCCTCCAGGATCTGTTCCGGGAACCCCGGCTCGGGGGCAAGGACGAGTTCGTCAAGCTGTGACTCCCCCCGCCAAGTGACCACGCTCAGCTTGATGTGGTGCCCCTTGAGCTTGGCCCTGTGCAGGAACGGGCGGTGCGAGAACAGCGGTATCTCCACCTTGAAGAGGCCGTCCTTGCCGTTGGCGATGTAGCCTGGGACGCGCTCGTGGTCGGTGCAGCCCGAGTAGAGGTTGTGCGGCGCGTCGTGCGTGATGTCGTACGTCGCGCCGCTTGTCACGAAGGCGTTCACCCACTGCGTCACGTCGTAGGTGTCGGGGCCAATCTGCCGGGCGAAGGCGAGGGAGTGGACGGCAGTGGTCTCGTCGTGCCCTCTTCGGCCGAGGAAGTAGAGGAGCCCCGCGGCCCCCGCCACGCTGAGGAAGAAGAACAGGAGCGAGAGGCGGTAGTCGCGCCGCTTGCGGCTGAAGACCAGGTTTGCCGGCCCCAGCACCATGATGTAGGCGATCACGGTGAGGTAGATCAGCCCCCAGGCGTGCCGCGGGCGGGTCACGTTACGCAGCGCCTGGAACAGCGGCTCCTCGAGGTCGTGGAGGCGGTAGCCGGTGTACTCCTCGGACATCTTGGGGGCCGGGCAGCGGTTCACGCGGAACGTGTCGTCGGTCACGTCGCGGCAGGGCATGCCGTGGCGCACCACGAGGCCGCCCCCCACATGGTGTCTGCCCCCTCTCCCTTGGGGAGAGGGTTGGGGTGAGGGTGCTTCTCCCCCTCTCCCCTGGGGAGAGGGCTGGGGTGAGGGTGCTTCGCCCCCTCTCCCCCGGGGAGAGGGTTGGGGTGAGGGTGCATTCAACACCCCAAGCTCGCCAGGGAAGACCGGGTGCCGCCCGGCGCGGTCCTGGACGACGTGGACTTCGCCCCCGCGGCGCAACCAGTCGAGGAACGCCTCTCTCCGCACCGGCTCCCAGCGGGGCGCGTGGTCGAGCAGGACGCTGTGGAGGCCGTCCGTGGCCGCCACGGTGGGGGGAAAGAGGTTCTCGGGGAAGAGCGGGTAGCGGGCCTTGGCGCTGCGTCCGAGCGGGTCGTCGGCATCGTAGAGCACCACGCGCGCCGGCGGGCCGAGCTTCGGGCCGGGCAGCCGGCTCCGGTCCTTCGGGCCAGGCCCCCATTCGAGCCACCATTGCTCGTCCTCGCGCCGCACGTAGGGGTAGAACTGCACCCAGCGGCTGGCCCCAGGCGAGAGGAAGCAAGGCTCGACGAGCGGGGCGTCCACATGCGCGCCGAGCCCAGTCCCCTTGTAGAGCGTGAGCGCGCCCTCGAAGGGCGCGGGCGAGGGATTCGCCAGTTCCACCGACAGGATGGCGATGCGCCCTGGCACCACCTTGCCACCGAAACCCCACTCCGTTGAGACGACGGCGAGCGCCCCGGCGCGCGCCGGAGGCGAAACGATTGCCAGAGCAAGGAGAATGGTGACAAGGCGGTTCATCGTGACCCTCGCGGGGGCGGCGGATCAACGGGGGTAAGGATACCGCAAACGTCGCCCGCGCTCAAGGGCCGCGGCGGTCCGGCGCCGGGGGCGCGGCCGAGATAGCGGTCCGCCCGCCTGAGGCATACGATGCGCAGCACCGCGGCCAGCACCGCGTAGACAACGAGGAACATCAGCGCCATGGCGAAGTGGTCGCTCTCGTCAGGCCCCCGGCGCGGCTCGGGAAGCCCCTGGTCCACCGTCACAACAAGCGCGGCCGGACTCATGTGGAGCAAGGGGAAGAAATCCTCCGCGCGATCGCGCGCGCCAGGGCCGACCTCAGAGCTTGTGATGATGAGGAACCAGAGGACAGGCGGCAGGATGTTCCAGCCGACGAGCGCGATCAGCGTGCCCATGATCGCCCGGAACCGCGTCTTCACCCTCAGCGCGATCCAGAAGGCCAGCCAGGAGAACAGAATCAGGAATATCGCCGCCGCGACGAACAAGAGGGCCGGGCGCAGGAGCGGCGATGCCTCGCGGTAGTAGCCGTAGCGATAGCCGTGGTAGCCGGTCTCGCCCCACCACACCTGCACGAGGAGGAGCGTGGCGAGAGGCACGAGGAGCACTCGGCGGAGCCTGCGCACGCCACGCCGCTTCTGACGAACGATGTCGGAGCCGTCAATCGGCGTCGTCAGCAGCACCTCTAGGGTCTGGCTCATCCGCTCCGAGGCCACGGCGTTCGCGCCCATCACCGACACCGCCAGGAGCGCCAGCACGCCTATGCCGTAGAACAGCAGCGAGAGGGTGTCGCGCATCTGGTGCGTCTCGCTCTGGAGCATGGCCGTGGCCGCGATGAAGAGGGTGGGCACTTCCAGGAGCACCAGGATGCGGAAGAGGTAGAGCGGCTTCCCCAGGGAGCGGCGGGCCACCTCGCGCCAGGCGATTGGCTCGCCATCGGGCAGGCTCTCCTTGTCGCGCCCGAACCGGAACCCGCCAATCGCCTTGTTAACACGGTCGAAGGCCCGGTCGAGCCACCGGAAGATGCTCAGCAGCCGGTTCCGCGGCTCGAGGAACGCCCGCGAGACGAGAAAGACCTTCGCCAGCACGATGAAGAGCGCGATGGAGACGAAGATGAGGACGCTGCTCTCAAGGGCCGACTGGAGGTCGGCGGAACGGCCACCACCCTCGGCGAAGAGCGCGATCGGCACCAGGAGGAACGCCTGGGACGGCTTGGAGGGGAGTTCGAGGAAGAGCATGAGCATGGGCAGGCCGATGTAGAAGGTGGCGGTGAGGAGATACGACGAGATGAGCGCGCCGAGCCCCGTGCAGCAGAAGGCCGAGCAGAGGAGGGCCAGCGCCCCAACCTGGAGACACGTGAGCACGAGGACGTAGACGCCCGTCGCAAGGTAGTCGCTCGTGATCCCCCCGAATCCGTAGCAGATCGCGAGCGGCGGAAGCCCGAGGAGCAGGAAGGTGAACATGGGGACCAGGCGCCCCAGGTACTTCTGCATCAGGATGCTCCAGGGCCGCAGCGTGGTCAGGAGCAGGAGTGCGAGCGAGCCGCGCTCCTTCTCGTAGGTTATAGCGCCCGACATCGTGGCGGGAAGGAACAGGAGGATGCCCGCGAACTGGATGACCACCAGCGCCTCGAACATCCACCTTCCGCTGCCGCTGAACTCGGAGAAGGGGCTGACCCCGGCCCGCTCGAACTCCTGGTACGAGGCAATGAGGAAAATGGCGAAGAGGAGCGCCGCGTAGACCACCCGCACCACATAGGTGCGCCGCCGCGCCGCCTGCTCCGCCAGGTCCTTCGCAAGCAACGGCATTGTCCCTCGCCAACGAAGCCAGCTCACAACGGCTCACTCCTCACTGAAAAGAGGATGATTGGATGGGTGGATGGGTGGATGAATGCAAGAGTCTGAGGCCACCTTCTTCTGACATTCATCCACCCATCCATTCAACCATTCATCCCCCCTCCCTTTCGTCTACTGCTCCGGGGGCGCATAGAAGAAGCCTCCGCTCGTGAAGCGGCGCCGCGGGCGCGCCCGCCCGAGGTAGGCATCCGCACGCCTCAGGCAGAGGAACCGAAAGACGAACAACACCCCCGCGTGAAGGAACACGGCCACGAAGAGGAAGCCGAGCGCATCGCTCATCTCGGCCCAATAGGGGTTGGGGAAGACCTCGCAGACCGCGATGCAGCCCACGGGACTCGTCAGCGGCGCGAAGACGTCCCACAGCGAGGGGCGGTGGAGGTTTCCCGACCAGGCCTGTGCCACGCCCAGGAGCGGGGCGGCGCTCCAGACCAGCAGGGCCACCACGCTGGAGACCACCGCGCGCGAGCGGCTCCGCGTCCGCAGCCCCATCCACATCGTCAGCCAGGCGAACTGCCAGAGGAAGAGGCCCACTGAGAGGAACGACAGGCCGACGAACGAGAGGCGCACCGCGGCCGGGCTCGATCGCCAACTCGCGTAGCCCTCCTGCACCCGCAGGAGCTGCGCCAGGAAGAGCGTGCCGAACGGCACGAAGAAGACGGCGATGACGCGGCGGACCCCGTGGAGCTTCTGCCGCACGATGTCGCGTCCCGCTATCGGCGTCGTAAGCAGCACCTCGAGCGTCTGGGCCGACCGCTCCGCCGAGATCGCGTTCACGCTCATCCCCACCACCGCCGCCGTCCCCACCTCCCACAGCGCGCCACGCGGCGCAATGAACGCCACGCCCGGCTCCGACGACTTCTCCGAGAGCGAGAGCACCAGCAGGAAGAGCAGCACCGGCCCCTCGAGGAGCAAGAGGATGTAGACGAGGTGGGCGGGCTTCACAAGAGGCTTCCGGGCCACCTCGCGCCAGCCGATTGGCTTGCGGTCCGGCAGGTCCTCCCAATGCCGCAGGTGGCGGCGCCGCCTGCGGAAGCGAAGCGCCAGGCCGTGGCGCTCCAGGAACCCATCCAGCCGCCGAAAGAACGCCACCAGGAGCCGCCTCGGCGCCACAAACGCCCGACGAACCAGAAACACGCGGGCCATGACCAGGAAGAAGACTACGGACAGGAGCATAAGATGGCTCGTCTCAAATGCCGACGCAAAGTCCCTCGCGTCGAGGAGCACATATGGGCAGAGGGGCAACATCGTCTGGTCAACCCACCCGCCCGAGCTCGTGAGCGGCCAGCCAAGGAGGTAGATGACCACCAGGAGGGCATAGGAGGTGAAGAACGCGCTCAGGCTCGTGCGGCACCAGGCCGAGCACATGAGCGCCAGCGCTCCGACCTGGAGACAGGTCAGGAAGAGCACGTAGGCCGCGATCAGAAGGTCGTCCGCAGTCAGGCCCCCGAAAGCGTAGCACACGGCCAGGAGCGGCAGCGAGAGGATGAGGAACATCAGGACGGGCACGAGCCGCCCGGCGTACTTCTCCCACAGGATGTGCCGCGGCCTCAGCCGCGTGAGGAGGAGCAGCTCGAGGGTCCGCCGCTCCTTCTCCTCGGTGATCGCCGCCGACATCGTGGCCGGGAGGCAGAGCACGATCCCCGCGAAGAGCGTCAGCACGAGCATCTGGAAGAGGCCCCGCCCGCTCCCAGTCACCGCCTCGCCCGCCTCCAGGCGGCGGGTCACGCTATAGGCCGAGGCGATGAAAACGACGAAGAGGAGCGCCGCGAACGCCACGCGCACCACGTAGGTGCGCGGCCGCGCCGCCTGCTCGATGAGCTCCTTGCTCAGGATCGGCGCGTGGAGGACTGACAATCCCATGCGAGCATCGCCCCGGTGGAGATCCTAGATTCCAGATTCCAGATTGAATTCCGAAATCCAAAATCGGAAATCCGAAATTCCTATGCGACCTTTCCCTCCGTCAGCTTCATGAAGGCGGTCTCCATGTCCATCGCCTCGGGCTGGAACATGCGGACGCGCGCGCCGAGGGCCACGAGGCGCTCGAGGAGGTCCTCGCAAGGCAACTCCTCTTCGCGGATGCGGACCGAGATGCGGTCTATGTCCCGCTCGACGCCCTGGACGCCGGGAATCTTCTTGATCTTGTCAACAAGCTCATCGGTCTGGTTGGCGAGTTGGACGTGGACGGCTCGATGGAGGCTGAGCTGGCGGTAGATGTCGTTGAGGGAGCCTTCGGCGACCATGTGGCCCGCCTCGATGATGCCGATGCGCGTGCACATCTGGGCGAGCTCGTGGAGGATGTGGCTTGAGACGAGGACGGTCTTGCCCATGGTGCGGAGCTCCTTGAGGAGCTCGCGGATTTCGATGCGGGCGCGGGGGTCGAGCCCGCTCGCCGGCTCGTCGAGGAGCAGCAGCTCGGGGTCGTGGAGGAGCACGCGGGCCAGGCCGAGCCGCTGCTTCATCCCGCGCGAGAGCGCGTCCACCTGCGTGTCGCGCTTCCCCGTCAGGTCGGTCAGCGACAGCACGTCTTCCACCACGGCCTTGCGTTTGCCGCGGTCCATGCGGTAGGCCGCGGCGAAGAAGTGGAGGTATTCCTTCACCGTGAGGTCCTCGTAGACCCCGAAGAAGTCGGGCATGTAGCCGAACTTCGGGCGGACCCGCTCCGGGTAGCGCAGGACGTCCACGCCCGCGATGTGGACGTGGCCCTGCATGGGGGATAGGAGCGTGGCGAGGACCTTGATGGTGGTGGTCTTTCCCGCGCCGTTCGGGCCGATGAACCCGAACACCTCGCCCTTCGGGATCGAGAAGGTCAGGTCGCGCACCGCCACGGTCTTGCCGTAGCGGACCCAGAGGTTCTTGACTTCGACGAACTCCATTGCTCTTCCTCCGTGATCGTGCTCGTCGTCGTCCTCGTCGTCGTCGTCGAATCTCCTGCTCTTTCCCTCATTCAGATTCGACGACGAGGACGACGACGACAACGACGACGATCGGGATGACTCATTCCTGATATATCCGCCGATAGACGAACAGGTCATCCCCCACGGCCTCGACCACCACGAGGAGCCACTTCGTGGGGTCCGTGGGGTCGATCATGGCCATGTCCTCGCACTGGACGGCGCCCGTGGGGGAGACCTGCGAGACGATGCTGAAGAGCCCATACTGCGGCGGGGAAGAGACGGCCTGAAGGACCGTGTCGCCCCGCCCGAAGAGGGGCTGGCTGAGGAACGCGTAGGCCCGCAGGTTGCCCCCGAGCGGGTAGTAGTCGCGGCGGTTGAACAGGAAGAAGGCGCAGTCCCGCGCCTTGCTGCCCACGAGCTTCTCGGGAACTCGGTAGCGGTCCTCGGCCCGCGCAAAGTCAAGGAGCGTCACCGCGTCCCAGTCTATCTTCATCGCGTGGTCGGGCGGGTCGAGCGAGAAGGTGCGGTAGAGGACGGGCGACCATTGCCTGACGGTGTGCGTGGCGGTGGCCTGTCCGAGGAGGCTCCCCTCGAGGCAGAGAGTGGGGTCACCGCCCCCCGAGCCGCCCTCCATTTGCGGGATGGGGCCGCGCCGCTGGAAGGCCTGGCCGCTCACCCGCCCGTATTGCACGACGTTGAGGAGCGAGCTCTTGAGCGGCATCGAGAGGACCCGCTCGCGGCCTGGGAAGAGGAGCTCGAAGCGGCACTGCCTCACGGGCTCCCCCTTGTGGTCAACGTCCACGAACACGACCGCGTGGCGCCGGTCGTGCATGCCCATGTAGTATTCGGAGAGCCTGACCATGAAGTAGGTGAACAGCCCGGCGACGATGGGCAGGAAGAGCCAGGTGAACTTGCGAATGCGCAGGAGCCCGAGGAGGAAGTAGTCCACAGGCCCGATGAGGACCACGAAGAGCGCGAGGACGAGCAGGACGGCGGCGAAGGAGATGCGGCGGACCTCCTGCGGCATGAGGCGCAGGCCGGCCGCCGGCAGGCCGTCGGCCCTCAGAGCACCCAGCCGCGCCTCAAATGCCGCGTCCCGATTCTCCCCCTCGTCGGGTATGGGGAAATCCTCATCACCCAAGGCGACGTTGAAATGGAGGTCGCTGCGCCAACGACCGTCTTGGCGGATGCTGTCGAGTTGCGCGGCGCGAATCCTCCAGAGGAAGGCGAGGATGCTCCGCCACGGGGCGCTCGCCTTGAAATCGTAGTCCTTGTCGTCCGGCGTGGCGGTGATGACGGCGGCGCGGCCGAGGCCGGCGCGAAGGAGGTGCGCGCTGCACTTCCCGCTGACCTGCGGCTTCCCGTTCGCCACCAACTGCCCGGCCGCATCGAGCAGGAAGAGCGGGCCGCCATCCCCTAGCCCGTTCAGGAATTGCACGTGGCCCTTGGTGAGGGTGCCTGAGGGGACGATGCAGACGCTTCCGCCCGCCCGCACCCATCGGGCGATGGCCGCGAGCTGAGAATCGCGCAGGAACGCGAAGCCCTTGCCGGGCAGGAACAAGAGGTCGAAGGCGGTGTAGGCGAGGGGCTGGATCGGCAGGTCGTCGGGGGCGATGCCCACCGTGGTGGTCGAGAGCGTGCGGCGGCTCCTTTCGGGCAGCTTGGGGCGGAACTGCTCAAGGCCCAGGTTCGCGTCCATCCTGTTGCGGCCCTCGCCTGACACCTCGCGGATGCGGCTCACGGCAACCACGCAGGAGCGCTCCCAGGCCTCTGGCAGGGGCCGCAGGACGCGCGGGAGCCTGATCTCGCCTCGCTCCGTGATGAAGCGTGGGTAGACATCCAGCTCGTTGTCGCGCAGGCCGGACCAGGAGATGGGGAGGAGGAGGTCGAATGCCTTCTCGCCGCCGCCTGGGGCGAGGGCGAGCTCGCCGCTGCGGCACGTGGCGATGACCTGGCCCGCCGACCGCAGGACGAGTTCCAGGCGCCCTTCGAGGAGGCGGCCGCCCGAGTAGGCGAGCGTGGCGCGGGCGAGGATGGGCGCGCTCGTCCGCGCGCCCTTGAACTCGATGTCGAGACGAAGTCCCTGCTCTTGGGCAGAGGAAGAGAAGAAAGGCAAAAGGAGAAAGGCAAAAGGCAAAAGGCAAAAGGGAAAAGGACTTCTGATTTCTGATTTCTGATTTCTGATTTCAGTCGGCACGCGGGACGCGGCACGCGGCACGCAGCACTGCGCGTATGGCGCCTTCTGCCTTTTGCCTTTTGCCTTTTGCCTTCTTACTTTTTCCTTTTCTTCTCTCATCTCACGAATCCTCCCGGCCTCCTCTGGAAGAGCCACCATTCGCCGAGGAGGACGGCGAAGGCGATGACGGCAAGGGTCCACCAGAGCGGACGGTCGGTGCGCAGCGGGGCCTGGGAGGCGGCGACGGAGAGCTTCTCGTTGAACTCGATGGCCTCGACGCCGGCCAGTTGGGTCTCCGTGGGGGAGACGAGGCTGGCGCCGAGCTTAGCCGCATCCGAGCCGCCCTCGGTCACGCGATAGGGGCCGACCTTAGGGGCTGGGATGCCGGCGAGGAGGCCCTGCTTGTCACTCGTCTCGTGGCGCGTGGCGCCGTCAGGCCCCTCGACGGCGTAGGCGCGGCCGGGCTTGAGCGGGAGCGGCGGCAGGACGCCGGTCCGCACGCCCTGTGCCTTGGCAAGCCCCGACTGGTCCAGCGCCGCTTGCACCAGGTTCGACACCAGGATAGGGAATCCGATGCGATAGGGCAAGGTGGAATGGTCCGTGTGGAAGAGGAGATGGTAGAAGACCTCCTGGCCGCGGCGTTTTTCGAGGAGGAGCGGGCCGCGCTGGCCCTCGGCGAGGATTTCGTAGCCCTGGCTCTCGTAGTCGAGGGGGCGGACGCCCTCCTTCGACGCCGGCCTGTCGAGCACGATGAGGTCGGAGAGCTCCACGTGCTGAAGGAGGGTGGCGTTGCGGCGCCAGTCCACCACCTCGGTGCCCTTCTGCTCGATGGCGACCAGGGGCTTCAGCTCGGGGGGGACGAAGCCCACGGTGAGATATGTCCGAGCGCTCATTGCCATATCCTCCTCGCGGTCCGTGATCACGAGGTCGTAGTTCGTCTCGGTGGTCTTGCCGCCTTCCTCTGGGAAGAGGCGGATGGTGGGCATGGTGACCAGGGCGTGGCGGTAGGAGGCGAGGGTGGCCGGGGCGTAGACCCAGAGGGGACGCGACCGCGGGAGGTCGAGGTATGCCACGTTGTCGGCCGCCAGCGAATCGAAGCCGTCGGGCTTGAGCGTGGCGGTCAGACTCACCGACTTCTCACCTGAGACGCTGAAAGTGACGCGCTCGGCGCGGCCTTTGGTGACGACGAGGCGCTCGGAGCCGAGGACGCGGGCCGGGGAGGGACGGCCGGCGTCCTGAACCGTAAGTTCAAGGGTGGCAGGTAGATCGGCGTCGGGGGAGCCTTCGACGCCGATGAAGGCCTGCCAGTCTCCCGCGCTGGCCCTTGTGGCGTTGAAGGCGGTGATCCCGATGTTGGGGCCGGCGGGGGGGAGCCTCTGGTAGTCAATCTTGAACGAGAGCTCGAAGTCAGCGCGGGCGGGGACGTTGCCGTCGGTGAGGAGGAGCACCTCGTCGAAGCTGGCTGAGCGAGCGAGTGCCTGGGTGAGGCGGAGGGGGGCCTCGATGTCGCTCGGCACGTCCTCGGCCTCGATGGCGTCGAGGGCGGAGCGGAGGAGGCGTTTGTCGTTGGTGAAGCTCGTGGCGCGGCGCGCGGTGCGTGAGAAGGCGACGAGGCAGAGCTCCTGGTCTGGGAGCATTTCGTCAATGAGTTTACTAACGCGGGACTTCGCCTCGTCGAGTCGGGAGCGACCGCGCGGCTTGTCGAGCGCGGCCATCGAGGCCGAGCAGTCCACCAGCACGGGGAGGCGCTTCATGCGCCCCTCGCGCCCCCGCCAGAACGGCTGCATCGCAGCGAGCACAAGTGCAATGAGTATAAGGAGTTGGAGCAACAGGAGCAGGTTCCGCTTGAACCGCTGGAAGGGCGAGTTCACCCGGCTGTCGTTCACCACTTGCCGCCAGAGGTAGAGCGAGGGCACTTCGAGCCTCGGGCGCTTGAGCTTGAGGAAGTAGAAGAGGACGAGCGGCACGATGAGGCCGAAGAGGACGGCGGCGCTGAGTGCGTGGAAGCCGAGGCCGAACATCAGCGGCGCCTCCTTGCACTGGAGAGGATGGGTGGATGAATGGATGAATGGATGAGTGCAAGAAGCGAGGGCGCTCCTCCTCTGACATTCATCCACCCATCCACCCATCCATTCATCCACTTGCTCATTCTATCCACCCTCCCCTTCTCAGCAGGTCGAAGAGCACCCAGTCGAGGGGGTCGGCGGCGCTGATTGCGGCGAAGCGCCCCTGGCGCTGGCGGCACAGGGTGGCCAGCTCGCGGGCGAAGCCCTCGCGGTGCTCCTGGTAGATGGCCAGGATGTCCGCCGCAGCCGTAATGTCCAGCGTGGTCAGGGTTTCGGAATCCACCAGCCGCAGGTCGGCGGTCAGATCGGGCTCAAGTTCACTGGGGCCGAGGACCTGGACGCCCTGGACGTCGAGTCCCGCGCTGAAGAGGAGGTTGCAGCCGCGGCGGATGTCGCCGAAGGTCAGAAAGTCAGAAAGTATGATGGCAACTCCCTTTCCGACGTGGCGCTTGAGGAACTCCTCGATGCCGCGCTCGAGGGGAGCCTCGCCGCCCCCTTCGAGCCGTTCGAGGAAAGTAAAGAGCTTGAGCATACTGGCGCGGCCCGTGCAGGGGGGGAGGCGCTCCATCCCGTTGCCATTGAAGGCGCTCACGCTGACCCGCTCGACGCCGAGGAGACCCATGACGCCGAAGGCGGCGGCGAGCTGCTTGGCACGCTCGATCTTATCCTCGAAGAGCATCGAGCCAGAGGCGTCCACCAGGAGCGCAACGTGCATCTCCTCCTCGAGCTCGAAGAGCTTGATGTACGGACGGTTAAGCCGGGCGAAGACGTTCCAGTCAACGAACCGGACGTCGTCGCCGGGCACGTAGTCGCGGAAGTCCGAGAACTCGGTGCTGGAGCCGCCGCGTCCGAAGAGGTGTTCGCCGTGTGCCCGGCTGGCCGGCCTGCGCGCGAAGACAATCCGCATGCGCTCCAGGCGGCTGAGGACGCGATTATCGAAAAGCGACGTGACTTGGGCCTTAGTGGTTGTCTCTTCCATAGTCTTCTCTACTCGCGGGGGAGGGTGAATGGATGGGTGGATGAATGGATGAATGAAAGACAGCGGGCCCATCCTGCTCTGTCATCCATCCAAACATCCAATCATCCATTGATCCCCCTTCCTCATTGCGCCTGCTCCGGCACTGAGGCAACGACCTCCTTCACGAGGTCCGGCACCTTGATGTTCTCGGCCTGGCCGTCGTAGTTGAGAAGGACGCGGTGCTGAAGGACTTCTTCGGAGAAGTGGCGGATGTCGGCGAAGGCGATGTGGGCGCGGCCTGAGGCGAGGGCCTCGACGCGCGCGCCGCGCAGGAGCGCCTGGCTGGCGCGCGGGCTTGCGCCCCAACGGACGTATCTGCGGACGGGCTCGGGGGCGAACTCGGAGTCGGGGTGGGTGGCGAGGACGATGCGGCAGGCATAGTCGCGGATCGGCTCGGCCACCACCACCTTCTCGAGTATCTCGCGGAGGGCCAGGATGCGCGGGCCGTCCATCACCTTCGCCACCTCCACGCTCTGCTTGAGGATCGTGCGGCTCATCACCTCATTTAGTTCAGCGCGGCTGAGGAAGGGAACGTTCACCTTGAACATGAAGCGGTCGAGCTGGGCCTCGGGGAGGGGATAGGTGCCTTCCTGCTCGATGGGGTTCTGGGTGGCCAGGACGAAGAAGGGCTGGACGAGGTGGTGGGTGGTGCCGCCCGTGGTCACAGAGCCTTCCTGCATGGTTTCCAGCAGGGCGGATTGGGTCTTGGGCGTGGCGCGGTTGATCTCGTCGGCGAGGAGCAGTTGCGTGAAGATTGGCCCCTTTCGGAACTCGAAGCGGTAGCGCCCGTCGGGGTCGGCGGTCATCACCGTAGTTCCCACGATGTCGGCGGGCATGAGGTCGGGGGTGAACTGGATACGTCGGAACTGGAGGTCGAGTGCGCGGCCGAGGGTTTTCACCAGCTCGGTCTTTCCGAGCCCCGGCACGCCCTCGAGGAGCACGTTCCCGCCGCAGACGACGGCGGTGAGGGTGCCCGCGACCACGCGCTCCTGTCCGACGATGATCTTGCCCACCTCGCTGCGGATGCGCGCGAAGTCCTCGCGAAACTGATTGGCCTCGGCGACAAGCTCGGTCATCTCAGGCATTGGAGGTTCCTCTGATCATAGATGGTAGAAGCGCCGGAAAGAAAAGGCAAAAGGCAAAAGGAGAAAGGCAAAAGGCAGAAAGGAGAAGGCAGAAAGGAGAAGGCAGAAGGCGAGAAGCAGAGAGGAAGGAGTGAATGACATTGGCACATCCTCCGTCAGGCCATCAGGTCGTCGCGCGACGGCCTGGGGTTTGTTCTCCGTGACTTGGCGGTGATCGCCGCCTTGGAAAGAATGGCGCGGAGCTGCGTGGCTTCGTCGAGGAGCGGCCCCAGGCCATTCCGACGCAGGACCTGGGCGGCAGCGATCAAGCGGAGCCAGTAGTGCGACTCGCGCATCTCCTTCAGGGCGATCTGAAGCTTGTGGATGAAGTCGGCTCGGGATTCGGCGGCCTGGGCTTCTTCATAGTTGGCTCCCACGCTCGTGCCACTCGCGAGGAGCTGGCGGGCCACGTGTGCGCCCCCGAGCGTTCGGGGTATCTTCTCCGTGGTCTTGACGACATCTGCCGCGAACCTCAGCAAGCGGTCACCGAGGTCGCTCCTTCCCGGCCTCTCCGGATTTCCTCCCTGTCTCGTCGTTTCTCCATTGCTCATCGGTCGGCTCCTGTCATCCAAGGTTCCACAGTGTCATTCTCTTGCTCCTCGCTTCTGCCTCCCGCCTCTTGCCTTCTCCCTTTTGCCTTTTGCCTTTTGCCTTATTCCTTCTTCCACTTTTTCTTCGCGGCCAGCAACCGCCCGGTCGTGGTCGCCGGCGGCACCTCGTCCTCTTTCCTTGGCTCGGGGGCAGGGGCAGGCTTAGGCGCCACAGCGGCCCTCGGAGGCAAGGGCCTCGGCTCGACGCGCGGAATGGGCGCGGGCGGCGGGGCCAGCGGCTTCTCGCGCTCGGCGGCGGGGAACTTGATCGCCTCCTTGCGCTTCAGCAGCGCGCCCATCGTGGCACCCGACGGAGCTCTGCGGCGACCAAAGAGGAAACTGCGAATCAGCAGCCAGTCAATCTGGACCCGCCGCACCGCCACGTCGAGCGGGATGAGGAACGCGAGGGCGAGGAGGAACCAGTCAACCACCGATTCGGAGCTGGAGCGGGGCTTCTTCTGCTTGAGGAAGAGCTCCTTGCTCTTCTCCTGGCCAGTGAGGAGCCGTCCGCCCGTCCGCTTGACTATCTGCTCGATGGCGATGGGGTTGGAGCGGAAGCGGAGGTACTCGGGGGAGTACGGGACGACGAAGCGTCCGAGGGCCTGGTCCTGCCGCCCGGTGCCGACGCCGGAGACCATGACGTGGTAGTGTCCGTTGCCCCAGATGGGGAAGTCGCCCTGGTAGCGTCGCGGCCCGACCTGGCGGAGGGGGACGGCGAGCGACTTGTCCTGCGGGCCGCTGACCTGCGCGGCGACCTCCAGGAACGATGTCTCGGGATGGAAGTCCTCGACGGCGATGACGCCCGTGCTGCCGTCGGCATAGGTCTGGAGCCTCAGCCGCCCCTCCTGGGCCGGCCGCACGATGTCGGTGAGGAGCTGGTTGACGAACGGCCCGTAGAGGGACGACTTCACCCAGTCGGCGCCCCAGTTGGTCGTGAGGTCGGATGTGAAGGCGGCGCTCTTGCCCACGCCGTAGCGCCACTCGGCCAGCACGGGGTCAATGTCCTCCTCCTGCGGCACGCGGAGGACCAGGTTGGCCCTCCGCTCGGGCTTGATCGAGGTGAGGACGAGGCCGTGGAGGGGCGGCAGGGCGGCCAGGCCCTTGAGGATCGGCGACGGGAAGCTCACCTGCGGCACGAAGGTCTTGTTCTGGAGCATGCTCCGTTTAAGAGTCTTGGCCTCCTTGATGAAGATCGATGGGAGGAGCTTGGGGTCGTCGGTCTGGTAGAAGCGGCCGCCCGTAGCTGCGGCAATCTGACGCAGTGTGGCCGTGGCTCCGGCGCCCAGCTCCTTGTGCGGCCAGATGGCGATGGTGGAGACGCTGATCTGGTTGGCCTTCATGTCAGTGAGGACGCTCGGCGGGGGCGGCGAGGGGTCGCCGTCCGAGATGATGATCATGTGCTTCTGGCTCGCGTCGTTGGCCTTCAGTGCGTCGAGGCCCATCTTCATCGTGCCGCCGAAGAAGGGCATGTCGCCCGGCTCGGCCTGGTTGATGAGGAGGACGAGCTTTGCGTACTCGCCCGCGGGGGTGAGGGGGAAGAGCCACTCCTCGCCCCGCATGCCGAAGAGGAGCACGCCAACGTCGTCCTTCGCGCTCAGGACTCGGATGGCCTCCTTGGTGATGCGCTTCGCCCAGGTGTTGCCCTCTGGGAACTCGCAGGTGTGGAGGATGATGACGAGCGCGCCCTTTGGCAGCACCTTCTTCTGGCTCGGCTCCATCGTCACCGGCAAAGCGTCCTCCACCGGCGTGCGGTGGTAGCCGCCCGGCCCGAAACTGTTCTTGCCGCCCACCATCAGGAAGCCGGTGCCCTGGTGGTAGACCGCGTCGTGGAGCGCCTTGAGCTGCACCGCGTCGAAGGAGTCGGCGGGGACGTTTGCGAACACGATGGCATCGTAGGGCAGGAGGGCGAGGACGTCGCGTGGGAAGGCTGTGCCCGTGACCTGTTCGACCTCGCGCTGGCCGCGGCGGAGCGCCTTGACCAGGGGGGCGACCTCCCGGTCGCCCTCCTCCACGCCCGTCACCACCAGCACCTTCCCCTTCCCCTTCAGGTAGATGTGGTTCACGGCCAGGTTGTTCTTCTGCCAGCCGTCCTCGCCGGGCGGCACCTCGATGGTGGCCACGTATTCGTAGAGGCCCGGCTCGCGGAGCGTGAGCTTGAGGGCGTAGCGGTTCTTCCCCGCCTCGAAGCTCACCTTCTGCCGCGCGATCTCCTGGCCGTTCTCGGTGAGGACGAGGGTGCCGGAGCCGGCCTTGAGGGAGGAGAGGATGACGGTGGCCTCGTAGGTCTCGCCCAGCTTCACCGTGCGGGGCAGGTCGAGCTTCTCGAGCCACACCTCGTGCTCGTGGTCGTATTCCACAGGGAGGACGTCCACGGCGATCTGGCGAGCGGCGAGGTCGTCGAGCACGCGTGCGAGGTCGCCCTCGGTGGCGGCGCCGTCGGTGATGAGGACGATGCGTCCCTGTCGGGTGTCGGGCAGCATGGCCGCGGCGAGCGCGAGCGCCTTCTCGACGTTCGTGCCGTCCTTGGCCACCCGCGAGTTGATGGCCTCGAAGGGGAAGGTCAGGCGGGGCGGCAGCTCCACCATCGCCTGGCGCCCGAAGACCAGCAGCCCCGCCTCGTCCTTCTCCGGCCTGTCCTTAGCGGTAGCGGTCTTCAGGACGAAGTCCAGCGCCCCGCGCAACGCCTTGTCGCCCATCGAATCCGAAAGGTCGAGGGCGTAGAGCAGCGAGAGGGCGTTGCTCGTCCGCACGGCCCTGGGGTCTGCCAGCGCCATGATCAGCACGCCGAGCACGGCGAACCGCACGGCGAGCGCCACGAGCGCGCGGATGCCTCTGAGCCCGCTATAGCCCGCCACGTTGAGCCACCACACCCACGGCGCCGCCAGCGCGAGCGCGAACGCCCAGGGCGACGTGAAGACCAGCCGATTCGTCGCATCCAGCCACAGGCACCCGCCGAGGAAGGCCACAAGGAACACGATGAGCGGCAGCGCGGCCATCGGCGTCAAGCGCCGCCGCGGAGGGGGAAGCAGGTTTGTGAGCGCCCGCTTCAGAATCGCCAGCCTCCTCGCCCTGATATGGAAGGGAAGAGAAAGAGGCCGTCCACAGATTGACACAGATTGCCACAGATGAAGACAGAGCATGAAGCGGGGCCGAACCCCACCCAAGTTCCTCCTCTTATCTGTGTGAATCTGTGTGAATCTGTGGACGAATTCTTCATGGCGTGAGCCTCACGATTCGCCGGTTCCCCGTGTCGGCCACGAACACCCGCCCCTTGGAGTCCACCGCCACCCCCCACGGCGTGAGAAACTGCCCCTCCCCCCGCCCCGAAGAGCCGAAGCGGGCCGCGATCGCCGGGTAGACCACGGGCTGCGGGGCCCATTGCGTGCCCACAGACCCAAGGATCAACCTGGTCAGGCGACCCGCACCGTACTCGATGGCAAAGAGCACGCCGCGTTTGTCCGCGCAGGCACCATAGGGGAACTGAAGGGGCAAACGCTCGTTAGCCGCGTCAACAATGTTGCCTGCATATGAGCCTTCACACGAGTAGAGCAGGATTCGGTTGTTAAACGCGTCCGCAATGTAGATCACGTTGTCGTACCAAACCACGCCTGATGGCCTCTGGAACTGGCTCTCCCCTACACCAAAGCTGCCGAAGGAGCGGAGGAACTTGCCGTCGGGCGTGAACTTCTGCACCCGATCATTGCCACCGTATTCAGCGACGTAGAGGTTCCCCTTGTTGTCCTGCGTGAGGGCGACGGGGTAGATGAATTGGCCAGGGCCTTTGCCTTCGGAGCCGAGGGTGCCAAGGAGCTTGCCCTGCTCGTCGAAGAAGACGACGCGGTGGTAATGGGTGTCGGCCACGGCGATGCGGCCGTCCTTGAGGACGCAGATGCCCTCGGGCCGGCCCGCCGTGGTGTCGGGCATGCGCCACTGGCGGAGGAGCTCCGCGTTCGCGTCATAGACCAGGATGCGGCCCGCGGTGTCCACCGCGAGCAATTCGTCCTTCTGCCCGATGGCGAGCGCCCGCGGGGCGGGGAGCGTCGCCCCGTCGGGCGGCAGCATCCAGGAGCGTATCTCGCTGAACTTCAGCTCCGGGTCGCCCGAGCCGCCGCAGCCCACAATGAGCAGGAACGCCAAACTGCCCCCGCACGTCAGCAGGGCTCGCCTCGCCCATGTAGCCCCTGAACGGGGGCGACCGGGCCGTAGCCCAGGGCGACCAACGGGAGCCCTGGGAACGGGCGCCCACGCGAAACCAAGCCCCCGAAGGGGGCGTTTCATGGCCCCGAGAATCGCCCCCTTCGGGGGCTCATTCATGGGGGCCTCATTTCCCAGGGCTCCCGTTGGTCGCCCTGGGCTACGGCTGGCTCGCCCACTTCGTGGGCTAGCGGGAACGAGTCTGACCCCGTTGCCGTCGGGAATAGTCATTGGCTCTGCCCCTCCTGCCCCACCAGCGCCCGCAGCACGACCCGCATGCCCGCCTTGAGCGCATCGCCCACGGGGCGGTGGACGAAGCGGCGGGTTCGTAGTGCGGGCTTCAGCCCGTCGGCTTCCGGCCCCTCGTGCCGCAGCTCCACCTCGGCCACGGAGCCCTTGAAGCGGCTCGATTGCACGACAAGGGGGCCTGGCCCATTTCGGATTTCGGATTTCGGATTGCGGATTGAAGCCGCAGAGCCAGCGGGCCTCTCTTCTCTGAAATCCGAAATCGCAAATCCGAAATCCGAAATCTCCACGGCAATCTGCTCCGGCCTGAAGCACCGCGGAGCCTCTTCTTCCCTGCCCAGCCACACCCTTGCCTCCTCCGGCGTGAGCCAGTTGTTCTCGCCCAGGCAATCGGCCTCCTCGCGGGTGCGGGGACGCCAATAAAGGTCGGCCACGCTCCCTTCATATAGCAGCCGGCCTTCCGTGAGGCAAACGACCCGCCCGGCCTCGGCGAGGACCGCCTCGGGCGAGTGGGTGGCGAAGACGAGCGAGGCGCCCGTCTCCGCGATGCGCCGCCGCACGACCGCCCAGTAGCGCCCGACCCGCGCGAGGTCAACGTTGGCGAAAGGCTCGTCCATCACGAGCACCGCGGCGTCGGCCATGAGCGCCCGCGCGACGGCCAGCCGCGCACGCTCGCCCTGGGAGAGCTCGTCGGGGCGCGAATCCATCTTCTCCGCAAGGTCGAACGATTCGAGCATGGTCAGAGGGCCGGCCCCTTCGGCCTTCGCGCCTATCACGAGCCGGAGGTGCTCCTGGGCGGTGAGGTGGGGCCAGAGGCCACCACTTTGAGGGACCCAGTAGACAGGCAGAGAGTGAGGAGTGAGGAGTGAGGAGTGAGGAGTGCTGTCGGAGCGGAGGAGGGTGCCTTCGTCGGGGCGCTCGTAGGCGACGAGGAGGTTGAGGAGAGAGGTCTTGCCCGCCCCAGAGGGGCCGAGGATAGCGGTCACGCCAGGGTGAATCTCGAGCGAGATGGAGTCGAGGCGCGGGAGGCCGGAGCCGGCGAGGGAGATGTTGGAGAGGGTCCAGAGCGGAGAAGGCATAAGAGGTCACCCGCGAAACACGCGAAGGGACGCGAAGAAGAGGGCACAGAGAAGAAAGGGAACAAGAAAGCAGACGAGGACCATGGTTGAGAGTGCGGCGGTGTGGCCGTAGTGCATGAAGTTGTAGAGCCGCCAGGTGACGGGGGTCATCTGGGATGGGGCGAGGATGGCGGAGGCGGTGAGGTCGAAGTAGCCCCAGCAGAAGAGCAGAAAGGCCACGGCCAGCTTCCCCTGCCCCTCGAGGTGCCAGAGGACGCGTCGCCCCGCGCGGATGACCTTGCCCTCGGACGACGAGGTCAGAAGCCGGGCGGCGTGGGATGCCTCGCCCGGCCGCGTCGCACTCACCAGCATCCTCAGCACGAGGGCGAAGGGCAACAGGAGAAGCGTGAGCGCGAGAAGGAGGGGAACCGGCGTGTCGTAGGCCGCATTAGGCCCGGGAAGCTGAAAGAGCGCGAGGATAAGCAGCGCGAGCACGAGCGCCCCGAGAAGCCCAGGGACGCACAGGGCCAGGGGAATTGCTGATTGCTGATTTCTGATTGCTGATTTCGACCCCCAACACCTGACACCGAACACCGAACACCCAATGGCGCAGGCGGCGGCAGCCAGGCCGAACAGCACACTCGCGAGCACTTCTTTGGTCAGGGCAAGGGCTTCGGGCAGGAGGCGAAAGCCGGCCACTGCGCCCTCGGCCACGAAGTAGGCCGGCAGAAGGGTCACGAGGGTCAAGGAGGCGAGAAGGTAGAGGCCGACCGCGGTGCGCGCCGGCTTGCCCATCGCGGAGCGGGAGGGGGCGGGACGGAGGCCACGCGCGGGAGCCGTGGCGAGCAGCCGAAGCCCAAGCCAGAGGAGCGCCACGCTGATGAGCAGGCCCGGGATGGCCATCCTCAGCGATTCGCCGAGCGACAGGCCGAGATACTGGGCATCAAAGATCGTCACAGTCCACGAGCCGATGCTCATGAGTGAGGCGATCTCGAACTCGCCGAACGCCAGGAGAAGGACAACCAGAAAGGAGATGGCAAAGGCGCGGCCCCGGCCGCGCAGCCAGAATACAACTGCGGAGCGCCGAGTGCCGACTGCCGAGTGCCGTTGGCGGAGCAGTTTGTGGCACCAGAGGGCTTCGGGGGAGATTGCGGATGGCGCGAAGTGAATGGCGATGGTGGCCACGGGCGTGAGCCTCAGCCATACGAGGAGCGTGTAGAGAGCCTGGTTCCAGGCCGGGTGGTGGACGAGGGACAGCGCGAGGCGCGACCAGGCATAGCCCACGAGGAGCACGGGCGTGAGGAAGGGGATGATGTGAGCGAGCCACATGAGGCGCGCGGTCCGCCGCGGGCATGAGGCGATGGCGCGCTGGACAGCGGCGGCGGCCAGCACCGCCGCGGCCGCGATGCCGAGGGCACGCAGGAAAGCCCAGAGGTAATCGAGGGTCAAGCTCATTGGCAGCACCGCCTCAAGTCACCAGGCATTCCCCTCTTCTCGTGCTCGTCGTCGTCCTCGTCGTCGTCGTCGAACCTCTTGCCTCTTTCCGTCCCCAGCGTTCGACGACGAGGACGACGACGACAACGACGACGATTCGCCAGCCACATCCCCTACCGTTCGTACTCCGTCCTCAGCCACGCGAGGCACGCGGCGCGGGCGGGGCCGAGCGAGCCGAGGGGGTAGGCGAGCGGCACGTGGGGCGCCAGGCCGAGCACCTGCCCGCTCTGGGTGTCGTTGACCCGGGGGTGGCTGATGGGCCACTGGTCGTCGCTGTAGCCGAGGGGCACCTGTCGGGCGCTCGACATCGCCAGCGCCTCCTCGGTGCGGGCGGAGAGGAGGTAGTCCACCAGCTTCTGCGCCCGCTCGAGGCGGCGCGTGCCCTTGATGATGGCCACGGTGTTCGGGATGCAGATGGTCTGGCCGCCGTCGAGCGTGAAGGGGAGCATGTCCACAGGCTTGCTCGCGTCCCAGGCCACGAAGAAGTCGTCGGTGTCGGTGAGGCCGAGGTCGCAGACGCCCTCGGCCACGAGGTCTTTCACGTGGGCGTTGCCGCGCGCCTCCACGACGCCGCGCTGGCGCCAGTCCTTGTGCCAAGCTTTCAGCTTCTCGGGTCCCCAGTGTTGCCACAGCACGCTGTAATGTGTGAGGGTGGTTCCGAAGATGGGCTTGGCGATGGCCACGCGCTTGAGGTCGCCTTGAAGGGCCTTGGCGACCGCGCGGTCCGTCGCCGCCAGCTTCTTCGTGTTGACGATCCAGACGCGCATGCGTGCGGCGAAGCCTGTCCAACAGCCATCGCGGTCCTTGAAAGCCAGGGGGATGCGCGCGGCGCCCGGACCGTGGTAGGGCACGAGCAGCCCGCGCTCCTTGAGGTCCAGGGTGCCCAGGAGCTCGTTGTTCCAGAAGACGTCGCAGCGGGGGGCGTCCTTCTCGCGGATGAGGCGCTCGATGAGGCCGAGGGACTTCGTGGCCTCGGTGTCGAAGACCGGCGTGACGGGGATGCCTGTCTCGCGCTCGAAGTCGCGGAGGATTTTTTCGGAGTAGACGGCGTCGTGGGCGCAGTAGACCACGAGCGGGTCGCCGCCGCGGCGCCAGAAAAGGAAGTAGGCCGCGAGGATGGCGGCGAGGGCCGCGAGGGGGAGCAGGAGGAATCTCTGATTTCTGATTTCTGATTTCTGATTGCGGAAGAATGGCCCACCCTTCAGGGGGAGCCATCGCCGCTCTTCAATCGTCCTCGTCCCTCGTCCTCGACTCTTGATCTCGCTCCCACGCTCCGCGTGGGAGCGCGGGAGGGGCGACGCTCCGCGTCGGGGGAAGAGGACGCGGAGCGTCCGGGACAGGGCGTTCCCACGCGGAGCGTGGGAACGAGAACAAAGGCAAGAGAATCGAGGACGAGGGACGAGGACGAGGGACGAGGACGAGTAAGAGAAGAGCCTATGGCTTCTTGGGCGGGGCTGGCTCATCACGGGTCTCCTTCAGGGAGTCGAAGTATCGCTTGATGGTCTCGTGATAGCCAGGGGGGACTTGCTCCTGAAGGATGGCTTCGCTGACGCCTTGCTTGACTGCCTGAATCTGGGCCTGGTAGTTCTCCTTGACGGTGCCGGTCTCCCCCATTTCCTTCACTTTCCACTGGAGGAGGATCTTCCCCGCGGTGTGCGCGGAGCGGGAACGCTCGGTCTTGAAGTCCGATTTGGCTTCGGGCTTCTCGGGGGCCTTTCCGCCTTCGCCCTGGCCTGGTCCGCCCATCCCGGGGCCGGTGCCTTCGCCCTTTCACCCCTCCCCTTCGCCCTGGCAGCCCGGGCCGTGCTTGGGGCAGGAGCCCGCGGCGGCGAGCATCTTCTTGTAGAACTCCTCGTAGTCCGCAATGTCCTTGAGGTCCTGGGTGCCCGCGCCATCGAGGTCCTTGAGCTGGCTGAGCATCTTGGCGAGTTGAGCGGCGGAGAGGCCCTTTTCGAGTGCCTGCATGTCGCGCATCGCCTGGCCCAGGGCCTCGGACTCCATGCCTGCGAGCTTGAGGGACTCCTGGAGGGCCTTCATGGCCTCCTTGGAGAGCTCCTTGTTGCACTCGCCGAGGGCGAGCTGTTCGAGGGCGCGGTCAATGGCCTCCTGAAGGCTCTTGGACGAGGCGTTCTCGCCGAGGAAGTCGGAGAGGCCCTTGAGCTGCTGTCGGAGTTCCTCGCCGAGCTTCTGGCGTTCGGTGGGGTCGCCGGTCTGGGCCATGCGGTTGGCCTTCTCCTGCATGTCGGCGAGTTCCTTCTTGAGGCCGGAGGGGTCGCCGCGCTGGAGCTGGCGCTTGAGCTGTTCGGCCTTCTGGCTCTGGCCGGCGCCGAGGCGCTGGGAGTCCATGCCCTGGCCTTGGGCGTCCTTGAGGCGGTCCTCGCTTCGCTTCTTCCATAGCTCGCTGAGGTCTTTCTGGGCGTCGGCGAGGCGACGGAGGTTGCCCTGCTTGTCCTTCGGCTTCATCGCGTTGAATGCCTGCTTGAGCTCCTCGATGGCGGCCCGTGCCTCCTCGGAGGTCTTGGCCTCGGGGTTGGCCTTCTGAAGGAGCGCCATGCGGAGCTCGGTGGCCTTCTGGGTCTCGGCGAGCTGTCGGCGGCGCTGGGCCTCTTCCTGACGCTGCTGCTCGTGGCCGAAGGGGTCGAACTGCGGGAGAAATCGCGCGCCCACGAAGAGGACGATGAGCGCGGCGGCCACGTGGGCCGTCTTGTCCTCCCATCGGAAGGGGACGACTCGGCTTGGGGCGAGCTTGGCCGCCCGCTCCTCGGCCTGGGCGAGGACGATGGGCTTGAACTCCCCCGGTGCGCCCGCCAGAAGGGAGCTTGTGAGGAAGAGGTCGTTGGTGCCGGCCGCGGCGTCGGCCCGGCGGGCAGCCTCGGCCGCCGTGGGACGCCGGTGGAGAATCAGCCCGAGGGCGAGCGCCGCGGCGGGCACGGCGGCGAGCGACAGCGGGTCGAACCAGTTGGGGATAAGCCCGAGGAGGCGCGAGACGAGAAGGAGGACGCAGTACAAGGCAGCGAGAGCGAGAGCGAAGAGGTGACAGCGCCGCCCTAGCGAGGCGAGCCCCTGCCGCAGCGCCACCTGGCGGAGAAGGCGTTGGGTGGTTGTGCCAAGAGCCATATCCTGAGTGCTCATGCCCTGTCCCCCGTGCCGAAGCGGCTGACCTGTCCTCAATAATATACTCCCATACGGAGGCGATTTCAAGGGGTTCCGATCGTCGTCGTTGTCGTCGTCGTCCTCGTCGTCGAATCTGGAGGAAGGAGGAGGAAAGAGATTCGAGGACGAGGACGACGACGAGGACGAGGACGATTCAGGGAGAGACCCTCACTGACACCCCCCTCAGCCTGTCCTCGCACGGGCGCTTGGGGAGGGGTTGGCTCTTGAGGAAGAGGTTGGCGGGGGTGGAGCCGCTGTAGCCGGCGGCGACGCTCTCCGGCCCCAGGAACGGCTCGCCGTCGTGGTGGATGCGGGTGACGCGGTAGGCGAGGTATGCCTGGAAGGCGCCGGGCTTCTTGGGCGTCCAAGTGGCCGACAGGGTCGTGCCGGCCAGCTTGGCCCCCTCGCCGTGCGGGTTGTCGGCGGGGAGGGGGATGGGCACAGCCGTCCGCTCGCCCGTCGCCGTATCCTCGAGGATGACCTGCCAGTACTCGATGTGATCGTAGCGGGTCTCGATGACGCGGAACTCGAGCTTCGCGGCCTCGCCGACCTTTGCGGCCTTGGGGGCCAGGGCATCGAGGAACAGGTAGCCGCCACGGTCGGTCGCGCCCACGCGGTGGCGGCAAAGGCTCTGGTCCTCGGGCACCTTGTCGGGCGGAATCTGCCGCCCGTGCCAGGCGCCGTACCGCATGGCGCTCGCCCACTTGAAGTCGGGCGGCAGCGGCGCGCGGGGGAACTTCTCCACGTTCCGCTGGACGATGCGCTCGACGGCGGCGCGGTCTCTGCCCAGGACGACGGTGCAGCCGTATCGAAGCTCGGGCACGACGATACGGCCATCCCGGATGGCCAGCATCCCGCCGCCGCCGTCGCGGCTGAGCCAGCCGGCGTGCCGGCCCATGACTTCGGGTGGGACAAGGAAGGCAACATCCCTCTTCATTTCGCCCGAGTAGTTGACCAGGCTGACGAGGGTCAGGTCGCCCTTGGGCTGGCGCAGGACGTTGATGAGGATGTCGAGATGATCGGGGTCGCCCGAGAAGAGCGAGAAGCTTGCGCCGCCGAGCATCTGGATGGCGTTCAGCAGAAGATGCGACGGGAAGGGGGAGCGCACGTCGAGCAGGCGGTGGCCCTGCCCCTTGTCGGTGAGGGCAGAGGCGACGGTGCGGCGAGGCGCCCAGGCCGGCGGGGCGTTGAGGTCATAGGTGCGTGGCCCTTCGATGAGGCAGTCGCCAAGGAGGAGCAGGCGGCCGCCCGCCTCGAGATACCCGCCGAGCTTCGCCGCCTGGTCCTCGGTGATATCCGTTTGCGAGATGACGAGGAGCGGGAACTGCTTGGCCATCTCCGCGCCCAGGTCGTCCTCTGTTACCACCTCGTAGGCGAGGCCGAGGTCGGTGAACTGGTCCGCGAGGGCCTGGGAGTCGGCCAGGTGGGATTCGAGGAGGCTCTGCTCGACGTGGAAGAGGAGCGCGGTGCGGCCGCCGGGCTGCGCGTTGCCCCAGAGGTCCGCGTTCGCGGCCAGGAACTCCGCCTGTTCGGGGCGATAGGTGTTCGTGCCGCAGAGGGCCAGGCTCTCGGCGATCTGCATGTCGTTCGGGTAGAACTTCCCCGCCGGCCGCCCGTGGCTGGCGGCCATGGCGGCCTTGATGAGGAAGTGGAAGCGGCCGCGGCACCACTCGGGCACGTATTCGCTTGGGCCGAACATGTCCACGCAGCCGCGCTTGGCGAACCAGAACTCGGCCGTGCCGTGGGGCTGGCTGATGAAGCTGAAGTTGCCTGCCGTGTGGCAGAAGGGCTTGCCGCGCTTGGCCAGCAGCTCGTTCTGGTATGCCTTTCGCCACAGATAGTAGTCGGCCCAGGCGTCGGCCCAGAAGCGCGCCCACTCGCGCCGCACGGCGGGGTCGGGATGGCCGGCGGGATCGGGGATTTCGACCCCGAACTTCTCCTTGAAGTGCTTCTCCCAGGCGGCGCGGCTCGCCACGTCGTAGCTCGGCGCACTCCCGGGGTTATCGTACCAGAGGCCCGAGTAGTGGCCGGGCATCGTGTAGGGCGCCTTGGGGTCCTTGGCGTGCTGGTTCTCGTAGGGCCGCATCGGCACGTCGGGCAGGGGGTCAACGCCGGCCAGCAGCCAGGCGATCTGCTTGGCGCGGGCGCTGCGGTGCTCGGGGGCGAGGGGGCTGCCCTCGCGGCGGACGGTGACGTGGTGGCCCGCGTAGCCGAGCTTCTCGTCGCCGTTGCGGCGGCGGGTGGTGGCGCGGACGGATTCGGGGAAGAGGCGCCACCAGTCGTAGTTGGTCCGCCAGGCGTGGTTGTACCACCAGCCGCCGGGGAGGAAGCGGCCGTGGATGAAGGCGAAGCGGTCTATGTGGTCATCCTCGAAGAACAGGCTGCCCTCGACTCGCACGTCGGCCGGGATGCCTGCCCTGCCGAGGCGGGCGACCACCGCCGCGTCGTCGGGCCAATGGGGGGTGAAGGCGTGGATGAAGGGGGTAGCGCCCTGGGCCTTCAGCCGCTCGACGAGCGCCAGGTGCTCCTCGGTCGCCCGCGTGGCGTCGAGGTAGATGATCCGCCCCCGCTGCGCCCAGTCGGGGTAGCGCGGGTCGTCGAGCCAGTGAGCCCAGGCTGAGGGAGCGAAGCCGAACGCGAGGAAGAGAGCCCAAGTGCATGGCCTACCCATCGTCTCATACTCCATGAGAAAGGTGTGGGCAGTATAGCGGGCCGGGAGGCCGGGGCGCAACCGCGGTTTCCGGGCCTCTTCAATCGTCGTCGTTGTCGTCGTCGTCCTCGTCGTCGAATGCCTGGGGGAAGGAGCCAAGAGATTCGACGACGACGACGAGGACGACGACGAGCACGAGAAGAAGTGGCTTACCCCGCTTGACAATTATCGCGCGGCCTATTATACTCGCCCGCGCGTCGTGGCTCCCCGGAAGCCTTGGCTAAAGGAGCACCCCATGCCGGTGAAGTTCTCGATTGGGAGCTGGGCCTACACCTTCGGCCCCTATGCAAAGGACCCGATAGACCTGCCGACGGTGTGCGCGAAGCTGGGCGAGCTGGGCTTCGACGGCATCGAGCTGGGCGGCTTCCGCCCCCACGCCCACCCCGACGACTACGCGACGCCCGCGAAGCAGGCCCAACTGAAGAAGCTCCTGGCCGACAACGGCCTGGGCGTCTCCGCCATCGCCGCCGACTTCTGGTCCGACAAGCTCGCGCCCTGGGAGACGCGCGACGCCTACATCGCCACGTTCCGCAAGAACCTCGACTTCTGCAAGGCGATCGGCATCCCGTGCATCCGAGTTGACACCGTGGCCCCGCCGCCCGGCCCCGCCGGCGCGGAGCGCGAGGACGCGCTGCTGCGCTGCGCCGACGTGTGGCACATGTGCGCCGACATCGCCGCGCCCGCGAAGGTGAAAGTCACCTGGGAGTTCGAGCCCGGCTTCGCCTTCAACAAGCCCTCCGACATCGTCCGCATGGCCGAGGAGGTTGACCACCCGAACTTCGGCATCCTCTACGACGCCTGCCACGCGCACATGGTCTCAGTCGTCGGCGCGCGCCAGCCCGAGCCGGTCGAGACCCTCGCCGGCGGCGAGGTCGAGCTCGCCGGACTCCTCAAGGGCAAGATAAACCACATCCACCTGATCGACTCCGACAACACGCTGCACGGGGACGAGACGAGCACCCATCGCCCCGTCGGCGAGGGGGTGATCGACTTCGACGCTGTGATCCCCGCTATCATCGCCGCCGGCTACACGAGCGACTGGTGGGTGATTGACCTGTGCTTCTGGCCGGGGGCCTGGGAGGTCACGGAGGCCGCACGGAACTTCCTGAAGCCCTATGCCGCCAAGTACGCCAAGTGACCCCAGTTCGTGGCGCGGGCTTCAGCCCGTAACGGCCTGAAGGCCGCACTACGAACACAAGAGGAAGGAGATGCCAATGGCAAAGAAGAAGGCTGCCACGATGAAGGCCCAGGTGTTCTACGAGCCGCTGAAGATGACGCTCGAGGACGTGCCGATCCCGGAGATCGCGGCGGACGAGGTGCTGGTGCGGGTGAAGGCGTGCGGCATCTGCGGGTCCGACATCGCCTACTACTTCGGCAAGGCATCGCTGGAGACCCCCAGCGGCAAAG
>Ga0194112_10000988_pt1 | contig 41630 bp, 47 predicted proteins | sample TA2MahC400mmetaG_FD_146191 | JGI IMG/M metagenome (GOLD analysis project Ga0194112, IMG submission 146191) | Freshwater microbial communities from Lake Tanganyika, Tanzania - TA2015016 Mahale Deep Cast 400m | ecosystem: Environmental > Aquatic > Freshwater > Lake | place: Tanzania: Lake... | reverse complement strand
AGCCGATGCCATACACGGTTTCATGCAGAACCACCAATGAGGGCGTGATGTCCACGCTGTTGCCGTAGGCATCACGCGGGGTGCGTTCGCCGTAGTTGCTGGGATCGATGCTCACCCGGCGCATCTGGCTCGGCAGATTCCGTTGCAACGTCGTCAGCCGTTGGCGTAAGGATTGATCAGGACGATCGCACTGTTTGCGCAGGGGGCTGACCCAGGCGGTCTGCTGGGGTGGTGCCGGTGCCTTAGCAGGCTGAACCCCAGCGGGCAACGGCACCGGCAGTGGTTCACGCCCCTGGTGCCAGGCCACAACCGCCAACGCCAACACAGCCGCGCCAGCAGCCACAGCGGTTGGCCGTATCAGGGGGCGGGATGGTTTGAGATCACTGAACGGCCGCACCATCAGTCCACCAGTGCGGGTTGCTGGAGAAGCCAGCGTTGCTGGGCGATCCGCTGCGCGTCTGTGGCGTCATCAACGCGTTTGAGCCGATAGCGCTCCACCTGCGGCGGCTCGGAGCAGAAGGCGAGGCTGCGCAGCTGGGAGCGTCTGGCGATCAGCAGGGTCTGGGGTTGATGGGCTCGCAGCGCCCGCTGCAGGTCTTCGGGGTTCTTCAGGCGCTGTCGATCGAGGGCCACCAGCTCATCGCCCACCATCACACCGGCCCGCTCGGCCGGGCCGCCCCGCACCACCCGCGCCGCCGTGAGGCCGCCGGACTCCTGCCGCGGAGTCAGTCCTGCCCATGGGGTGCTCGCCATCTCCGCCTCCAGGAACAAGCCCACACTCGATAGGTAGCCATCGAGATCGGGATCGTCGAGGTCCTGCAGCCAACAAGGAAGCGTTGCAGCGAGATCTGGAGCAGACGCTGCGAAGGCCTGCACCAGATCCGCTTCGCTGTAGCCCCGCCCCCAGCGCCCATGGCTGAGCCAGAGCTGCTGCAACACCTGCATCAGTGAGCCGCCGCAGCGACGCAGATGCAGATCGAGGCAGAGGGCCACCACCGCGCCCTTGAGGTAATAACTCACCTGGGCATCAGCCGAATAGGCATCGGCCTTGTAGAGCTTCACCCAGGCTTCGCGGCTGCTCTCGCGCAGGCTCTGCACGGCGCGTCCAGGGGTGAGGCGATAGCGGCTGAGGTCTTCACCGAGGTCGCTCAGCAGATCATCGGGCTCGCTGAGGCCAGCGGAGAGCGGCAGGAACTGATCGAGGTAACTGGTCACCCCCTCGGCAAACCACAGGCTCGGTACCACCGGCGGGCGGTGGTAGTCGATCGGGGTGAGCTCCGCCGGCCGCAGCCGACGCACATTCCATTGGTGCAGGTATTCGTGGGCCACCAGCTGCAGGAAGCGGCGGTAGCCGTTCGGCTTCTCCAGGTTGTCGCGCCCGTAGATGAGCACGGTGCTGTCGTCGTGCTCAAGGCCGCCGTAGCCCTCATCCACCAGATGGAGGATCACCAGATAGTGACCAGTGGCAGGGCGCTCAACGCCCATCAGGCGGCAGCAGGCTTCGCAAACGCGGCGCAGATCATCCAGAAGCGCCGGGTGTTTCTCCAGAAGCCAGCGTTCATCGCCCGGCTGCCCTGCCCAGCACACCAGTTGGTGCGGTACCCCCAGCACCGTGAACGGCAGTGGCTGATGGGGCCCTGCTTCCAGAGGGCTATCGATCAACTGATCGAGATCGCGGGCCTGCCAAACGCCGTTGGTGCGAGGGAGCGGCACAAAGGCCTGCCAGCCCTGCGGCAGGGAACAGCTGAGCTGATGGGGGCTCCAGCGCTCTCCCTCCAGCTCGAGCACCACGGCCGCCAACGCCAGAAAGCCGTGCTCGTGATCGAGGTGGCAGGTGCGCACGGTGAGCTCAGTCGCCAGCACCCGGTAGCGAATCGTGAGCAGGCCACCGCTGGGGTTGCAGGTCACGCCCCAGGCGGAGGGTTCCAGCCGCTGCGGCTCCAGCGCGAGCCCGTCTTGCTCCACCGCCAACCCCTCGAGCTGACGCACGTAGTCGCGGATCAGATACGACCCCGGCGTCCACCCAGGCAACGCAAGCCGCATCCGCGATAGCCGCGGCTGAACCTGGATCTGAACCGCCACCAAGTGCTGTTGGGGCTCGCTCAGATCGAGATGGACCTGAACCACGGGTTGCCTCAGGAGTTCAGGCTGTGGGCGAGTTCAACGGTGGCGCCCGGTAGCTCTTGGGCCACGGCACGCAGCGCCAAGCGGGCTGCATAGCGGCGTGTGATCGCGCCGATCAGTTGTTGCAGGGAGCGCGACCGTCCCAGCTGCTGCAGATCCCCCACCAGGGCCAGCTGGCCACCGGCGTCGCGACGCCAGCCCAGCCAGGTTCCTTCGGGAAGCTGAACGCGCAGGTTCACCGGCTCGCGTTGATCGGCGAAGCCTCGGAGGTCACCTCCCCGCAGCACCGTGAGCTCCAGATCCTCAAGCGCCTGAACCAAAACGTCTTCATCGCGAAGAACGGTTGGCAGGATGGAGAGATGGGACATGGCCCGACACCCGATCCTTCGAACCCTAGCGAGCTCCACAGGTCGATCCAGTGGCCGTTGCCACCAGATCAGCCGCCTGCTGCCCCGCGCCTGTTGCGCCTGGGGGTGATGGCCTCGGGATCAGGCAGCAACTTCGAAGCCTTGGTGGGCGCCTGCCGGAACGGCCCGCTGGCTGCAACGGTGTGCCAGCTGGTGGTGAATAACCCCGGCTGCGGTGCGGCCCAGCGCGCTGAACGGCTCGGTGTGCCCTGCACGATTCACGATCACCGCCTGTTCAACAGCCGTGAGGCACTGGATCAGGCGCTGATCGCCAGTTTCCAGGCCGCCAACGTTGACCTGGTGGTGATGGCGGGTTGGATGCGCATCGTGACCCAGGCCCTGATTGATGCCTACCCCCAGCGCCTGGTGAACATCCACCCATCCCTGCTGCCCAGTTTCCGGGGCGCCAGGGCGATCGAACAAGCCCTGGCCGCCGGCGTGCAACTCAGCGGCTGCACAGCCCATCTGGTGAGCCTGGAGGTCGACACCGGGCCGATCCTGGTGCAGGCCGCCGTTCCTGTTCTGGCCAGCGATACGGCTGACAGCCTGGCCGCGCGGATCCATGCCCAGGAGCACCGGATCCTGCCGCTGGCGGTGCAGTTGGCCGCCGAACGCCTCGAGCTGCTCTACGGATAGAAGGGCAACAGCGGCAGGCCCGTTTCAGCCGGCAAGCCCGCCATCAGGTTGAGGCACTGCACTCCCTGGCCGGCCTGGCCCTTCACCATGTTGTCGATCGCGCTCATCACGATCACCTGGCCGGTGCGGCCATCCACCTGCACCGAGAGCAGCGCTCGGTTCGTCTGACGCACCCACTTGGTGGAGGGATAGGTGCCCACCGGCAGCACCTGCACGCAGGGGGCATGGCGATAGGCCGCCTCCAGCAACGTGGTGAGGTCTTCAGCGGTAAGGCCTGGATCACGCAGGCGGCCATACACGGTGGCCAGCAGGCCGCGCACCATCGGAATCAGGTGCGGCGTGAACTGGAGGGCGATCGCGTGGCCTGAAGCACGGCTGCACAGCTGCTCGATCTCGCTGGTATGGCGATGGCCCACCACGCCATAGGGGGCCACCCCCTCGGAAGCTTCAGCCAGGAGCAGATGCTCCTTGGCGGCGCGTCCACCACCACTGGTGCCGGTTTTGGCATCGATCACGATGCCACTGGTTTCGATCAAGCCCTGCTTGAGCAGCGGTGTGAGCGCCAACAGGCTGGCTGTGGGGAAGCAGCCAGGCGCCGCCACCAACCGCGCCGCTGCGATCCGCTCCGCCTCCCACTCCACAAGGCCATACACCGCTTCTGAGCAGAGCTCTGCATCGCTGCGGGGGAAGGAATGCGCTTCGGAGGCATACACCTCCTTCCATTGATCGAGGGAGCTGTAGCGGTAGTCGGCGGAGAGATCCACCACCTTCACGCCGCGCTCCAACAGGGGCGGCACCAGGGTGGACGCCAGGCCGTTGGGCAGGCTCAACACCGCGAAATCAGCTGCGGCGGCAATCGCTTCCGGATCGGGCGACTGCACCACGGGATCGCCCGGCAGGGGCAGAAACGGCGTGAGCTCGCTCCAGCGCTTGCCGCTGCTGCGCTCGCCGCCCAGGAAGCTCACCGACAGTTCCGGATGGCCCTGAAGCAGGCGCAGGGTCTGCAGGCCGCCATAACCGGAGGCGCCGATCACCGCAACGCGCTTGCTGGCCATGCCGGGATGTCAGTAACGCCAGATCGTACCGGGCTCTATAAAAGTGTCTGCAACCCGGGCCCGGCGGGCCCTCCACCCCTGAACCAAAGCGCTTTCCAGTTCGACACCATCGCCGATGGCCTGGCGGCGATCCGCAATGGCGAAATGGTGGTGGTGGTCGATGACGAGAACCGAGAAAACGAAGGCGACCTCATCTGCGCTGCGCAGTTCGCCACACCGGAGCAAATCAACTTCATGGCCACCGAGGCCCGGGGCCTGATCTGCCTGGCCATGGAAGGCGAACGGCTCGATGCCCTCGATCTGCCGCTGATGGTGGATCGCAATACCGACAGCAACCAGACCGCCTTCACCGTGAGCGTGGATGCGGGGCCCGAGAACGGCGTGAGCACCGGCATCTCAGCGGAAGACCGGGCGCGCACCATTCAGGTGGCGATTCATCCCGGCACCCGCCCCGCCGATCTGCGCCGGCCCGGCCACATCTTCCCGCTGCGGGCCAAGCAGGGCGGTGTGCTGAAGCGGGCCGGCCACACTGAAGCCGCCGTGGATCTGGCGCGGCTCTCCGGTCTGTACCCCGCCGGCGTGATCTGTGAGATCCAGAACGCCGATGGCTCGATGGCGCGGCTGCCGCAGCTGGTGGAGTACGCCCGCCAGCACGGCCTGCGCCTGATCAACATCGCCGATCTGATCCGCTACCGGCTCGACACCGAGCGCTTCGTGCGCCGCCAGGCCGAGGCCGCGCTCCCCAGCGCCTTCGGCAGCTTCAGGGCCATCGGCTATCGCAACGAGCTCGATGGCAGTGAGCACGTGGCCATCGTGAAGGGCGAACCCGAACAGGCAGAAGGGCCTGTGCTGGTGCGGGTGCACAGCGAATGCCTCACCGGCGATGCCTTCGGCTCCCTCCGCTGCGACTGCCGCCCTCAGCTCGAAGCGGCGCTACGCATGATCGAAGCCGCCGGCGAGGGCGTGGTGGTGTACCTGCGCCAGGAGGGCCGGGGCATCGGCCTGATCAACAAGCTGCGTGCCTACTCCCTGCAGGACGGCGGCCTCGACACCGTGGAAGCCAATGAGCGCCTGGGCTTTCCGGCCGACCTGCGCAATTACGGCGTTGGTGCTCAGATCCTGAGCGATCTGGGGGTGCATCGCCTGCGCTTGATCACCAACAACCCCCGCAAGATCGCCGGCCTCGGGGGCTACGGGCTGCAGGTGGAGGACCGGGTGCCGCTGGTGATGGATCCCAGCCAGCACAACGCCGCCTACCTGCAGACCAAGCAGGCCAAGCTGGGTCACCTGATGGACGCACCAGCCGGCAACGGACCAGCGGCGGTGTTGGCCTGGACCACGGCTGCGGCTGAAGAGCTGAGCAGCGAAGCCAAGGCAGCCCAATTCCAGCAACTGCGCGACTGGTGCTCAGCCCATGATCTGGAGCTGGAGCACGAAGAGCACTCCCGCGTGCTGGCCCTGCTCAACCAGCCCGATCTGGCTGTGTTGGTGGCCAGTGGCGATGCCGAGCAGCTGGCTCAGATGCTGCACACCATGGCCGACTGGCCCCGCACCGGCAGCGTGAGCTTGCTGCTCGGTCCAGACACGCAGCGCACCGCCCACCCCAGCAACACGCTGGAGGCGGAACGGCGGCCGCTGGTGGAGCTGCAGGCGAGTCGCCCCCAGCTCCGGGTGGATGCCGGAACGCTGATGCGCTGGAGCTGAGCCAGGCGCATCAGCGTTGCCGGAACAGCGATCAGTCGCTGATGGTGACGCTGTTGATGCGGCTGCCGTTCTTGAGCGCCATCACCACATCCATGTTGCCGGTGTGGCCAAACACGGTGTGCACGCCATCGAGGTGGGGCTGGGCCTCATGACAGATGTAGAACTGCGAGCCACCGGTGTTGCGGCCGGCGTGGGCCATGGCCAGGGTGCCGGCTTGGTGCTTCTGGCTGTTGATCTCGCAGTCGATCTGGTAGCCGGGGCCGCCGGTGCCGGCCATGCCGCGGGCGCCTTCACGGCTGTTGGGGCAACCGCCCTGAGCCATGAAGCCCGGGATCACACGGTGAAAGGCCAGACCGTCATAGAAACCGTCTTTGGCCAGCTTCACGAAGTTGGCCACGGTGTTGGGCGCATCGGCTTCGAACAGCTCCAGTTCGATCGTGCCGGCGTCGGTCACCATCACGGCTTTGGTCACGGCGGGAGAAGAGCAAACAGAAGTCAGTATGGGCGCTCCGGTAGAAGGGTTGCAGGCGCACCCGAACCATGGCTTCTCCCACCGGTCTGAACCTCGCCCAGGCCCGCCTCGGCGTGCTCGGCGGCAGCGGGCTCTACGCCATGGAAGGGCTGGAGAACGTGCAGGAGCTCACGATCGAGACGCCCTTCGGCGCTCCCTCCGACAGCTTGCGGCTGGGAACCCTGGGGGGGATGGAGGTGGTGTTTCTGGCCCGCCATGGCCGCCATCACACCTTTCTGCCCACCGAGGTGCCCTATCGGGCCAACATCTGGGCGATGCGCTCGCTGGGCGTGCGCTGGATCCTCTCCCCTTCGGCGGTGGGTTCGCTGCAGGAGCAGGTGAAACCGCTCGACATGGTGGTGCCCGATCAATTCATCGACCGCACCATGCAGCGGCCGATCAGCTTCTTCGGTGAGGGGGCTGTGGCCCACGTGGCCCTGGCTGATCCCTTCTGCCCCAGCCTCAGCCGCCTGCTGGCCGATGTGGCCGACAGCCTGATGCCGGAGGGGCGCAGCCTGCACCGCGGTGGCACCTATCTGTGCATGGAAGGCCCCGCCTTCTCCACCCGCGCTGAATCCAACCTCTACCGCAGCTGGGGTTGCACGGTGATCGGGATGACGAACCACACCGAAGCCCGCCTGGCCCGGGAAGCGGAAATCGCCTACGCCACCCTCGCCATGGCCACCGACTACGACTGCTGGTACGCCGACCATGACAGCGTCACCGTGGAGATGGTGATCGGCAACCTGCGCGCCAATGCCGCCCTCGCTACCCAGATCGTGCGCACCACCGCGGAGCGCATCGCCGCACAACGGCCCGCCAGCGTGGCGCACAGCGCCCTGCGCGATGCCCTGATGACACCCGCCGATCAGGTTCCCGCCGCCACCCGGCGCAAACTCGATCTGTTCACCGAGCCCTACTGGGGTTCATTCCAGGGCTGAGCGCAGCTGGCCCCCGTGGCTGGCGAGCCGTTCACGGGCATCGGCTGCACTGATCTGGCAACGGGCCATCAGCAGCGCCAGCTTCACGGAGCCCTCGCTCTGCTGCAGCAGGGCACGGCCGGCGTCACGATCAACGCCAGCCAGATCCGCCAGGATCCGCAAGGCCCTGTCTTCCAGCTTGCTGTTGGTGACGGCCACATCCACCATCCGGTTGCCGTACACCTTCCCAAGGCGCACCATCACGCCGGTGCTGAGGATGTTGAGGGCCATCTTGGTGGCGGTTCCGGCCTTCAGGCGTGTGGACCCGGTGAGGACCTCAGGCCCGGTGATCAAACGAATGTCGATCTCGCAGGGCATCGCCACCTGCTCGGCGGGAACGCAGGCCATGGCGATGCTGAGGGCGCCAATGCTGCGGGCATGGCTCAAGCCGCCATGCACATAGGGCGTGGTGCCGCCCGCGGCGATGCCCACCAAGGCATCGGCGGCGTTGAAGCCGCGCGCGATGAGATCGTCGCGCCCCGCATCAAAGAGATCCTCCAAACCTTCTGAGCTGCGCAACAGCGCCGGGGCTCCCCCCGCCAGAACGCCCTGCACCAGCTCCGGCGCACTGCAGAACGTGGGCGGACACTCCGCCGCATCCAACACACCCAGCCGGCCGGAGGTGCCGGCTCCCAGATAAAACAGGCGGCCCCCGCCACGCAGCCGCTCGGCAATGGCATCGATGGCGGCAGCTAGAGCTGGCGCCGCTGCCGCCACGGCCTCCTGCGGGCGCCGGTCTTCGTCCACGAACACAGCCACCAGATCGGCGGTGCTCAGCGCATCGAGATCAGCACTGGAGGGGTTGGCCTGCTCGGTGAGCAGATGGCCCCGTTGCACATCAGCGAAAGGGCTGCTCACAGCAGGCCCTCAAGCCGCCGGCGGAAGTCCTCGAGTTCGGCGTTGCCGGTGCTGATCGGGTCGTCGGCTGCCGCCACCGCGGGCTCAGCGCTCGGGTCCTCCTGGTCGCGCCAGGAGGTCACATCCATGTTTTTCTCGGGTGGAGCAATGAGCAGGCGATCTTCGGCGCTCTGGGGCAGGAACCCGGCCGGCACAAAGCGCGCTTCATAACCGGCGCTGCTGCAGAACTCCTCCATCTCGCGGCGCTCGATCGCTTCCACCGTTGGTGCAGGAAAGTCCTGAGCTTCCAGCAGGCCGGCGTAGCGCTCGGCGTCGTCGCGGTCCTCAAACAACAGCACCACGGTGGTGCCATTCAGTTCGAGGGAGTGAATGCCCTCGTTGTCGCTGCCGGCATCGAACAGCAGGACGTGAACCGACATCGTGGAGCGAACGCTGGCCTCAGTGTCTCACTGATGGGCCGCCTCGGCTCAGCTCCGTTCACCATCGAGCTCAGAAGCCAGCTGTTGCAGCCGCGCGTAGAGCGCCTCCTCCGCCTCGGTGAGGGCGCTGGGCACCACCAATCGCACCTCCACCAGCTGATCGCCGCGCTGGTCGCCCTGCTGCAATCCACGGCCCCGCAGGCGCAGCAAGCGACCGCTGGAGGAGCCGGGCGGGATGCGTAATTGCACGGGTCCATCGAGGGTCGGCACCACCACGGAGCAGCCCAGCGCCCCTTCAGGCGGAGACAGATCCAGCTGGTACAGCACCCGCAGCCCATCGATCCGCAGGCCCTCGCCCGTTCGCACACGCAACTGCAAAAAGTGATCGCCACCGCCGGGGGCCACACCGGCCAGGCGCAAACGCCAACCATCACCCGCCATGGCCGGGGTCCACACCTCCACCGCCGTGCCATCGGGCAGCTCGATCTCCACGCGGGCGCCTTGCAGCGCTTGCTCCGGGGTGAGCTCCACCAGCGACTCACAATCACTGCTGGCCACCACGGGCGGCGGCGGCGGCGGCGCGGCTGTTACTTCACTGCGCTCTCGGCCACTGGGCTCACGGCTTTCAGCGGCTGCAGGCCGTTCGGCATCGCCGGAACGGCCTGCAGCCGAACGCCGCTGCGGAATGCCGAACAGCTCCTCGACGTAGTCGTGAAAATCCGGGAAGCCATGGGCAAACGGATCCAGCCCCGCAGCGGCGGCCTCTGCGGTATCGAGCCCCTGCTCCCACTGCTGGCGGCGCTGGGGATCGCTGAGAACGGCATAGGCCTCGTTGACGGCCTTGAACTGCTCTTCAGCGTGGGGATCGTTGCCGTTGAGATCCGGATGCCAACGCCGCGCCTGTTGGCGAAAGGCGCGCTTCAGCGCCTGGGAATCGGCGCCGGGGTCGAGCCCCAGCACAGCCCAATGATTCACCGTTGTGCGAGAGGGAGCTGTGCTCACCGAGCTCAATCCTCAGCCCAGGGATCACCCTCAAACGGGGCCGGCCGAGCGTTGCGGCGCGGCGCGGCCTCAGCCCTCAGTGGATCCGGCGTTCGATCGCGTTGCTCGAAATCGCGCTCGTCTTGGTAGGACTGATTGTCGTAGCGCTCCTCGCGGTCGCCGTCGGCATCGAACCGGTCGCGATCGTCGTTAAAGCCAACCTCTGGGTAGCGGTCGTCTCGATATCGGTTGTCTTGATAGCGCTCGTCCTGGAATCGCTCCGGGCTGTAGCGGTCTGGGTCGGCATAGCGATCCTGATCCGCGTAGCGCATCGGCGGAACATCCAGGCGTGGGGCCGGTGCGGGGCGGCTCCAGTCATCGGCGCCCCAGCCACTGCGTGCAGCACTCCAGGAGGGCTCGGCCCAGGGATCGCGGCCTCGGCCGCGGGAATCCCAGTCGTCCCAATCGTCATCGGCAAAGAGCTCGTCCTTGAGCGAACCCAGGGTGTTCTTCAGGCCCTGAAGCGGGCTGCTCTCCTGCTTGCGCTCGCTCGCCAGGCGCCGGTTGAGGCCATAGAGGGCCTCCTGCAACTGGCTCACCGCCAGGTCCAGATCGCCCAGATCACCGGAGGCGAGTTGATCCTGCACGTCGCGTACGGCGATCTCCACAGCGCGCTGTTGACGCTCCGCTCCGTAGGGACCGAGTTCCAGGGCCGCATCCCGCAGGCGGCGTTCAGCCTGCGCCACCAGGGTCTGGGCTCTGTTGCGGCGGTCGATCTCGGCCTTGCGCCGCCGATCTTCGCTGGCCTTCTGCTCGGCCTCCTCGATCAGGGTCTTGATCTCGTCTTCACTGAGGTTGGAGCCGCCCTGAATGCTCACGCTCTGCTGGCGGCCCGTGGTGCGATCGGTGGCCGACACCTGCAGCAAGCCGTTGGCATCGATATCGAACGACACCTGCACCTGGGGCACACCCCGCGGGGCCGGAGGAATGCCGGAGAGGCGGAAGCGGCCCAGGCTCTTGTTGCCTTCCGCCATCTGCCGTTCGCCCTGCAACACGTGGATCTCCACGGAGCTCTGATTGGCCTCGGAGGTGCTGAACACATCGCTCTTGCGCACCGGAATCGAGGTGTTGCGCGGAATCAGCACCTTCATCACGCCACCGATCGTCTCCAGACCCAGCGACAGCGGGGTGACGTCGTTGAGCATCAGATCGCGCAGCTCGCCGGTGAGGATGCCGGCCTGCACGGCTGCACCGATCGCTACCACCTCATCGGGATTCACCGATTGGCAGGGCTCGAGCGGGATCAGGGTGCGCACCATTTCCTGCACCATCGGCATGCGGGTGGAGCCACCCACCAGCACCACATCGTCGATGTCTTCGGCCGCCAGGCCGGAATCACGCAGGGCCCGCTGCACGGGCCGCAGCAAGCGATCCAGCAGATCGGGGCAGAGGCCCTCAAAGGTTCGCCGCTCGAGTGTGGTTTCGATGTGCAGTGGGCCCGCTTCGCCCGTGGCAATGAAGGGCAGGGAGATGGGTGTGCTCTGCACACCACTGAGCTCGATCTTGGCCTTCTCCGCCGCTTCGGTGAGGCGTTGCAGGGCCTGGCGGTCCCGGCGCAGATCGATGCCGTGATCCGTCTGAAACTGATCGGCCAGCCAATCCACGATGCGCCGGTCCCAGTCGTTGCCACCCAGCTGGGTGTCGCCGCTGGTGGCCTTCACATCGAACACACCCTGGGCGATGCGCAGCACCGACACGTCAAACGTGCCGCCGCCAAGGTCGAACACCAGCACGCGCTTCACGGTGCTGCGATCAAAGCCGTAGGCGAGGGCAGCCGCGGTGGGCTCATTCAGGATCCGCTCCACGCTGATCCCGGCCAAACGGCCGGCATCGCGGGTGGCCTGGCGCTGGGCATCGTTGAAGTAAGCCGGCACGGTGATCACCGCCGCTTCCACCGGTTCGCCGAGGTAGGTGCTGGCGTCGTCCACGAGCTTGCGCAGGATGCTGGCCACCAGCTCCTCCGGCGCATACTCCCGTTCCGTGGCGGGGCACACCACGCGCACGTTGCCCTGGTCGTTGGCGCGCACGGTGTAAGGAACCGAGAGGCTGCTGTCCTCCAGTTCCTCCCACTGGCGCCCCACGAAGCGCTTGAGGTTGGCGAAGGTATTGCGGGGGTTGAGCACCAGCTGGCGACGCGCCAGTTGTCCCACCAACAGTTCAGCGTCCTTGCTGAAACCCACCACAGAAGGGGTCGTGCGGCCGCCTTCGGCACTGGCAATCACCTGAGGGCGCCCACCCTCGAGCACCGCCACCACCGAGTTGGTGGTGCCCAGGTCGATGCCAACGATCCGTGCCAACTGACTGACTGCGCCCCAGGGATTGTTGCCTAAGACCTCACGCTAACGGCCCTGCGCCAGAGCTTTAGATTTGGGTCAGGTAAAGATCCCCATGGCAGCGGGTGCGCGCCCCGAACTCTTCTCGCAGCGGCGGCGTCCCCCCTGGGAACTGCTGATTGATCGGGGCTTCCAGAAGCTGGCGGTGGTGCTGGCCTCCGTGGTGGGGCTGGTATTGATCGGCATTTTGTTCACGGTGCTGGGGGGTGCCCGCGAGGCGATCAGCCGCTTCGGCCTGGAGTTCCTCACCACGTCGAACTGGGATCCGATCGGCGAGCACTACGGGGCCTTCACCGCCATCTATGGAACGGTGGTGAGTTCGCTGCTCGCCCTGGCCATTGCCGTACCGCTGGGGGTGGGTACCGCGATATTCCTCACCGAAAACTTCATCCCCCTGCCGGTTCGTCAGGTCTTGGGCTTGATGGTGGAGCTGCTAGCGGCCATTCCCTCGGTGGTCCTTGGGCTCTGGGGCATTTTTGTGATGGAGCCGTTCCTGCGGCCAGGGCTCGAGGGCCTGCACCAATGGCTCGGCTGGCTTCCCTTCTTCTCCACAACACCTCTGGGCCCGGGAATGGCTCCTGCCGTGCTGATCCTGGTGGTGATGATCCTGCCGATCATCACGGCCATCTCCCGCGACTCGCTCCAGCAGGTGCCGCTGGCCCTGCGGCAAGCCGCCTACGGCGTGGGAACCACCCGCTGGGGCGCCATCGTGCATGTGATCCTGCCGGCCGCCATCTCCGGCATCACCGGTGGGGTGATGCTCGCCCTTGGCCGCGCCATGGGCGAAACGATGGCGGTCACGATGCTGATCGGCAATTCCAACAACTTCAGCCTCAGCCTGCTGGCCCCGGCGAACACCATTTCCTCGATGTTGGCCAACCAGTTCGGTGAAGCCGATGGATTGCAGGTGTCGGCCCTGATGTACGCCGCCCTTGTGCTGATGCTGCTCACCCTGGTGGTGAACCTCCTCGCCCAGGTGATCGTGCGGCGCTTGAGCCTCAAATACTGAGCCCGATGACGTCCTTCCGCCGCGGCTCCCTCACCCTCCAGCCATCGCTGGCGCGCAACCGCTGGAACCTGCTGCTCACGCTCACCGCCGGCCTGTTCACGGCTCTGGCGGTGCTGCCCCTGATCGTGGTGATCGCCTACGTGCTGTTCAAGGGCGGTTCACTGATCACCCTGCAACTGCTCACCGAACTGCCTCCCCCTCCCGGGCTTGATGGCGGCGGCATCGGCAACGCGATCCTCGGCACCTTGATCGTGACCCTGGTGGCTGCGCTGATCGCCGTGCCCGTGGGCGTTGGGGCCGGCGTTTACCTGGCGGAATTCGCCTCAGCCGGCTGGTTCGCCCGATTCGTGCGCTTCGGCACCAACGTGCTGGCGGGGGTGCCTTCGATCATCTGCGGGGTGTTTGTGTACGGCCTGATCGTGAGCACCAGGCTGTTTTTCAACCAGAGCTACAGCGCCCTCGCCGGCGGCATCGCCCTGGCCGTGCTGATGCTGCCCACGGTGATCAAAACCACCGATGAAGCCCTCAAGCTCGTTCCCCAGGAGCTGCGCTGGGGTGCCATGGGGGTGGGGGCATCCCGCTTCGTGACCATCAGCCGGGTCACCTTGCCCGCGGCCTTCTCCTCCATCGCCACCGGCGTGGTGCTCGCGGTGGCGAGGGCGGCCGGTGAAACAGCCCCCTTGATCTTCACGGCTCTCTTTTCACCGTTCTGGCCTGAAGGGTTGTTCAACCCGATCGCTTCGATGTCGGTGTTGATCTACAACTTCGCGATCATGCCCTACGAAGCCCAGATCGCTCTGGCCTGGGCCTCCTCGTTTGTGTTGGTGGTGATGATCCTCTTGGCCAATCTGCTGGCCCGCTGGCTGGGCCGCTTCAGCAGCACCTGAACGCACCGGTTTCTTTTCTCCTCCCAGCCCTGATCTCCATGTCGCCCAGCTCCCCCAGCGCTTGCTTCACCCTCGAGAACGTGAGCATCAGCTACGGCACCAATGTGGCCGTTCGGGGTGTCTACATGCAGATCCCCCGGGGCAGGGTGACGGCCTTCATCGGGCCATCGGGATGCGGCAAGAGCACGGTGCTGCGCTCGCTCAATCGCATGAATGACTTGATCGAGGGCTGCTCGCTGAAGGGGCGGGTGCTGTTTGACAACCAAGACCTCTACAGCCGGGAAGTGGACCCGGTGGAGGTGCGGCGGCGCATTGGCATGGTGTTTCAGAAGCCGAACCCCTTTCCCAAGAGCATCTACGAAAACATCGCCTTCGGAGCACGGATCAATGGCTTCCGCGGCGATCTGGATGAACTGGTGGAGCGTTCCCTGCGCAAAGCAGCCCTCTGGGATGAAACCAAAGACAAGCTCAAGGTGAGCGGCTATTCGCTCTCCGGCGGCCAGCAGCAGCGCCTCTGCATCGCCAGGGCCATCGCGATCGAGCCCGAGGTGATCCTGATGGATGAACCATGCTCAGCCCTCGATCCGATCTCCACCCTGAAGATCGAAGAGATGATGCATGAGCTCAAAAAGAGCTACACGATTGTGATCGTGACCCACAACATGCAACAGGCGGTGCGGATGAGCGACATGACGGGCTTCTTCAACGTGACAGCCAATCCCGACAGCGACGGCAAGGTGGGCTGCCTCGAAGAATTCGCTGAGACAGAAATGATCTTCAACTCACCCCAGCAGAAAGCCACACAGGATTACGTCACAGGGCGGTTCGGCTGAATCCGGCAGCGCCGCGGATCCCTGACTCCGCCGCCGCAGCACGTGGACATAAAAAAACCGCCCGATGGGCGGCTGGTCGTTGAATCCTGGAGATCAGGTTCGTGGACCTTGATAACGGAGAGGGAGGGATTCGAACCCTCGATAGAGTTGCCCCTATACAGCATTTCCAGTGCTGCGCCTTCGACCACTCGGCCACCTCTCCGCGGGAGGGGGGCTTTTGCTGCGTTGCATCACCAACCCTCGAAGAGCTGGATTTGAAACGCGGCTGCGCGGGGCAACAACGAGAATGTAGCAGTCACCACGTCCTTCGCTGCTTGCGGCATGCGCACCTATCCGATCACGGTCCATTGGCGGCAGGAAGACCGCACCATTGCGCTGGACGTGCCGGAAGGGGAGTACATCCTGCGCAGTTTTGAGCAGCAGGGTGAGCCGCTGCCCTTCAGCTGCCGCAATGGTTGCTGCACGGCCTGCGCCGTGCGGGTGCTCGATGGCTCGATCGATCAGCGCGAAGCGCTGGGGCTCTCGCGCGAACTCCGGAGCCAGGGCTACGGCCTCTTGTGCGTGGCTCGCGCGATGGGCCCGCTGGAGGTGGAAACCCAGGACGAGGACGAGGTCTACGAGCTGCAGTTCGGACGCCACTTCGGCCGTGGCAAGGTGCGTGCCGGTCTGCCCCTCGACGAGGAATGAGCGCAACAGATCTGCAGCGGCTCACCGATCTGAGCGCCCAGCAGAGTGGCCTGGCGCCTGGGGAGCTCGAACGCCTCGCCGAGGTGGCCCGCCGTGCTGCCGAGGCCGGTGCCGGCCAACTGTTGGCCCATTTCGGCCAGCTGGAATCGATTCGTGAAAAAGGGCGTGCCGGCGATCTCGTGACCGAAGCCGATGTGGCTGCGGAACAGTCCGTGCTTGCGGTCCTGGAGCGCGACACTCCCGAGCTCGGCGTATTGGCCGAGGAGAGCGGCCGCCGTGCGGGCCGCGGCTCTGAGCTCGAATGGTGCGTGGATCCCCTCGATGGCACCACCAACTACGCCCATCGCTATCCCTTCTTCGGCACCTCGATCGGGCTCACCTGGAGGGGCCAACCTTTGCTGGGAGCCCTGGCCGTACCCGCTCTGCAGCAGCTCTACTGGGCCGCACCAGGGCTTGGTGCCTGGTGCAACAGCAGCCGGATTGCGGTGAGCGGCTGCACAAACCTGGCCAGCTCATTACTGGTCACGGGTTTCGCCTACGACCGGCATGAGCGGCTCGACAACAACTACGCCGAATTCGCCTGGTTCACCCACCGCACCCGGGGCGTACGGCGGGGCGGGGCCGCAGCGGTGGATCTGGCCTTCGTGGCCGACGGCCGCCTGGATGGCTACTGGGAGCGCGGGCTCTCCCCCTGGGACCTGGCCGCCGGTGTAGCCCTCGTGGAGCAGGCGGGGGGCGTGGTCTGCGCCTACGACGGTGGAGCGGCCCAGCTGGCGGAAGGCCGGCTGATCGCCTGTACCCCCGATCTGCGCCAGGCTCTGATCGATGGGTTGGCGGCCTGCCGGCCCCTGACGGGCGCCAGTTTCGGTGCGCCCGAGCTCGATCGGGCCGCTCCATAGGATCAGCGCCAGTTTGAGCGCTGTGATCCGATGGCCCTGCAACCCGCTGCCGGCGCCAGGGATCTCAACCCTCGGGAAGTGGACAGCAATCGCTGGCTGTGCGAGCAGCTGGCGGCGGTGTATCGGCGCTGGGGCTATGCCGAGGTGGCACCACCGCATGTGGAGCGACTGGAAACCCTGGAGGCTGGCGGCGGCATCCGTGATCGCGAACTGGTGCGCCTCGCCTCGGATGAGCCCCTTGGCCTGCGGCCGGAAATGACCGCCTCCATCGCCAGGGCCGCCTGCACGCGCCTGGCGAGCCGTCCGCGGCCGCTGCGCTTGTGGAGCACGGGGCCGGTGTTCCGGAGCAGCATCAACGATGTGGGCCAACCCCGCCTGGAGGAACGGCTGCAAAGCGGCGTGGAGCTGTTGGGGGCTGACGCCAGCCAGGCGCTTGTGGCTGATGCCGAGCTGTTGCGGCTGCTGCTGGCCTGCCTGCGGCAGCTTCAGATCACAGCGGAGCACCAGCCCACGCTTCTGATCGGCCACCACGCTGTGCTCAGCGCCTTGCTCGATCAGGTGCCGGCGGAGCAGCGGCTGGCCACCCGCCAGGCCCTGGTGAGCTTTGATCCCCTCGCGCTTGCCGAGCTGCAGCTGCCGGCCCACCAGCGCCAGGGCCTGCAGCAGTTGCTGCGCCTTCGGGGCGACACCAAGGCTGTTCTCTATCAGCTCGAGCAGCTGCTCGGCCCCTCGGATCTGCTGGAGCAGTTGGCGGGAACCCTGAACAGCGTGGCGGCCACGGCCGCTGCCCAAGGGGTGCGGCTGCAGTTGGATCCGAGCTTCCAACCGCATTTCGACCTCTACGACGGGCTGGTGCTGAAGCTGGTGTGCCAGGGCCCGGTCGCGCCCCTGGCTCTGGCGAGCGGTGGCCGCTATGACGCCCTGGTGGCCCGCTTCGGCGGTGTGGCCGGAGGCATGGGCTTCGGCTTCGACGTGGAGGCCATCCGCGATCTGCTGGGCACAGAGGCCACGGCGCCGCAGCGCCCGGCCGCCACGTTGGTGGCCTATGTCGAGGCCAGCCAATGGAGCGCGGCCCTGGATCAACTGGAAGCCCTGCATCACAAGGGCGAGCCAGCAGAACTGCTGCAAAGCCCCTGTGCAACGCGCGAAGCCGCCGAGGCGATCGCGGCAGAACGCGGGTGCGCCGCCTGCCTCTGGGTCGCTTCCTAGGATCCGCCCACCTGAACGGCAGTCCCGATGGCCCACACGATCGTCACCGACATCTGCGAAGGGGTGGCCGATTGCGTGGATGCCTGCCCGGTGGCCTGCATCAACCCGGGCAGTGGCGCCAACGCCAAGGGCACGGCCTTCTACTGGATCGATTTCGACACCTGCATCGATTGCGGCATCTGCCTGCAGGTGTGCCCGGTGGCAGGGGCGATCGTGCCTGAAGAGAAACCGGATCTGCAGCGGGTCGGCTGAGAACAGGTCTGCTCATGGCGAGTCAGTGGGACAACTTTCTGCGCAACCTGGGTGAGTGGCGCGGCAGCTTCGCCAGCCTCGACGTCAATGGCGCCGTGGTGGAGTCGACACCGTCGATCCTCACGCTGGAGCAGGGTGAGGAAGACCGCCTGGTGCACTTCCGCCTGAGGCGGTTCGCCGATGGCGACCTGAACGGCGAACCCAGCCGCGACATGAGCGAGGACTACCGCAACCTCGGGCGCCAGGTGGTGTTTTTCGAGAGCGGCACCTTCTGCAAGGGGCGCCTGCAGGTGGCACCGGGCACACCCTTCGGCGGCGAATTCGGCTTCATCCACGGCGACCGCCGCCATCGTCTGGTGCAGTTGCACAACGACGACGGCAGCTTCGCCAACCTGGTGCTGATCCGCGAATTCCGCTCCGGCAGCAACGCCCAGGAACTCCCGGCCCTCACGCCGGATCAACTGCACGGCAGCTGGAGCGGCACGGCATCCACCATCACGGCCGATTGGCCCGAACCCGACCAGGCAACGTGCCGCTTCGAGGTGAGTGCCAACGCGCCAGGCAGCCTGCAAATCCAAACAAGCCTGGGGGCCAGCAGCGAGAGCGTGGAGGCTGGCAACGCCGATCCCCTGCATCAGCTCACCTGGATGGCGGATGGTGGCTACCACCTCACACCGCGCCGCGTGGATCATCGCCATGCCTTTGCGGTGGAGGCCGGTTGGCTCACCGCCCCGGATCGGCTCGAACGCCTGATCCGCCGCTACGACGCCAGCGGCGCCTGGACCTCAGCCACCCAGATCATCGCCACGCGTGACTGACTCCAAAAGCCAGGATCGCCTTCAGCAACTGGGACGCTTTGGGCTGCGCGCCCTGCGCATCGCCGCCAGCACCGTATCGCTGATTGAATTGCTCCGCTCCGAGTGGAGTGGTGGTATCGCCGCCGGCGTTGCCTGGCTGGTGTTCGTTCAGGTGGAACGCCGCGTGTACCCCCCAGACAAGCCGCCAACGGCTGGGCCGTAATTGATCCCAAATGGGAGCTTGTGCGCCATCCACGACCCACAGGAGGGTTGCTGCGTCTGGAGCGAGGTTCCATGTCAGCACCCACCTTCACAGCTGCCCTCACCGTTGGTGAACTGGAGGCGAGCTATCCCCTCTACTGCAAGGCGCTGAGAATCCTCATCCGTGATGGCGTGACCCGCAGCAAGGCCAGCCGCACGGTGTGCTGGAGCCGCCTGGAAACACTGCATCATTCGCTGCCGCGCCAGTACCGCCATCCCGAGCAGCTGTTCTTCCTGTTGAGCCGCGAGCTCAAGAGCGCCAGCTGAGCCGCCTCATGCAGACAACGCCAACGCAGGGGTCGGTTTCCTGCCCATGGCGGCCCCTTGGCGGGCTGGCCTGCCACGGGTGAGTCTGGAGCCACGTTTCTTTTTCACGCTGTGGTGCTGCAGGCGGAACAGGGCCAGATCCAGATCCACACCGAGAACATCTTCCCGATCATCAAGAAGGCCGTGTACAGCGGCCATGAAGTGTTCCTGCGGGAGCTGGTGAGCAATGGCGTCGACGCCATCAGCAAGCGCCGCATGGCCGCCATGGCTGGCGACTGCAGCGAAGGCCCCGAGCCCAAGATCTCGATCCGAATCGACCGCGAAGCCAAAACCCTCACCATCTCCGACAACGGCATCGGCATGAGTGCCGATGAGGTGAAGCGCTACATCAACCAGGTGGCCTTCTCCAGCGCCGAAGACTTCCTCGAGAAGTACAAACAGGAGAACGACGCGATCATCGGCCACTTCGGCCTGGGCTTCTACTCCAGCTTCATGGTGGCCAAGCAGGTGGAGCTGGTCACACTGTCGGCCCGCGATGGCAGCGAAGCGGTGCGCTGGAGCTGCGATGGCTCCCCCAACTTCAGCCTGGAGGCAGCCGAACGCAGCGAGCCCGGCACCGATGTGATCCTCCATTTGATGGAGGAGGAAGAGGAGTACATCGAGCCGGCCCGGATCCGCACGCTGATCACCACCTATTGCGACTTCATGCCTGTGGAGGTGCAGCTCGAGGGTGAAACCGTGAACAAGCGGGAAGCCCCCTGGCGCAAGAGCGCTCGCGACCTCACCGACAACGACTACATCGAGCTCTACCGCTATCTCTATCCCTTCCAGGGCGATCCGCTGCTCTGGGTGCACCTCAATACCGACTATCCCTACAACCTGCAGGGCATCCTCTACTTCCCCAAATCCACCGGCCGCGCCGACTGGGAGAAGGGCGAGATCAAGCTCTACTGCAACAACGTGTTCGTGAGCGACTCGATCAAGGAGGTGGTGCCCCGCTACCTGCTGCCCCTGCGGGGCGTGATCGATTCGCCCGATATCCCCCTGAACGTGAGCCGTTCGGCCCTGCAGACCGACCGGCGTGTGCGTTCCATCGGCGGCTTCGTGGCCAAGAAGGTGGCGGATCGGCTCAAGCAGCTGCACCGCGATGAGCCCAAGCGCTACGCCGAGATCTGGGAATCCCTGGCCCCCTTCATCAAGATCGGTGCCATGGAGGACGACAAATTTGCCGAGCAGGTGGCTGAGCTGGTGTTGTTCGGCACCACTGCCGCTGCGGGTGAGGGTGAGAGCCCGGATCCCATCCCGGGCGAGAACAGCAAATGCTTCACCACCCTGGCCGGCTACCGCTCCCGCCTTGCTGCAGACAACGACAAGCGCATCCTGTATTGCACCGATGAAGCCGGCCAGGCCGGTGCCCTCTCCCTCTGGAAGAGCCAGGGGGCTGAGGTGCTGCTGGCCGATACCTTCATCGATACCCAGTTCATCCCCTGGCTGGAATACCGCCACGAGGAGCTGAAGTTCCAGCGCGTTGACAGCGAACTCGATGACTCCCTGCAGGAGAAGGAGAGCGAACTGAGCGATGCCGACGGCAAAGACAGCTCCGAGAAGGTGCGCGATCTGTTCAAGAACGCGCTCAACAACGACAAGGTGACGATCCAGGTGCAGGCTCTCAAGGGCGACAACAGCCCCGCCGCTCTGATCCTGTTGCCGGAGCAGATGCGCCGCATCAACGACATGGGTGCCCTGATGGAGCAGCGCCTGCCTGGCCTGCCCGATCACCACGTGCTGCTGGTGAACCGCAAGCACCGTCTGGTGGAGGGCCTGCTCAAGCTCTCCGCCGGCTCGGTGATCACCGGCGGCAGCGGAAGCTCCCCCAGCCAACAGTTGGCGGATGATCTCAGCCGCCATGTGTATGAGATGGCGCGTCTGGCGGTGGGCGGTCTGGAGCCGAACCAACTGGCCGGCTTCCAGCAGCGCAGCTGCGATCTGATGGGCAAGCTGATGGAGCGCGGCCTCTAGATCCGTTTCCCTCTCGTTGATCCCGCCACGGGCGCTGCGGCGCTGGGCCCTGCTGCTGGTTGCCCTGGTGGGCAGCCTCAGCCTGGGCCTGTGGGGGCTGGCGACTGAGCGAGTGGAGCCGGTGTCGGTGTTGATGCCGGCCCCATTCGCCGATGCCACCGCGGAATTGGTAAGCGCCTTCAACCGCAGCCATCCGCGCATTGCATTGAGGGTCACGCGGGGGCCGCTGGAAACGGAGGCCGTCTCTGATCTGGCGATCAGCAGCCTGCTGCTGGGGGAGAGCTCCTACGACCTGCTGCTGATGGATGTGTCGTGGACGCCGAAATACGCCGCCGCCGGTTGGCTTGAGCCCCTGGATGCATGGCTGGGGCCGGATGCTCTGGCAGACCTGGCTCCGGGGGCAGACCTGGGCAATGCCTTCGGCGGGCAGCTCTGGCGCTTTCCGCTGCTGGCGGACATGGGCCTGCTCTACTGGCGCACCGATCTGATGGAGGCGCCGCCGCGAACACCAGCGGAGCTGGTAGCGATCAGCCGGCGGTTGCAACGGGAAGGCCGGGTGCCCTGGGGCTACGTGTGGCAGGGCAAGCAATACGAGGGCCTGAGCTGCGTGGTTCTGGAGCTGCTGCGCGGCTTCGGCGGCCACTGGCTTGTGGACAACGAACCGCAGCTCGATTCCCCAGCTGCCATTGCCGCCACGGGCTGGCTGCAGGATCTTGTGCGCCAGGGCATCACCCCTGCGGCGGTGGGCAACATGGGCGAACCGGAGACGCTGCAGCTGTTTCAGGCCGGCGATGCCGCCTTCATGCGCAACTGGCCCTACGCCATGGCGGAGCTCAACAAGCCGGGCTCTCCGCTGCGCGGCAAGGTGGCCTTCACCACAATGGTGAGCGAAGAGGGCGAGCCCCACGCCGCCACCCAGGGCAGCTGGGGCTTCTCGCTGCTCGCGGGCTCCACGCACAAGGCAGCCGCGGTAGAGGTGCTGCGCTTTCTCACCAGCGCAGACGCCCAGAAACAGCTCAATCTGCGCTGGGGCTACACACCCACGCGCCTGAGCGTGTTTGAGGATCCGGAACTGCTGGCCGCCAACCCGGCTCTGGGCGATCTGCAACAGGCGCTGGCCGCTGCGGTGCTCCGCCCCCTCAGCCCGGTGTATGCCCAGCTCAGCGATCTGCTCTACCGAGAGGTGAACACGTCCATCACGGGCGATCAGCCCGCCTCAACGGCGATGAGGCAGTTGCAGTTGAACAGTGAACGGCTCCTGCGCAGCAGCGGAGGCGAGGGATGAGGCGTTGGCGCCTGTGGCTGCTGATGGCACCAGCGCTGGCGCTGTTGCTGGCGATCTTCGCGGCGCCCTTGATGCACTACCTCTGGCTGAGTACCCAGGCGCAGAGTGTGCTCACCGGTCTGAAGCCGGTGCCGATCGGCGCGCAGCAGTGGCTGCGGCTCTGGAACGACGGCCGTTTCTGGCAGGACACCTGGCAAACGCTGCGCTTCAGCGCAGCATCCGTGAGCCTGGAGATGCTGCTTGGGCTGGCCGTGGCTCTGCTGCTGCATCAACCCTTGTGCGGTCGCAGCCTGCTGCGCACGATCAGCCTGTTGCCCTGGGCCCTGCCCACCACGGTGATGGCCCTGGGCTGGCGCTGGATCTTCAACGATCCCTATGGCCCCATCAACCAACTCTTGGCCGTGCTGGGGCTGGGGGCCATGCCGTTTCTATCCAATCCCAACGTCACCTGGCTGGCCGCGGTGGGCGCTGACACCTGGAAGACCACACCGTTTGTGGCGCTGCTGTTGTTGGCCGGTCTGCAAACGATCCCCAGTGATCTGTATGAAGCGGCTGCTCTTGAGGGAGCCACCGCCTGGCAGAGCCTGCGGCGGATCACCCTGCCGCTGCTCACGCCCTATCTCCTGATCGCCGTGCTGTTTCGCCTGGCCCAGGCCCTTGGTGTGTTCGACCTGATCCAGGTGCTCACCGGTGGTGGCCCGGCCGGCAGCACCGAAAGCCTGGCGCTCTACGCCTATCTGAACGCGATGCGCTTTCTCGATTTCGGCTACAGCGCCACGCTGCTCCTGGGCTCCTTCGCGATCCTGCTGCTGCTTTGCGGCACGGCGGCACTGGTGTGGCGGTGGAGCAGCCGCCTGCAGGGGGAGCTGCGCTGATGGCCCGGATGCTCCTGCTGCTGTGGAGCCTGGGGCCGATGCTCTGGCAGCTCTATTCCTCCCTGCGACCCAACGAAGCCCTGAGTGGCATGGGCACCGGAGGGTGGACCCTGGAGCACTACCGGCAGTTGCTGCAGAGCGATCCACCCTTCCTCACCACCCTGCTCAACAGCGTGGTGGTGGGGGCAAGCAGCACGGCCCTCACCCTGGCTCTGGCGGTGCCCTGCGCCTATGCACTCAGCCGCCTTGGCCGGCGACAAGCCCGGGCTCTCTCCGCACTGGTGGCGGCGGCCGCCGCCTTTCCGGCGGTGCTGCTGTTCCTGGCCCTGCTGGAGCTCGCCCGCGACTGGCATCTGGCCAACCAACTGCTGGCGCTCAGCCTTCCCTATGCGGGTTTGTGTCTGCCGTTGGCCATCCTGCTGCTGACCGCAGCCTTTGCCGACATCCCGATCGAGCTGGAGGAAGCAGCCCTGATCGAGGGGATGGGGCTCTGGCAACGGTTGCGCTGGATCCTGCTGCCACTGATGGCACCGGCGATCGCCAGTAGCGGCTTGCTGGTGTTCCTGTTCAGCTGGAACGAATACCCGATCGCCCTCACCTGGTTGAGCCGCAGCGATCTGCTCACCCTGGCGCCGGCCATGGCCCGCATCGCCGGCTCCTCGGTGTACACCATTCCCTACGGAGCCTTCGCTGCTGCAACGGTGCTCGGCAGTGCACCCCTGATCCTGCTGATGCTCCTGTTCCAGCGCCAGATCATCAGCGGCCTCACCCAGGGAGCGATCAAAGGATGACCAACTCCGGGGCTACGGGCTTCAACGGCTTGGAGCTGCATGGGCTCAGCCGCCGGGTGGGCAACCACACGCTGGTGGATCAGCTCAGCCTGCAGGTGGCGCCGGGAGAAATCCTGGCGCTGCTGGGCCCGAGTGGCTGTGGCAAAAGCAGCACCCTGCGGCTGATCGCGGGCCTGGATCCCGTCAGTTCTGGGGACATCCGGCTGGGAGGCCGCTCGATCACAACGTTGCCGCCGGCGCAGCGGCAGGTGGCGATGGTGTTCCAGAGCTACGCACTGTTTCCTCACCTCAGCGTGGAGCGCAACCTCAGCCTCGGCATGGAGCTGCGGGGGATGGCCCGCGCGGAGATCAAGCGTGAGCTCGATCAGGTGCTGGCTCTGATGCAGCTGCAGGAGCAGCGGCAGCGCAAGCCTGCGGAGCTCTCAGGCGGGCAGCGCCAACGGGTGGCTCTGGCGCGAGCCCTGATCCGGCGGCCAGCGCTCTTTCTGCTGGATGAGCCCATGAGCAATCTCGATGCCCAGCTGCGCGACAACCTGCGCGCCGAGTTGCGCACGCTGCTGCGCAGCACCGGCGTTCCGGTGGTGTATGTCACCCACGATCAACACGAGGCCATGGGCCTGGCAGATCGGATCGCCGTGCTGCGCAACGGCCGGCTGCAGCAGCTGGGCAGCGCTGAAACGCTGTACCGCGATCCCGCCAACCGGTTTGTGGCGACCTTTCTGGGCAGTCCATCGATCAACCTGATCGAGCGCGGCGATCTGCAGCTCGGCTTGCGACCCGAGCTGCTGGAGCTGGCCAACGCAGGCAGCCCGGTGCCTGCGGGGTGGGAGGCCCTCGAGGGGCAGCTCAGCCACCGCGAATGGCTGGGGGATCGGGTGATCAGCCATGTGCACTGCCCCGGCCAGGGCACCCTCAAGGTGCTGAGCGGCGAGGGCTTCACCAGCGACACGCTGCAGGTGCGCTGGCCCAAGGCTCAGGCCTTGCGGTTTCACGCCCGCAGCGGCGAACGGCTGCCAGGCTCGAGCGACCCGCACACCGCCTGAACACTCCCTTGATGGTCATGCCGATGCCAATCACCACGGTTCTTCCAGCCCTGCTGATGGTGGGGGGTGGCGGCCTGCTGGGGATCCTGCTGGCCAAGCTTGTGCAGCGCGCTTACCGCAGGCTCACCCGCCACAACAGCGTCGACAGTGAGGCCTTGGTGGCGGCGGTGCTGGTGGACACGATCCCACCGGTGGCCTGGGTGCTCAGCGCCAGCCTGGCCTGGCAGATCCTGCCCACGAATGCCAGCAGCGACCGGGTGGTGTTCGGCCTGGCCAAGCTGATCCTGGTGGTGCTGATCGTGCGGCTGGTGAACCGCATCGGTCTGCGGCTGCTGCAGCGCTGGGCGCAGCACGCCGGCGACGCGGACGTGGCCAATTTGATCCGCTCCCTGGCCCCCATGCTCAAAGCCCTGGTGTGGTGCGTGGGGGCGGTGTTCTATCTGCAGAACATCGGGGTGCAGATGGCCGCGATCTGGGCGCTGCTCAGCGCCGGTGGCATCGGCGCCGGCCTGGCGCTGAAGGAACCGGTGTCGCAGTTTTTTGAATACATCACGATCCTGCTGGATAAACCCTTCCAACCGGGCCAGCTGATCCAGGTGGGCCAGGTGTGGGGCACCGTGGAAAAAGTGGGTGTGCGCAGCACCCGCCTGCGCAGCGTGAACGGGGAGGCGGTGGTGATGAGCAACAGCTCACTCACGGGCGCTGTGGTGGCGAATTTCGGCGAGATGCAGCGCCGCCGGTTGATCGTGCGGCTTGGGGTTTGTTACGACACGCCGGTGGAGCAGCTGGAGAGCATCCCAGCGCTGCTCGAAACCATCGTGAAGGCCGGGGCCGATGCGAGCTTCGATCGCTGCCATTTTGTGAGCTTCAACGACAGCAGCCTGGATTTCGAGCTGGTGTATTACGTGCCAACCAACGATTTCAACCGGGCGATGGATGTGCAGCAACGCATCAATCTGGAGATCGTGCGCCGTTTCAACCAGGAGGGCATTGCGTTCGCCTTCCCCACCCGAACCCTTCAAATGGTGGGGGAGAAGCCCAACTGATAAGCTTTTGCCTTGGCTCCAAGCGGAGTCGAGTCGTCAACATCCTTTGAACGGTCGGTCATGTCCCGGGTCTGCCAACTCACCGGCAAGCGCGCCAACAACGGCATGGCCGTGTCCCACTCCCACGTGCGGACGAAGAAGCTCCAGCAGGTGAACCTCCAAGAGCGCCGCCTCTGGTGGGCCGAGGGCAACCGCTTCGTGAAGCTGCGCGTGTCGACCCGCGCCCTCAAGACCATCCAGAAGAAAGGTCTGGGTGCCTACGCCAAAGAGCTGGGTATCAACCTGGCCAAGATCTGATTACATCCGGATCCAACGATGCAGCGCCGCCAGCTTCTGAGCGGACTCTCCATCGCCGCACTGGGCCTGCTGGGATTACCCCGGCAGGCCCTTTGCCTTGGAGGGGTTCTACCCGCCCTTGATCAACCCGCTCCCGATTTCAGCCTGCAGGGCGTGGTGCCCGGCACCGCTGGCGAGGCTGAAGCTGCCCAGCGCAGCCTCAGCGACTTTGCCGGCCGCTGGCTGGTGCTCTACTTCTATCCGCGCGATTTCACCGAAGGCTGCACGATCGAGGCGCGCGGCTTCCAGCGCGATCTCGAGGCGTTTCATCAGGCCGGCGCTGAGGTGGTGGGCATCAGTGCCGATAGCGCTGAATCCCACGCCGAGTTCTGCGGCAGCGAGGCGCTGGCCTACCCGCTGCTCTCCGATCCAGGTGGATCCGTGAGCAAGGCCTATGGCAGCTGGATTGCGCCCTTTTCGCAGCGCCACACCTTCCTGATCGATCCCCAGGGCGTGCTGCGCGAAACGTGGGTGGCGGTGCGGCCCAGCGGCCATAGCCAGGAGGTGCTCGCCAGCCTCAAGCAGCTGGCGGCAGACCATCCGAGCGTCTGAAGGTCATCAGCCAGCCGCTGCCAGTGCCCTCCACCTCCCAGCGCGGCAGCCAGTGGCGCCAGCTGTAGGCCACGTTGTGGCCGCCGGATCCCACCCGCACATAGCCGCCATTGATGTTGTCGAGTTCGCCGTAGGGATCGTTGAAGATCCCGGCGCCTGGCTCAAACCCCACCGCCAGGATCCAGTGGCCACCGCCGCGTGGAGCCGAGGAGGGCCCGTGGTGCAGAAAGCCCGTACCCACTGGATAGCCCGCCTTCAATTCAGCCTCCAGCAGGGCGCGATCGCCGTTGGTGCGGTAGCGAGCGATCACCCCGTAATCAGCGCAGGCCTGAATCTGGGCCTGGGCTGAGGTGGTGTCGCCGTAGCGGCGCAGGGTGTGCAGGTAGGTGTCGTCGGCGTTGGAGCCCTTGAGGGCATCCGGCCGCAGATACTTCACCGCCATCGCGCAGGTGCTGGAAAAACACATGCGGTAGGCCTGGCCGGGGATGCGGCTGTCGGTCTGCACGTAGTACTGGCGCACGGGCAGCAAGAGGCGCTGCCCGGTGGAGAGAGTCATGGCCTTCAGGCCGCTTCTTTCCTGGTAGCACGCTCCATGCGATTGAGGTGCGCCATGCCCACATGCAGGCTGTCGCAATAGAGGCAGGTGCCTTCGAAGCACACCTGAAACAGCTCACCGCCACTGGCTTTGAGCTGATGAATCGTTCCACCGCGGGAGCCGATCAACACCGGTTGAGAGGCCATGCTGCACGCCGAGCAACCAACGGCCAGAGCGTCGCGTGGTGATCAGGCCGGCACCATCGGTAGAAATACCGGCACTGGCCCTTCAGCCGTCCAGCCCCACCTGGCGCTCCCAATCGGTGAGCTGCGCTCGAAACCGGCCCCACTGGCGCCGGCGCAGCTGTTCATACGCCCTGCAGAAGCCTTCCCCGAGGCCGCTGCGCAAGGGCTGATCAGCGGCGAAGGCCTCAAGCGCTTCGCCCAGATCACGCGGCAAGCGGCCGTAGGGGCCATCCGGCAGCGGTTCGGCGTAGTTGTCGTTGTCGTGGCGGGGGCCGGGATCAAGCTGGCGCTCAATCCCATCCAGCCCCGCCGCCAGCACGGCCGCCTGCAGCAGATAGGGGTGGGCTGCGCCATCCGGCAGCCGCAGTTCCAACCGCTGATCATCCGGGATCCGCACCATGTGGGTGCGGTTGTTGCCGCAGTAGCTGATGCCGCCAGGGCTCCAGGTGGAACCGGAGGCGGTGGGAGGCGCCGCCAGCCGCCGGTAGCTGTTCACCGTGGGGTTGGTGAGGCAGGCCAGCGCCGGGGCATGGTGCAGCAGTCCAGCCAGGAAGTGATAGGCGAGAGCGGAGAGCCCCAGGTCTCCTGCGGGATCGTGAAAGGCGTTGCGGCCGGCTTGGTCCCAGAGCGAGAGGTGCGTATGGCAGCCATTACCGGTGAGCTGCTGAAACGGTTTGGGCATGAACGAAGCCCGCAACCCCTCCCGCTCCGCCAGCGACTTCACCATCACCTTGAAAAAGGCATGGCGATCGGCCGTGGTGAGCGCATCGGCATAGGTCCAGTTGAGTTCGAACTGGCCGTTGGCGTCTTCGTGATCCGCCTGATAGGGCCCCCATCCCAACTGCTCCATGCCATCCATCAGGGCTGACACCAGCGGATAGCGGCGCATCAGGGCCAGCTGGTCGTAACAGGGCTTCTCCTGGGTATCGGCGCGATCAGCCACCGCATCGCCGCTGGGATCCAACAGGAAGAATTCAGCCTCCACGCCGCTGCGCAGCTCGTAGCCGAGCGCTGCAGCCCGCTGGATCTGCCGCTGCAGCACCCGCCGCGGGCACTGCTCCATCGGCGCGCCATTGAGCGTGAGCTCAGTAGCCACCCAAGCCACATCGCGCTGCCAGGGCAAGGGCGTGAAACTGCGGGGATCGGGAATCGCCATCACATCGCCATCGGCGGGGCTGAGCTCAAGCCAGGCGGCAAAGCCGGCAAAACCCGCCCCGTCGCGGCTCATCCCGGCCACCGCGGCCAGAGGAACCAACTTGGCCCGCTGGATCCCGAACAGATCGGTGAAGGAGAACAGCAGAAAGCGAACGCCACTCTCGCGGGCAAGGCTGAGCAGATCGGTCATGGAGGTGTCGCGGTCAGCTGTCGAGCAGCTGATCCACGATTCGGCGCAGGTGCTGCTGCTCAGCAGGGCTGCTGTGGGGATTCCCGGCGCGATGGCCGAGCAACGAATCGATCACATGAAACTGCGCGCCGGGGATCGCAGCGGCGTCGGCGGCCATGTCGTCCACCGTGAAATAGAGGTCGCGGTTGCAGGCCACCACTGCTGTGCGCGCCTGAATCGAGGCGAGCGTTGCCGCAAGATCACCACCGGCCGCCACATCGTGAGCGAGCCAGGTGTCGAGCATGGCGATCAGATCGCGGGGATCGTGGCGGCGGTAGTTGGGCAGCCACTGCTGCTCCACGTGCTCCTCCACCGGTTGATCGAGCGTTTTGAAAAACGGTTGCGAGGCAGCCCAACTGGCATAGATCAGCGCATAGGTGAGCAGCCCCTGCTCCGGCACCCCATCGAAACCGGAGCCAGTCCAGCTGGCATCGGCTGTGAGGGCCTGGCGCAGGCTCAGGCAGAACACGCGGTTATGGGGTGAAGTACGGCTGGTGCCACACACGCAGCACAGCCGTTGCACCTGATCGGGATAGTCGATGGCCCACTGGTAGGCCTGCTGCGCGCCCATCGACCAGCCAAAGATCAGCGGCAGGGTCTCCACGCCGAAGCATTCGGCCAGAAACCGGCGCTGGGCGAAGGCGTTGTCGCGGTGGTGCACGATCCAGCCCTGCTCCGCCAGACCCATGCCGCCATGGCTGGGACTGGTGGAATCACCATTGCCGAACATGCCGGCAATCACGATGCACCAGCGCGATGGGTCGAGCACTGGGCCCGCCAGCCAGGCCAGATCCACAGGCCTGGCGCCATAGGAGGTGGGGATCAGCACCAGATTGGAGCGATCAGGGTTCAGCTCGCCGATCTGCACGTAGCCAATGCGGGCATGCTCGATGGTGCGGCCGCAGTGCAACGGCACAGAGCCGAGGGAAAAGTGTTGAGCTGGAACTGCGCTCATGCCGTAGGCGCAAGGCTGGGCAACCGCTGCAGCAGCTGCCGGTGCACAGCGAGATAGCCGTGGTCGAGATGGTGGAGCTGAGGCGCCAGGTCGCGATGCGCCTGCGCCAAAGCATGGAACGGCAACGAGGGGTAGAGGTGATGCTCGGCGTGGAACGGCATGTTCCACATCAGCCAGCGCACCGGCGCAAGCGTGAGGGTGGTGCGGGTGTTGGCGCGGCCATCAGCGCTGAAGCTGCAGCCGCTGTGCTCGGCCAACAGAACCACCCGCAGAAATGGTTGCCCCACCGCCAAAGGCAGCAACCAAGACCACCACAGTAAGCCATTGGCCTGCCAGAACGAGACCACCAATGCCACTGCGTACAGCGCGAATTGAAACCGCACCGAACGGCGCACCTGTGGAATCAGTTCAGGGCTGAGATAGGGCAGTTGGAACAGATCACCGAACAGCAGCCGTTGATAGCCGCGCAGTTTGCCGATCCACCAGGTGATGCCGCTGATTTCCAGGGCATAGCCGATCAGCGTGGTGGGAACGGGATCATCGAGCTCGGGATCCAGGCCGGGCTGATGGGTATAGCGGTGATGCCACTGGTGATAACGGCGATAAAACGTGGCGTTGTAGAAGCTCAACAGCCCCATCACCCAAGCCACGCGGTCGTTGGTGCTTTTGGAGCGAAAGGCCGTGCGATGGCAGCACTCATGCAGGCCCGCGAAGCAGGTGGCCAGAGCCACACCACTCAGCAGCAAGCAGGGCAACCGCAACAGCCAAGGCAACGCGTCCTGCCGCCACAACACCCCAGCCACCACGATCACCAGCAGATGGCCACTGAGCTGGAACCAGGCCGGCTGATCGCGCAGCTGATTCAGCTGGGCCAGGCGGTGGCGCGGGATCAGATGGGAACTGCTCATGGGGCCAGTTCACCAGTTGCAGCAGCCTTGCTTCGGTAGGCAATGCAACGGTTTGGCCGCTGCGCGGGGATGCCGTTTTGGGTGATGCCGCTAAGCCCAGCCGCTGAGCACCAGCTTCCCGACCGTGGTGCCGCTTTCCAGCTGACGATGGGCCGCCTGCAGATGGGCGGCGTTGATCGGCCCCAGCGAAGCGCGCGCGGTGCTGCGAACCCGGCCGGCCTCCACCAGTGCAGCCAGCTCGGCCAACAGCTCGCCCTGGCGAGAAAGATCAGGCGTGTTGAACAGCGAACGGGTGAACATCAACTCCCAATGCAACGACAAGCTTTTGCGCTTCAGGGCCAACACATCAATCGAGTGGGGCGGCGGATCATCAATCAGGGCCAAGGCGCCCTGCGGCTCCAGCAGATCCACCAGCTGCGGGAAGTGATCGCCGGTGTGGGTGAGGCTGATCACTGAACGCAAGGGCGGCAGCGCAAGCCTCGCCAGTTGATCCGCCAGCGGAGCGTGGTGATCCACCACGTGCTGCACCCCCAGCTCCCGCAGCCACGCCTGGCTCTCAGGCCTGGAGGCCGTGGCCACCAGCTCCAGATCGGTGAGTTGACGCACCAGCTGCACCAGGATGGAGCCAACGCCACCTGCAGCGCCCACCACCAGCAGGCTCTGGCGCTCGTCGCTCTGCCCACGGCGCGGCAGCTTCAGCCGATCAAACAGCAGCTCCCAGGCGGTGATGGCCGTAAGCGGCAAGGCCGCGGCTTCCGCGGCGCTGAGGCTCTGGGGAGCGCGGGCCGCCAGACGGTGATCCACGCCGTGCAGGCTGCTGTTGCAACCAGGACGCTGCAGCGCACCCGAATACCAAACCCGATCCCCAACCGCAAACCCCTGAACCGCCGCACCGCAGGCCACCACGGTGCCCACGGCATCCCAACCCAACACCCGCCAGTCCCCCGCGGCGGGCTGCTCGCGGCAACGCACCTTGGTATCCACCGGATTCACGCTCACGGCCTCCACGGCCACCAGCAGGTCGTGCTCCAGCGGGGAGGGATCGGGCAGGGTGATGTCGAGCAGGCAGTCGACATCCGTGCTGATCCGCTCGCTGCTATAGCCGATCGCCTTCATCCTTCAGACCTCAAGGGTGGTGAGCAAGGCGCGATGCATAGCCGTGGCCTGAGCCATCGCCTCCAGGCAGGCCAGAGCGGGGGGATGTTCAAACGCCTCAAGCCAGCTGCTCAGCAGAGCTCCGGCCTCAGCGGAAGCATCCGCCAGATCGATACAGCTGCAGCCAAGCTCTGTGGCGCAGGCCTGCACCTTAGGGTCGTAGCTGAGCGCGCTCACCGGACTGCCGGCCAAGGCGGCCAGGATCAGAGCGTGGAGCCGCATCGCCAGCACCAGCGAGGCACTACGGAAGAGAGCCATGGCCTCGCTGGGAGTGACTGCCTCCACCACACGGCTGCGGCGCACCAGGGCATCGCCAACCAACCCCTGCTGCTGCAACTGATCGAAGAGGCGTTGATCCTGATCGCGGTGAAAGGGCAGCCAGATCACCTCGCGCTCGGTTTGCTCAGCGAGATCCTCCAGCGCTTGGAGGTAGGGCTTCCAGGCCTCGCCCTGCAGATGCGGTGTGGGGCGCCAACACACCACGATCGGTCCGCCCAGCCCCAACCAGTGCTGCCGCGGCAAGCTCCACACCGCATCGGTGCCATGAGGTGCGGCCACACCCAGCTGGCGTGCCAACTGGGCCGAGCTGGAATCACGCCAGGTGATCCCTGAAGCCAGCGGCAACAGCACACGCACCAGGGCACGACTGCGCCGGCGCCGCAGGGGACCCAGCCCCTGGGCCCAGAGCAGCACCGGCTTGCCCTGCAGGCGTGCGGCGGTGATCAAGGCGGCGTAGTAGAGGAGGCTGCGAAAACTGGTGGAGTCTTGAAGCAGGCTGCCGCCACCCAGCACCAGGGCACGGCATTGGCGCAAAGCCTTGAGCACGGCCCGGAGGCTGCGGCGGTTCACGCTGGCGACGCCGTGCTGCCGGCTGATCTGCGCCTGATCAAAGGCGGTCACCAGTGGTGTGACTGACGGCGGAAGCTGAGCCAGCAAGGCATCCAGCAACGCATCATCTCCGAGGTTGTGCTCGCCGTAGTAACCGCACAGGAGCACGGATGTCGTCACACGGGTGGGCGCGGATCCGAACCAGCTTGACACCACCATTCAGGCTCAGGCGGCAGCGGCCAGCCGTTGCCGCAGCAGGGGGATCTGTTCATCGATCAGCAGGCGGGCGGCCGTGAGGCTGGCCGTTCGCCCGAGCACGGCGCCGCTGCAGTGCTGGATCAGGTAGGCACCCTCGCAGCGGGGATAGCCGATCAACTGGATGCGGCAACCGCGGTGGAGCCAACAAGGCGTCGGAGCTGGAGCAGGCATGGATCAATGCAGCTGCTTTCGCACTGCAACGCAGCCCAACCAGAACACAATCACCACTGTGCCCGTTGGGCAGCTGGCATCAGCGCTGTCCCAGCAGCTCAAGCCAGGTGAGGGGATTGTCAGACATTTGGCTTGGGCAGGGGATCGTGATCACCGGCTCGGGGTGCTCAAAGGCATGCAGGCTGTTAACGGGCTCCAGGGTCACCACCACAGGCCAGGGAGCAGCGGAGGTCGGGTTCATGGGCGTGCTGTCACCCTCCAATGCTGCGATGCATCACCAGACGACCACGCTGGCTGGATTGCTGCGGGGCGTGATGGAGCACACAACCGATCAGCGCGGAAGGATCACACGATCGGAGCACCGGCATGCAGCCTTTCCGCCAACGCGAGCGCTTCTTGCGCCAGGCGCTGCTCGTGGGCAACCCGATCGCTCACATCGCGCTGCACCGACACCCAATGGGTGTGCCAACCCGTGGGGTCGGCCAGAGGCGCCACCTTCAGATTGATCCAACAGGTGGAGCCATCGCGGCGGTAGTTGAGCACCTGCATGCGGGAGGGGTGCCACTGATCCATGGCACGCCGCAAACGGGCCGTGCTGTCCCGGCAGGTTTGGGGACCTTGAAACAGCCTTGGGCTGCGCCCCAACACCTCATGCAGGGCGTAACCGGTTTGATCGAGCAGCGATTGATTGGCAAACACGATCAGGGGCCCGGGGGAATCCAACGGTTCCGCCAAGGTCACCAACACCGCATCCTGTGCCGTATCGAGCACCGCCTCGAGCAAGAGGCGATAGGTGTCTTCAGGGGCGTCGGGTTCAACGTCATGCAAGCGCTGGATGCGCCGCCGCAGGATGCCGGCACCGAAGCCGCAATCGGTGCGGAAGAGGCGAATGCGGGTGGCCAGCTCCAGCGCGGTGGGTTGGGCCAGCGCCACCACATGGTCGCGGGGGCCCGCCAGTAGCCGGTCCCGTTCCTGGATGATCAGGTCGGCCAATGCCGGCCAGACCTGCCTGAGCTGCTGGCCGCACCAGCTCTCCACCTTCACGCCGAGCCGGTGTGCAGCCGTGCGATCCAGATGACTGATCGAGCCATCGGGGCCGCAGAGGAGCAGCCCGTCTCCAGGTTCGAGCAGGAAATAAGGACGCACACATCCAGAAGAGCAGGCGCGACGCTAATCAGAATGGGCCTGCGGCCGCATCAGCTGCCATAAAAAACAGCCCTTGCGGGCTGTGTGAGGAGGCTTCGGCGTCAGCAAAGCGGGCTCAGCGAGACGCCGCTATGGGCATGACTACCTAAACAAGTGAGTCCGCGAACCCTCATGGCGCCTGCACGCGCTCGGTGACATCCGCCATCGCTTTGCCATCGCTTCCCCAGGAGCCCTTGGGAAGCAGCGGTGCAGCACCGGAAGCCGGCTTCACCGCCGGGCCAGCCGCAAACGCACGATTGGTCCACTCCAGCAAGAGCGGAGCCACAGGCCCACCGCCCGGCGAGGAGCCGGGCCGCAGGTTGAAGTGATCGCCCCCCTGCACCAACACAAGTTGATTGCCCTGGGGATTGGCGGTGCTGAACGGCTGCACGGCCTCAGGGTCCGGCGGAACCACCCAATCGTGCGTGCCGCTCACCAGCAACACGCGCGCGGTGATCTGCTTCGACGAACCCTTGGGGAACAGCAACGACACCGGAGGACTCACCGCTGCAACGGCGATCACACGGGGGTCATCCACCGCCGCTTGATCCACCGCAGACACCCAGCTGCACTGCAGGGTCCAGCTGAGATTGCGATCGGGATCGAGGAGGTTGTCGCAGCGTGCCTTGAGGGCGCGATCCTCCGGTTTCACACCGGCCAGCTGGAGCGCTGTGGTGGCACCCCAGGAATGGCCGATCACCACAACCCGGTCGGCCTTCACCCCAGCCAGTGCCGGCAAACGGTTCTGGGCCACCGCATCGTTGATGGCGGTGACATCCCTGGCCCGCAGCGACAGCTCAGCCGGGGACGGCGGTGGAGCCTGGCCGGAGAGCACCTCGTGCTGCTGATGCTTGTCGCTGCCGGGATGGCGAGGCAGCACCACCGCATAGCCCTGGTCGGCGAGGCGCTGACCCCAGCCCTCGAAATTGGTGGGGCTATCCCAAAGGCCATGGGAAATCACAACCAGGCCGCGTGGGGAGCCGCTGCTGGGTTGCATCACCACCAGCTCCAGCGGATCGGGCCTGTGCGACACCGGAAGGGTTGTGCGACTCACCGCAACGGTTGAGCGGGGCGCTGCCGGCATGGCCGCGGGGGCAGGCGCCGCTGTTGCCATCAATTGATCGGCCCGGCGCCGGTGGCGCAGCATGCGCGCAAGAACCACCTGCGCCTGCGAGAGGTTGAGACGCACGCGCTCCCCGGGGATCGCTTCCATCAGTTGAAGCAGGGTGGGCTGTCCATCCGGTGATTCCGCGGTTGCTGTCTCCAGCGCCTGTTTGAGCGTGGCGCCGCTGAGATCAGGGCTGCGCCCCTCCACCGTGCCGAACGACGACACCAGCAACAGGGCCTGCTCCAGCAGCGGTGAACCCACGGAACTCTCAGCCAATTGGCGAAAACTCACCGGCACCGGGTGATTGAGCAGCTTCAGCAACTTGCGGCCCAGCTCACCATCGCTGGCGCGATCCAGCTCCGCCAGATCGCTGCTGCCCTGCAACAACGCTTGTGGATTTTTGAGCTCGCTCAACTTCACCGTGAGCGTGTTCTCCATCAATGGCAGCTCCACCACCACCTCCTCCAGCGCTCGCACGGGCGCTGTGGACACCGCCAAGGCGGCAAGAACCATGGCGGAACGGATCAGGTTGCGCATCACCAGGCCAACGGAGCTGGCAGGTTAGGCGGGGTTGAGCGGTTCGATTCGGTAAAACTCACGATCATCGGAGCAGCACAGGTCGGCGTAGTAGCGCTCCAGCACGGCATAGGCCTCCTCATAAGTGGCAAAGCAGCGGCCAGCGATCGCGTCGCTGGCGCCGTCATCGCGGCTGATGCGATAGCCCGAGGGCTCAGTGCAGCTCGACATCAGGGCACCAGGGCGTGGAGGGCAGCGGCCAGATCCTCGTGGATCAAGCCCGCGCCATGGGCGCGCATCAGGGCCGAGAGCCCGATGCTCTGGCGCTCAGGGTGCAGCTGATGGAACGGCACCAACCAGAAACGCCACTGGCGTGGATCGAGCGGGTCAATGGCCTCCGCTTCGCTGACCAGCTCGCCTGGAACAAGCAGACAAAACAACTGAGCCCGAAGCGATCGCTCGCCCAACCGGAACGATGCGGGCCGCGCCTCAGCGGCTCTGGCCGAGGCGATGGCCAGCTGGCAGCCGCCCCACTCGAACGCGCTGAGCGGCCAACGCGACGGAGGGGGAACGTCTGCAGCCGATGCGGCCAACGCAGCCCTCACTTGCCAGAGGGCAGAGGCATGCAACAACCGCTCCTCCAACAGATCGGGGTGGCACCAGGCCAGAAAGGCGTCTCGCGTCATCGCAGCAACAGCCACAGCAGCAGCACCACCAACAGAGCCATCAACGCGGCTACGGCACCCACCACGCCGATCAACAGGCGACGGGTAGTGATCGGCCACCAGAGCAACCCCAGCCAAACAGGCAACAACGGCCAAAGCAGTGGGATCAGCAGCGACAGCGCCGCCAGCAGCAGCAACGTGCGGCGCCTCTGGGCACGACGTTGCTCACTGGCCGCGAGTTCAGCGCGCTCGTCGTCACTGAGCCAACGGCCCTGTTGACGGGCCAGCTCCAGCTCACGTTCAAGGCTGCCGGAACGGCCCTGAGGTGCTGCCAGCTCGGCAACGGCATCGAGAACACCGGCACTCGCTTCCCGCAACAGCGAAGCTCCAGCGAGCACGGTTTGGCGCATCCCTTGGCGCAAACGACTCATCTGCAGTGACAGCGATGATTGAACCAACCATGCCCATGCTGATGCCCAGGTTCTGGATCCGGCGAGCCCTGGCGGCTTTCACCGGATTGCTGATCAGCGTGGCGTTGATGCTGCCGGGGCTGGCTCAGGTGCAGCAGGCACCACGAGCGCCACTGGCTGAGGGTGTGCCGCTCAGCAGCCAACCCTTCTATCCAGCCTTGCTCGATGCGGTGGAAACCTGGGAAGGGGTGCCGCTGGGGGAGGTGATCGGGGACAACCCTCGCTCCACCCTGCTCAATTTCTATGTGGTGATGGCCGAGGTGGGCCATCAGATGCGCACCATCAGCGCCAGCGCCCGCAACGATCCTGGATTCAACTGGAGCCCGGCTGCGCGCCAGCGCATCGACACGCTGAATACGCGCTTCAATCTGGCCGTTGAAGCGCTCAATGCCTCGGAGTTTGCCGAAAGCGTGAGAAGTGATCGTGCTGGAGAAGCAGCGATACAACTCAAGCAGATCCTGGATTATGTGTTTGGCAACAGCCGCAAGACATTCACGATTCCCAACTCCGACGACATCCTCAAGCTGAATCAATCCATGGAGAAGGATGTCACGGAGTGGCGCCTTCCTGGTACAGCCGTGGTGTTGAGTGTGGAAGATGGCAAGGATGCTCAGAGCGGCAACTACCTGTTTTCAGCCAGCACGGTGCAACAGGTGGAGCGGATGTACGAGGAAATCCATGGGCGACCCCTGCGATCAACGCCCTTCACCACACCTGGGCTCTATGACTTTTACTCGCAAACACCGGGCTATCTGGTGCCGCCCAAGTGGTACCTGCGGCTCCCAGACCACCTCAGAACACTGATTGAAGTTCAGATCTGGGGGCAAACCCTGTTCCAGATCCTGTTCTCCCTACTCACGATCGCACTGCTGCTGCTGGTGATCGCCTGGCTGGGCCGCCGGGTGATCCGCACGTACCGCTACGCAGGCAGCCCCAACAGCGACGACCTCCCAGGGCTCAACACCGACAACATGGCTTGGTGGCGGGTGCTCCTGGTGGCCCCTGTGCTGCCACTCACCCGCTTGAGCAACACCATCGTTGACTCCTATCTCAACATCACCGGCACACCCTTGGTGGTAGCCACCTTTGGCTTCTACATCATTTATTTCGGTTCCGCCAGTGTGCTGGCGTATCTGTTTTTTGAAGCCCTTGGGCGCTCGAGCGCCGAATGGATGATGCGCCTCAGAGGGGGCACATCACCCTTGCTGCTGCAGCGAATCAGCAACTTCGTGATGCCGATCTGCCGAACCCTCGGTGCACTCACGATGGTGGCGCTGATCTACCAGCTGTTGCTGCTGCTGGGGCTGCCCGCTGAAACGGTGCTGGCCTTTTCTGCTGTGCCCGGTCTGGCCATTGGCTTGGGTGCCTCGAAGCTCCTGGGCAATCTGTTTGCAGGCCTGTCGATCCAAACCGACAGGCCGCTGCGGGTGGGCGAGTTCTGCCGCGTGGGAGACAACCTCGGCTTTGTCACCAAGATCGGCTTGCGATCCCTCGAGCTGCAAACCCTCGATAGCCGGATCACGATTCCCAACGCCATCGCTGATGACGCCACGATCGTGAATTTTCCGCAGCGATCGCAGCGATCTGATCTGCCCCCCAGGCAGGGCATCGAGATGCGCTACGCCATCAACCAACCGTTCAGCCCTGATCAGGTGGAAGACCTGTTGCACTACGCCCGCCAGGAGGTGAAGCAGCGGCCGGAACTTCTGCACAGTTTTGTGAGTGTGGAACGCCAGAGCGAGGAGGGGCTGGATCTGGTGTGCTTCGCCACCGTGGAACTGCACGGCTGGCAGGCCTACCTGGAGCTGCGGGAATCCGTGCTGTTGCGCATGCAGCAGATCGAGGATCAGGTGGCGAAATCCCGGGTGGTGGTTGGCGTGTCGTACGACACAACTGCCGAACAACTCCGCCAGATTCCGCTGTGGATCCGAGAGGTTGTGGAAGCAGACCCTGCCTTCAGGCTGCGCTCCTGCCGACTGATGGCCATTTCAGACTTCAGTTACGACTACGTGTTTGATTTCCGCAGCAGCCACCCCAACTACACCGCCTTCAAAGATGGGATCAACCGGATGAACCAAGACCTGCTGGCCAGCTTTGCCCGTCATCAGGTGGACATTCCCTTCCCCACCCAAATCGAGATCCAGAAGGATTAAGCGCTCAGAAGCGGCCCTCCCACGCCTCCCATTCCAACCAGTCCATCCCACACCACCCATCCCACGCCACACGGTGTTGGACAACACGGCACGGATGGACCAACGGATGTTGGAGTGATGCCGTTGCCTGCAGGGAGCCGCAGCGGTGATTCCAGCCGGATTTCTGATCCTGGTCAGAGCGCTGCCCTTGATCGCGCTCTGCGCGGTGCTGGCTGCGGCGGCAGCCCTGAGCCTCGAACTGCTTTGGTCCAGCTGGAGCGCGTAAATCAGCCCGAGCGGACCACGCAGCTCCCATCTTTATTAAGAGATGGGAAGGCCGCCTCGAGGGCGAGGCAAACAGGCGACAAACCCGCATCACCTGTCTTAAGATTTTCTCAAGGTCTGACAGGCTGCGTTGAACGAGAACAACCCCGTGCTCCACGCCATGCGCCAGGAGCTTCACGAGCTGCGGGGTCGCTACCACCGCCAGCCCAGTGATTTCAACCGCTACCAGCTGGTGCGCCACGAGCAGCGCCTGGCCCAGTGGGTACCCTCTGAGCTGCTCAGCGCCTGATTGGCCATGCGGGCTCTGCCCATCCATCTCGACGCCGGCTCAGATTTGCGGGCCAGCCTCGAGAAGCTCGCTGCGCTCGAAGGGGCATCGGGCTTCGTTCTGAGCGTGGTGGGAAACCTCAGCCAAGCCGCGTTTGCCTGTCCTGGCCAGGACGAGCCCACCGTGTTGCGCGGTGAGCTGGAAATCATCACCCTGCAAGGCACGCTCTCACCCCAAGGGGTGCATCTGCACCTGAGCTTTTCCGACCCGGGCTGCCAGGTGTGGGGCGGACATCTCGAGCACGGCAGCCAGGTGCTCAAGGGTGCTGATCTGCTGGTGGCATTCCTGGAGCAGGGCAGCGCCCAGCCGCAAGCGGCTGCAGCGGATGGCCCCGTGCGCGTTCAGGTGGCTCTCGCCGAGGGATGCGCCTGGTCGCGCCGCGTTGAACGGCTGCTCCAGGGGCTGTCGATTCCCTATGCACTGATCGCGCCAGGGCCTGGCCCCCTGCCGCAGATTCAGATCGACGGCCACTGGATCGGTGGCTACGCCGAGCTGGCCGCCCTCCACACCCAAGGATCCCTGCAGGCGCTGCGCCATGGCTGAGTGTCAGCTCACAACCCTGGCGGGCTGTGAGCTTGTGATCGGCCGCTATCCCCGCTTTCGCTACAACGCCCGTGGCGGGTGTGCTGTGGGGCAGGCCAAGAGCACCGGTTCCGGGCCCATCGCCCTGCACTTTGCGGCTGAAACCACCACCATTCCGGCCTTGAGCGGGCACACCACCCGTTTTCTCGGCCTGCCGCTGCCACCAGGACTCAGCGTGGCCATTCAGCCCATCCGCTTGAGCGGAACCTGGGAGCCAGCCACCGGCGAACTCGCGTTGGAGTTCTGTTCCCAGTTCCGCTTTCAGGCTGGGTTCGGCCCGAGCTTTCGCTACTGCGCACCGGATCTGCTAGTGAACACACGGCTCAGCACCGAAACGATCCAAAGCCGGCGCCACCGCCGCCAAGGCATCCGTCTGCAGGGCACGAACCCGGGGGTGTTGGTGGGAGCCGCTGTGATCGAACCCACAGGCGAGGCCTGGTTCGACAGGTTTCTGGGTCTGCCGGATGAAGCGCTGGCGGTTCTGGAATGCCAGCTGAGTCTGGCGGGAGGGCCTGATGCCTGAAAGCCTTGGACAACGGCTCGACCGGAGCCTGGCGCAGCTTGGAACCAACCTGATCGTCCCGCCGCTGCTGCTGCTGATCCCCTGGGGCCAGGAATTGATCGATCAGCTGCTGTTTGGTGGCCGCTGGAACCTGCCGATGACGCCGCGGGGCCCGATCTGGGGTGTGCTCACCGCGCCCTTCAGCCACAGCGGATTTGGCCATCTGCTGGCCAACAGCCTGATGTTCCTTCCGCTCTCCTGGTTGGTGCTCGCCAAAAGCCGGCGCGATTACGTCGCGGTTT
>Ga0194112_10000987_pt1 | contig 41651 bp, 45 predicted proteins | sample TA2MahC400mmetaG_FD_146191 | JGI IMG/M metagenome (GOLD analysis project Ga0194112, IMG submission 146191) | Freshwater microbial communities from Lake Tanganyika, Tanzania - TA2015016 Mahale Deep Cast 400m | ecosystem: Environmental > Aquatic > Freshwater > Lake | place: Tanzania: Lake... | reverse complement strand
CCCTGCGGCGTGTCGCCGTCGCAGGACCGACCTCCGCCATCCCGGTGCTGAGGTGTCCTCCTGTCACCGCTCCATTGTCGTGGAGGCCTGTCATTCAGACGTACGCCAACGTACCCAGAAGCTTTGCGGCGGTTTGAGCGTGAACCATCAGCATCTTGTGCAGTTAGCAACTCATCACCGACGAACGCGCAGGAGGGCATCAAATTGGACAAGCTAACAACGGCAATCGTGCACGAACTTCAAGCGCGGACCGCAATCTCTCCTACGCAGGCGCAGGACGCTCATGCAGTTCGCGCAGCTGTTGGTTGCTCCTCCGTGCATTTCGATGCAGCGTTGGTGAAGCTGACGGATCTGGAGGTGGTGGGCGCAGTCATGAGCGACCTGTATCTGAGGAGGGACAACCCCGACGTGCTCAGGATGCTCGGTTGAGCCGATATGGATCTGTCGCCGGAGTTATCACGCCACACGTGCCGAGTTTCCAAGAGCGCATGATCCACGTGTGAGGTCTGCAACGGGAGCGGCTTTGAAAAGAAGCCGCCCGTTCTGAACCGGAAAGAGCACAGCATAGCTCCCTATCCAAGCTAATCCGTACCTGGAATGGTAACTGCAAGACTGGAAGCCGCCCGGATGGCTCGTCCGTCACAATCCAACCTGCCCCAAACTGTCCGGCTGATCGTGCAGCACGCGCAGCCGCTGCCGGAGGTTAATGCGGATGATTTTGCGAAGGCTTTAGACCGGTGGGCAGACCGCCGTGTGCTGATGCTGGGCGAAGCCAGGCATGGCACCGCCCAATTCTATCAGGCCCGTGCCGCCATCACCCGCCGTATGATCGAAACTCAAGGCGCCACCATTGAGCCCGCCGCAACTTCTTGCGCAGAACGGCCCGTCCTGCGCCGTCGGCTCCATGTACCTGGAACACATTCTTCGCCAGATCGAGCCCGACCGTGACAATCTCCGACATGACCGCTCCCCTTTTGTGGATCCTCGCAGACCCACCTTGGCACATCAGATGCCGTCGGGGGGCGGTTACACCATCAATATCAATGCCGGTCTCCACGTTGGCGCGGACACTTGATATCGGAGGATCCGCCCTGCCTACACCCGACGAACTGGAAGCCCGTCTCTGGACGTCTCTGCGGTCCGACATGACCGTGATGCTGGGCCTTGTTAGCGGGGAACACGGCCACACCCGGCCCATGACCGCGCTGATCGAGGACGGCGACCACGGGCCGCTGTGGTTATTCACGGCCCAGGACAATGCCCTGGTGGAAAAGCTCGTGGGCGGGTCTCAGGACGCCGCGGCGCAATTCGTGCCCAAAGGTCATGATCTCTGGGCCTCGATCGAAGGCACACTGACCGAGCATACCGATCCGGCCATCGTGGATCGTTTGTGGGGCAGCCGTGTCGCCGCCTGGTACGAAGACGGCAAGGACGACCCGAAGCTGGACCTGCTGCGCTCCGACCCTCAGAAAGCCGAGATCTGGCTGGACGCGTCAAGCATTGTTGCGGGAGCCATGGTGGTTCTTGGGATCAGCGAATCCAAGGAGAGCTACAAGGACAACGTCGCCACAAGCTGTAGGCCGTTTCTGCCGGGTACTGGACCAAGGTCCGGTATCTGCTGGCCGGACAGTCGCTGCGAAGGACCGATATTTTGCACCGCCGTCCGGCTGCCCCACTCTTTGATCTGGCCGCAGTGTCAGGAGGGGTCGCACCAAGGAAACTTGATCCTCCAAGAAGGGACCCAGGCATCGGAATTCCACAAGCCGGCCGTTCCGTTGGGGCAACTCAACAGGCCTTCCTGATCCTCGCGCTTTTCCTTATCGGGCTCGCAGTCATTATGCCGGTCTGAACCCAGCGCGCTGCGCCCGCCTTGCTCTTGCAAGGGAGGAGAACGACATGTTCCGCCTTATCAAGTATTTCGCCATCTTCAAAATGATCCGCCGGCTCATACGGCGGCGCTGAGAAGGGGCTCTGCCTCCAACTTCTGATTGACCAGAAGGTCAACCCACAGGCGCTTTGGCCTTGCCGGCGGCAGATGAGCGTGCCGAGAACACACCGCCAGGGAACGCGCCGCTGCCGATTTTTGTTGCTTTCTGACAGTTCACACGGACAAGAAAGAAGACACAAATGGCACAGAACGCGACTGCTGATCTGGAACACGCCACTGCACCTACCGATGACGCCCCCACGGATCCCAAGAACGGCATCGAGGATCTGGCGGAGCGTGGTGCGTCCCTGGCAAGCGACGCTGCAGAGGCCACCCGCGCGTATGTTACTCCCTTCCATGAGGCGGGACAGGAGTATGCGGAGCGGCTGTACGAGGCCGGGCAGCAGAAAGCGCAGGAAGCGGCCTTTTATGCCGAACTGGGCTATGAAGAGACGCGGGATCTGGTTCGCGGTTACCCGATCCAGGCTTTGGGTATCGCCGCCGGTGTCGGCGTCCTCATTGGTCTGCTGCTCGCGCGGCGCTGAGGAGCGGGAATGGTGCGGACGGTTGTGCGGCGCCCCCGCGCCCTCTTGCGGCCAATCGAGACCATGACGCTCAGGCTATTCTTCAGCCGAAGCGGTTGTCATCCCGCGGCGAGGGCGGGATGGTCAGGACGCGCGGCAGCTGGCCACGGTGCCGCGCCATTACCTTTTGCACCGATGCGCATGCCCTCAGAAAGAGAAGGTCCCGATGAACGGATTTGCGGCTCAAAAGCTTCACCCCATATTTGACGTTACGGCTGTCTTTGCAGGCGGCAACGCCTTGGGAGCCTATCATCTGGGTGTGTGCGAAGGCATGACAGAGACTGGGCTGAAGCCGTCTTGGCTGGTCGGTGCATCGATCGGCGCTGTCACGGCTGCTCTTTACGCGGGAGGCCCGACAGGAGATCCGCTGCAGCCGTTGCGGACGTTCTGGGACCAGGCAGCGCAGCCAACGCTGCCGTGGCTCGACTTCATGCCACAGGGCATCCGGTCGCGCCTCAACAATGAGAACGCCTTGACGGGGCTCCTCTTCGGACGACCGGGGGTGTTCCGCCCACGCTATCCGGGTCCGTGGTCCCTTGTTCCCGGCGTGCCGTCCGACGTGGCTGTGCGCGACCTTCGCCCTCTCGCCCGCAGCCTGGAAAGCCTTGTCGACTTTGACCGGCTGAACGATGGCAAGTGTCGCGTGTCCATTCTGGCGCTGGACGTCGAGACGGGGGAGGAAGTCTGGTTTGACAACCGTGACCAGCCCATCCGTGTGGAGCACCTCCTTGCAAGCTGCGCACTTGCTCCCTTGTTCCCTCCGGTCGAGATCGAAGGACGGCTGCTCTGTGACGCGGGCCTCGGAAACAACCTGCCGTTCGACAGGGTTTTTCATGAGGCACCCGACCACAACATCCTGTGCATCGCTTCCGATCTCTTTCATCCCGACCACGGGCGGCCTGAAACGCTGGATCAAACAGTGGCCCGGGCACAGGATCTTGCCTTCGCCATACAGACCCGGCGCAGCGTGGCTGCGCTTGCGCGCGAGCGAGAGCTGGTCCGTCAGAGGAGCCCGGAAAGCCCGTCGTCTATTCTCGCGCATCTCGCGTATCAGGCGCCGGGGCATCAACGGGGTCTCAAGACGCTCGACTTTTCCAGCCGCTCGATCAAGGAAAGAGCCGCGAAGGGACGGTCCGATTTCGAGGCCATGCTCCCTCGTCTTCACGCGGCGCCGCAAAACAGGCCGCTGGCCTACCTCGGGCCGGACAACACGGAGACAAACGCCGCATGAGCCCTGTCCCTCTGACGCCATGCCCTCCCTTGATCCGGTGCAGCAGGCGGTTCTTGATCGGTGGGGAATGACGCTTCCCACCAGTTTCTCCGACGATCCGGCCGGGGCGCTCGCTGCGTCGCGCCTGTAACGCTTCATCGGCGTGATCTATCGGGCAGATGGCCACCACGTGGGACATGCCGATGGGCGGGTCGCACGTCCTGTCACCCGTCATCCAGCGTCACCCTCCAAGGCAGAGGCCACGATATAGTCCCGCGTCTCCGTGCGAGCAGGTAGTTGTAGAAAGACGGAAAAACTCGCCAAACGACATTTAAATCTCGCCTTGGAAGGCAAAAAAAGACGTCAAACGCGCTGTGTTTCAGATTTAGGGCTACGCGACAGCGAGCCAGAAAGCTTGCACATCATGCCCCCGGCGAGTCCGGATCCTAGAGCGGCGTGATCTGCAGCCTGACGCCGGGATCGGGGCGCACGGTCATGTGCATGACGGGCTCAGGGCGCGGCCCTCTCGGCGCGAAGCGATAGCGCGACAGCAGCGTGGCGAGGATGATCCCGGCCTGCATCATCGCAAAGTTCGCCCCCACGCAGACCCGCGGCCCGGCACCGAAGGGCAGGTGAAGATAGCGGTCTCTCGTCTGGCCGGGACCAAAGCGCCTGGGATCGAAATGATCGGGCCGGTCCCAGTAGTCGTGGTGGCGGTGCAGCGCCCAGATGTTGACAAAGATCGTCTCGCGCGGGCGGATCTCGCGACCATACAGGGTGTCGGCCTCGCGCACGTTGCGCGCCAGCATCCCCACCGGCGGGTAGAGCCGCATGGTCTCGTCGAGGATGGCCGTGATGCCGGGCATGCGCTCAAGCTCCTCGTGACCGCAAGGGCCGCCCTGCAATATCTCTCGGGCCTCGTCCCGGGCACGGGCTTGTGCCGGTTCGTCATGGGCCAGCAGATAGAGCGCCCAGGCCAGTGACAGCGCCGTCGTCTCGTGGCCCGCAACGATAAAGAACTGCATGTTGTGCAACAGGTCCCGCGGCGACATGGTGCGGCCGCTTTCCGGGTCCCGGGCCGCCAGCATATGGTCGAGCAGATCGTCCGCCGCGCCCTTAGCCTCGCGACGCCGTTCCTCAATGGCGCGGGCCACCATGGCGTGCATCGTCTTCACCGCGCCCCGCCCGAAAAGCTCGGCCGGTCGTGGCACCCAAGGGGGGACCTCAAGAAAGTCCAGCAACGACGCCCGCCCGACGGTCAGGAAGTAGCGGGTGATGGCCGCACCATAAGTTTCCGCGTCGAAATGCTCGCGTCCCGACAAGGCCACGTCGCAGATCACAGCGAACGTCGCCGACAGCATTTCGGCCACCATCTCCGCGCTGTCCGCTCTGGCAAGACGGTCACAGGCGCGCTCTGCAGTGGCGGTCATCATCGGCGCCAGCGCCTCGACATGGCGGGCGGCAAACACCGGCGCGATGGCGCGGCGCTGCCATCGCCACTGCCCGCCTTCGGAGGTGAACAGGCTGTCACCCACTGCCGGGCGCAGCATCCTCAGCATGACCTCGGACTTCGGGTAGTTCTCGACATTGTCGAGGAACAGCCGCTTCATGCCCTCGGGGCCTTGCACCATGTGCCAGCGGGCATGGCCGGTGGTGCCGGTGATGATGGGCTGGGTGTAGGCGATGGCCGGGATGATCCGCAGCACGTTGCGGCGGGCGGCCCGGAGGCTTGCCAGCACGCCCAAGGGCCTGGTCGCGGGCTCGATGCGGGGTGGTAGCGTCTGCGTCATGATCATTCCCGGGCCGGACCTCTGAAACCTAATCTCTTCGACGCCGCTTTCAAGCCAAGGGTCCCTGCTCTGGGTTTGGTGCATATGCCGGGCACTGGCGTTCCGAGACCCTCCTCCTGTTCCCCTGTGCCTGGAGCACTACAAGTGGAAGGTAGCTTCCGGGCAGTTGGCCCAAACCACCGGGCTTACCACGCCGTCTCCCGCTCCGGTTTCCCCGCGCTCAGGCCAAGGAGCGGGTGTTTGCCGTGCAACCTCGCTGCGCGAGGGTGGCGCGGCGGCTGCGCCATGGGGCTTCCAGAGGGTCACACGGTCGTTCATGTCGAGAAAGGCAACTTGGCGCGTCAGGATGGCCTGCAGGCCCAAGCTCTTGCCGCTGTGGCCTCTTAGGGCGGCTTCAGCGCTCAGGTCTACATGACGCGCGAAATGCTGCGCGGGTTCGGTCGCATCCCCTCTGGTTACAGCGCAACAGCGCAATCTTGAGGTTGCTTGGTCAACCGGCACTGGGCAATTGGACGGGCGAACAGATCTCGACCGGGTAGCCGCCCGGGTCCTCGACTTAGGATGTAGCCTGACCGCAGGGCATATCGTTGTGGGGCAGAGGGCGTCCTAGATGTCAGCGGAGCGCGCAGACGCGCCATTATCGGGGTCCGGCTTTTCACGCGACTGACAAGCCGCAGCCAAGCGCTCGCGTGCGTCGTTCAGAAGGTCGCGGGCCTCAGCCATCTGCCAGGCGCATCGGCCATTCTGCCCATGACAGGCAAGCGCATAAAGCTGCGCGGCAGCCACTTCATCGACAAGGCGCTGGCGCAGCACTGCAAGGTCCGGCTCGTCTTCCATGATATCCGCAACCGAAGCTCGTTCATTATGTTCCTGTCTTGTGCCGTACAAACTCCTCAGGCTCTGGCCAGCATTGCGGAGGTCAGCCAAGAGCCCTCTGGAGCGCCGCCAGCAGGTGCCTTTGCTGGATGGGCTTCGCGATCCCTTCGGCCCCGGAAAAGACGGCATTGCCGCTCACCACCGAGGCGTCTGCAGAGGCGATGACGAAGGGGATGCGGAGGGCGCGCAGGCGCTCTGCCACCGGGGTCGCCGGGTGGCCGTGCAGGTTCAGGTCCAGCACCGCCACATCCGGCGGCTGGCCGTTGAGCAGGCTCAGGGCCTGCTCGACCCGTCCCACCGGCCCCAGCACGTCATAACCCTGCTCTTCCAGCATCATCTGGAGGTCGAGCGCGATCATGAACTCGTCCTCGACCACGAGCACGACAAGGCTGCCTATGGGGCCATGGTCTGAGGGATCCGGCATAGGGCCTCCTGGTCGGCCTTACAGGCGCGGGAATGTCAGATGAGCCGTGAAGCCTTCCGGCGGGTAATCAAGTTCGGCCGTTCCTCCAAGTTCCTGCTCGGTGGAAAAGGTGATCAGGCGGGTGCCGAAGCCCTTGGCCGTGGGTGGCGTGACCTCCGGACCGTTGGTCTCGCGCCAGTGGAGCCGCACAAGGGGGGTTTCCTCCTTGTCCTGATCCAGCGTCCAGGCGATCTCCACGTCGCCGTCGTGTTGGGACAGGGCGCCATACTTCAGGGCGTTGGTGGCCAGCTCGTGCAGGATCATCCCCAGGGACATGGCCTCCGCGGGCCTCAGGGCCACCTCCGGACCCCCGGTCAGCGTGATCCGGCTGGCGCCGTCCCGGTAAGGCTCCAGGACGCGACGGACGAGATCGGCCAGCCCGCCCTCGTCCTTCTGCGCGGAAACCTCAAGCGAATGGCCCAACGCCTCCAACCGGTTGAGCAGGTCGCCCCGGTACTCCTCCGCCGTGCGTCCGGTTGTCCGGGTCTGCCGCGCCAGGGCCTGCACCACCGACAGCAGGTTCTTGATGCGGTGATCGAACTCCCCGATCAGGAGGTCCTTCTCGTCCTCCTTCTTGCGCCGGGTCGTGGCGTCGACGATCGAGAGAAGCAGGATGCGCTGCCGGCTGTCGGGATGCACGAGCCGCTGCGCGCTGACCAGCATGGTGCGCTGCCCCACGTTCGGGAACTTCGCCCGGACCTCGTAGTCGAAGACGGACACGCTTCTGGGAATGACGTTCTCGAGAAGAAGGCGCAGCTCGTCGATGTCCCACTGCCCGTTGCCCAAGGCCGTGAAGGAAAGGCCGACGGTTTCGTCGGGATCGGTCTCGAACGTCCGGTAGAAGGCCGGGTTGGCGCTCAGGACGCACAGGTCGGAGCCCAGCACAAGCAAGGGGTCGCGGATCGTGTCAACGATGCCCGTGGCGCGCACATGGGAGCCGCGCAGCAGGCGGTAAAGTTCATCAAGGTCCAAACGTGTCTCCATGCTCCCGTTCCCCTGACATCTATGGGTGCGAACGGAAGCTACCTGTCCCTCCCGAACTGTTCGGAGAGTGCCAATGTTCCCATGCAGGCAAGGCCATACTAAACATCAAGGACAGGGTCATCTGCTGTCAGCTGAGTGTGGTTGGCTTTGTACGGTGACAGGCTGGAGCGGGCGTCCCCTGCCATTTGACTAAGGCTCCCGAACTTGAAAGGCGGCTGCCCGTTTAGTGGATCAACCCCCACCCGGAGGCCTGCCGTGCCTGATCAGCCTGACCCTTATCTCGACCTCAAAGCCTTGGAAGATGCCTTGATTGCGGACCGGCGCGCCTTGGCTCGCAAGCGGAACGGCACGTTCGATGCCGGCGAAGCCGGCCGGACCATTGTGGAGATCCAGACGAGCCTGGAGGCCGTCCGCGCTGCGATGAAGGAGGAGCTGGACCCTGGCCTCCGTTCGTAAGGCTCCAAGAGGCAGCCGATAGCCGCTTCTCGTCTTCCCCTCAGAAGAACTGGTTCCCTTCACGGGAGAGGCTTCGGAGAAAACGGCCGCCGTTGCGGCCGCAAGAGTGCGCTTCAGCCAAGGCCAAGACGCTCTCGACGCAGCTGGGGGTCAAGAAAGGCTTTTCAAAATGAGGCGTTTCCGCAAAGCGCGCCGGCAGATCGTGCTGGTCAAAACCGCTCGCAAACACGAACGGGATGTTGTCCTGCATCAGAAGATCGGCAACCGGAAAGACGTCGGTGTTGCGCAAGCGGACATCCAGGATAGCCGCATCGGGCCGCTCCGTGCCCCTGAGCGCCTCGATTGCTTGGGAGAGGGAGCTGAAAGGTCCCGTTACCAAGGCACCCCGCTCCTGGAGTTCCACCGCCAGATCCATAGCGGTCCAGTATTCGTCTTCGACAATCATGATGCGATAGGTCATGAAACCCTCAGCTCTTGCATACGCCTGGCCATGCGGATCGCACGACATCGTGTGGGATGGCTCCGCCGCTCGCCACAGCGCCGGCTTGGATTATGCGGCGCGTGAAGCCGCTTTTCGTTCTTGGTCTTCTCGGACCGCCTGCCTGTGCTGCGCCTGAGCCACCCGCTCCTGAGCCGTAGCGCAGAGGCTTCGGAACTCGTTCAGCAAGCGCAGCCTGTCGCGCTGGAGGTCCTGGTGAAGCGCGCGCAGCCGCCGGGCCTCCAGGCACAGCCAGTCCGCATCCTCGGCAAAGCTGTTTCTTTGGGTGCTCATGAGCTCCCCTCCCCGCCGCCGAACAGGCGTTCGTACTCAGCCTCCGGCACCCCGTAGGAGCCGCCCGCTTCCTCTTCGAGGCCGTCGCGGTCGAGGATGGTGATCTCGCCGCGCCTGGCGCGGATCACGCCCTTCCCCTCCAGGATCTGCGTGCCCTCGGTGACGCCCGCGCGGCGGGCACCCAGCATGAGCGCGATGAACTCGTGGGTCAGGAGCAGCCGGTCGCCCTCCACCCGGTCGTGACACATCAGGAGCCAGCGGGCGAGGCGCTCCTCCAGGCTGCCGTTCTTGTTCGACAGGGCGGTGTGGGAGGTCTGGATGAACAGGGCTTGGATGAACTTCAGAAAGTGTTGCTGCAGGCTGGGGCTCTTCTGCAGCAACTCGCGCAGCGTCTCTGTGCGGATCTGCAGGCCATGGCCCGGAACCTGAATGCGCAGTTCGTTGGGCGTGGACATGGCGCCGAGCAGGATGGAGGTACCCGACATTCCCTCGGATCCGAACAGACCGGCCTCGATCCGCCGCTGGTTTCGGCTCCCGGACACGATCATCGACGTGACGCCGGACACCGGAAAGAAGACCCGCCCGATGGGCTGTCCGGGCTCTTCGAGGACCATGCCCAGATCCAGCGCGACATCGCTCAGATGCGGCTCAAGAAGGGCCTGATCCTCCGGGGACAGAGTGGCAATGAGGTGATTGTGCCCGTTCGGGCGGGGAAGACGCTTCAGCATGACAGTCTCTTGTCTCGGGGGCAAGAGCACGTCGTCACGGCTGTCTCTCAGTCGGACACGCCCTGAAAGTGGCGTCCGATATTCACAGTGTATCACAGCTGAGCGCAGAAAGCTTACAGAAACGGTCCATGTACGGGGACGTACTCAAGAACCGCCTCAAAAGGCTACGCCCGCTTACGAACCATCATCCCTTTGCTCAATCTCGGTCCAGGCCATCCAGCCAATCCGGTCAAGGCTCTTCTGGGCCGCGTTCAGGCGCCGCTGCGTGTCAGCTATGAGCGCGCGAGCTTCGGCCAGGGGATCCGTGGATCGCGCCACCCGCTCCTGGCCGGTAAGCCCCCTGAAATGCGCGTCCGCAAGCTCGGTGGCCAAGCGCCGCTGCAGCTCAAGATCGGGATCGTTCTTCATGCTTTGCGCACCCGCTATACCCCAACCGGCAAGCGTGGCGGCGGCAGGAAAAGTGGGCTTGAACGACGTGCTGAACGGCGTGCGGTGGAGACACAAGCCTTAGCACCGCCACCAGCAGAGTGACGGCTTCGAAGCCAAGAGCCGCCGGCCCCGACCCCCGGCCCTTTGTGGAGAGGGCGGGGCGGGGTCGGCTCACCGCCTCGTTGCACGGCACGCGACATTTTTAAATGGCGGAACAAGCGACATTTTAAATTGGTGACAACAGACGGCGACCTTTATCGGAATAGCTTGAGCTCTGGCCTTATCGCTCATCCTTGTCCTGCCTGCGAACAAGATATTTCCAGCCGGTGCCGCGCGCCGGTGAGACACAGGAAGCGGAGGTTCAAAAGTGGCCGAATGATCAAAGCGAAGAGTCTGAGCCGCCATTGAGAGGCTCCCGCCTTGTCCTGAGGAGGCCTGTTGCAACGAGCAAGGGCCGGCAGTGGCATGCCGGCCCCAGAGACAGCCTGCCGAGGCTGTCAGTCCCTCACGATCATGACGTTCAGGTCCAGCTCGTCGAGATGGGCGAGCACCCGGTCAAAGCGGAACGGCGGCGGTGTCACCGGGAACACATGAGCCGAGGTCGGATCGCCGATGTAGCGGAAGAACGGTTCAAAGACCGCGGGCACCAGCCAACCGAAGAACTTGGTGTAGGGCGTGTCGAGGCGATAGCTGTGTACCGTACCGGGTGTAACTTGGCAGTAGTCGCCCGGATACAGGGTGATCTCCTCACCGTTGACCCACATGGTCATGCGGCCCGCGAGGCAGAAGAAGTTCTCGTTGTGGTGCTTGTGGTAATGCCAGGGGATCGGCTGACCCGCCGGGCCTTCCGTCAGCACTGAAAAGAAGGCGCCCCCGGTCGAGGCTGAGGTCTGCAGAAGCGAAAAAAGCTGATCCGCCGCGACCAGCCGCTCGCCCTCTCCGGCCATCAGAACATAGGGCTGGCGTGCCTCGGGTATCCCGTGTGCGGTCACCAGCTTGGCCACGGCGTCCGGCAGATCGCCCATCCAGATCACGTCGGACGCCGCGGCGGCAGCCTCCAGCCGTTCCTGCGACACCGCCAGGTCGGGCATCTCCGGCTGAACCGGGCGCGTGAACGGCGTCCCCAAGGTCTGCCAGAACTCCCCCAGCCCTTCTCCGATCGACCAGGTCAGCACGCGCGTGCGCCAGCTCTTCATGCGGTGGCCATGTGCGGTGCCCGCCGGGATGTAGGCGTAGTCGCCCGCCGTCAGCAGGTGGATCTGGCCATCCAGATGCAATTCCAGCCGTCCCTCCATGACATAGAGAGCCTCGTCCGTGGCATCATGCCGATGCAGCGGGAGAAGGGCGTCCATCGATCCGGCCAGGACGGCGGCCGTGCAGTCCCCTCCGGTATCGATGGGACGGGCGATCAGCGTCGCGACCTGACCATGGATCAGGTAGTGCTCCCCCTGACCATCGCGCAGCGCGTATGGCATGTGCGCTCCGGGCAGGGTGCCGTCCGCCTGCGCCGCCGGGATCTGGCCCAGAGGGGCGTCCGCGAGCACCAAGTCGCCGGTCACGGCTGCGGCCGCACCGCCCAGGGCTGCGCTGCGAAGAAAGTTTCTGCGGGAGAAGGTCATGCTGCACCTTGCCTGTGTGGTCAAATCCAAGGGGCCAAGGTAGACGACGCTGCTGATAAGTTCTAATATCATGTTATGATCACACGATCATTGGAGATGATCCATGGAGCTGCGCCACCTGCGATACTTCCTGGCGCTTGCGGAGACACTGCATTTCGGTCAGGCGGCCGAACGGCTCGGCATCGTGCAGCCGGCGCTCTCCATGCAGATCAAGGCTCTGGAGGAGGAGGTTGGGGTGGCCCTGTTCCGGCGGTCGCGCCGCGAGGTGGCGCTGACACAGGCGGGGCGGTTGTTCCTGGGCGAGGCGAGGCGCAGTCTGGCGCATGCCGAACAAGCCGGTCATCTGGCGCGCGAGGCGGCGCAAGGTGCCATCGGGCAGCTGCGGCTCGGCTTCTCGGCCGGGGCCGTTCATTCCGGCATTCTGCGTCGGGTGGTGCTGGCTCTTCGCAACACCAGCCCCGGTCTGCGCCTCGATCTGGTGGAAAGCCATCCGGCCGAGGCGCCGGAGGCCATCCGGAAGGGCGATCTGGATGCATCGCTCGGCACGACGGTTTCGGTGGACTTGGGCGAAGGTCTGCAAGCACGCCGGATGGCGTCGCATCCGCTGGTGTTGGTGCTGCCGGACGACCATCCGTTGCAGCACCTTGCCGAGATCGAACCGGAAGCTCTGCGCCGGGAAACCTTCATCGGCTACGCAGCGCATGAGGACATGGACGGCATGGCACTGACCACGCATGCCCTGGGCTACATGCCCGAGCGGCACCGGCAGGTGGGCAGTCCTGCCATGACGATCGGCCTGGTGGCGGCAGGACTGGGCGTGGCTGTCGTGCCCGAGAGCCTGAAGCGGGACGAAGAAGGGGCCATCTTCCGACATTTGAAGGGCCGCGAGAGCCGGATCGACGTCACGCTGCTCTGGCACGACGCTGGAGAGCCGGGCACGAGTGCTGCAATCGCGCGTGCCCTGCAGGTGATGCCGCTTCCGGAAGGGCTGTAGCCACGGCGGGCTGCACGGCAGTTTTGTCCCGCAAAGCGGCGCTCAGACTGCAAGTAACGTCCGCGAAAGGAGTCAGCTGCCGTCCGCTGTCGGGAAGCACCGCGGACGGCAATTGCTGCAGTTCGCCGGATGCCGCATACTGGTAACGCTCCGGAGAAATGCGGTGATCCGGAAACGGAGGATGTCGCTTGGGTGCTCCCGGCCGCGAAGAAGGTTCAGCTCCCGCACCTCGTTCCAGCGTGCGGAAACGGTCGCTGCGCATGCTGCTCGCCGCTGCGCTCGTTGCGTTGATTGGCGGTGTCTTCTTTCGAGCAGAGTTATCCCGGCTCTACTTTGTCCTGACGGTGTTCGACGAGGACAAGATCGTCGGCAACTTCTCGTCCATGGGAGATGTCTTCCATGCTGTGGCGCTGCCGCGTGGTGCAGGGCCGGTCAGTGCGCTCCCGAAAGGTCCTGAGATAGTCCTCGATCCTGATGTCGGGGCCTGGCTCAAGGAGAGAAACGCGACATCGTTGATCGTGCTTCACGATGGCGCCATCGTCTTCGAGGAATATTATCTTGATACCGGACCCGATGATCATCGCATCTCCTGGTCAATCGCGAAGAGCTGGCTTTCGGTCCTTTTCGGCATCGTTCAGGCCGAGGGAAGCATCGGCTCACTGGAGGATCCGGTCATCCGCTATGCGCCAGAACTTAGGGGCACGGCCTATGAGGGAGTGTCCATCCGTGACGTGCTGACCATGTCGAGCGGCGTGGCGTTCAATGAAGATTATGCCGATTTCTGGTCCGACGGGAACAGGATGGGCCGGCTGTTGGCCATTGGCGGCAGCATGGACGCTTTCACGGCTTCGTTCTCCGAGCGAGACCGGAAGCCGGGTGAGGCATGGAAATACGTCTCCCTCGATACGCACGTGCTCGGCATGGTCATTCGTGGCGCCACCGGTCGCAGCCTTGAAGACCTCATGCAGGAAAAGCTCGTAGCTCCGCTTGGCTTGCAGGCGGATGGCTTCTTCCTGACGGACTCGTACGGGACGGCCTTCGCCTTGGGTGGTCTCAACTTCACCAGTCGCGACTATGCCCGCTTTGCCGCAATGGTGCTTGCGGATGGATTGTGGAACGGGCGCCAGATAGTTCCGGCAGACTGGCTCACCGAGGCAACCCGCCCGCAGGCAAGGACCAAGCCGGGAGCAAAGCGCTATGGCTATCAGTGGTGGATCCCTGCTGATGGGCAGGAGGGCGAGTTTCAAGCCGAAGGGATTTACGGCCAGTACATCTACTTCAACCGGCCACTCGACGTGGCCATTATCATGACAGCAGCCGATCCCCGTTACGCGGCCCCCGGTGTCGACGCAGGCAACACCCGGATCTTCCGACGTATCGCACAACTCGCGGCAGCCACCTGATCCCGACAGACCGTGAGGACGGCGCGTGACGCAGGTCTGATGAGGAGGCGAGAGCGGTTGCTCGACGTGCTGAAGCGATTGGCCGTTGGCCGCAGTCGCGGGAGTTCTCCGCCGTTGCAGACGGCGGTTTGTTCAGGACAGCTGCCGCGTTCTCGCCAGCTTGGTGCGTTTGCTACGCGGGAGATATTGTTGGAAAACTCATCCATGTAACTGCAGCGCTTTGGTTTCCGGGAAACGGTTCCGCTTGCTTGCAGAAGTGCCCTGAAAATTGACCTTTTTGGCTTACATGGAGAACAACGTTCTGACCACGGGCAGCCTCTCGGCCGTAGCAGGACCTCTTTAACAGAATACGGGACCTTCTTGCCGTTCGCTGCAGCAGCATGTTCGACACTTCCATCCAGCGAAAATGCAAATGAAGGGCAAAAAGCGGACTTTTGCAGGCCCAGCAATGCTGCGTGACCATCCAAATGAAACGGACGTTCGCTGCGGCCAATAGCGGGATCGGGTCCGGTAACGTTGAAAGGCCGAGATTGGCCCGGCGACGATTTGCCGGGCCAGAGAGGGTCAGGGTCGAACCGCCGTGACCTCCAGTTCCACGAGCCAGGCGGGATTGACCAGCGCCTCGACCACCATGGCCGAGCGGACGGGCAGGTTCGGCTGGTCCTCGGTGCCGAAGAACTGGCGATAGCCCGCCATGAAGCCGTCGAAATCCACGGCCTCGCCTTCCGGGGCGACCAGGAACGCCTGCATCTTGATGATGTCGCCGACGCTCATGTTCATTGCCCCGAGTTGGCTCTTGATACGGTTCATGACGCTGACCGTCTGCTGCTCGGTGTCCCCATAGGCCTCGACGCTGTTGCGGTCCGCCTCCTCGTTGATGACCGCCGGAACCGTTCCGCTGAGATAGACGGTGGTCATGCCAGCCGGCACCTCGACCGCCTGCAGGATCGGGAAGTCCGAGTTCGGGATCGGGTGGCGGATCAGTTCCTGTGCGGCGGCCGGCAGGGCAAGAGTTGACAAGGCCAACGCAACGAGGGTCGTGTTCATGGTCATTCCTTCCATTGGTGTTCAGCGCGCGTCGGCGACGCGGTCGGCAGTGGCGGGATCCTCGGCATAATCGTTGCCGAAGGAGGTGCGGATATAGTTGACGACATCGGCCACCTGTTCGTCGTCCAGAACGCCGCCCAAGGGTGGCATTGCCTTGTGGCCCTGGACAATCACATAGATCGGATAGTCCGGGGTGATCAGGTTTTCGTTCCCCGCCAGCGCGGGATAAGCGCCTGCACCGGTGGCGCCCTGACCATCCGGCATATGGCAGGCGGCGCAGATGGCCTCATAGACCTGCTTGCCGCCGCTTTGCGTCAGGCGGGCGGGGTCCTCGAACCATCCGGCACGCTGGCTCATGTCGACCTGGCCGGCCTCTTGCGCGGCAAGGGGTGCTGACAGGGCCGCCAGCGCGGCCAAGGAAAGCAGATTGCGTTTCATGGGGGCCTCTCAGGCTGCGATGACGGTGGCGTGCAGACGCTCGACGGCGTCCAGTGCGGAAAGAATGGCGCCTTCCATCCAGGCTGGCAGGTACGAGATATGCTCGCCCGCCATCAGTGTGCGCCCCTCCATCGCGGTTGCATCCATGTAATCGGCCTCACGGTCCTTCCAGATGCCATAGCAGCCCAGGACCCACGGCACGCGGTGCCAGCCCACCGAGACGCCCGAGACGAACTCGTCCCGGTACTGGGGATGGATCTGGCTGCCATAGTCCAGAACCGCCTCAATGCGATCCGTAGGCGGCAGGGCGTTGAATTGGTAAGACGCCGCTCCCCAACTGTAGGCGGCCAGCAGCACGCCCGGGCCGTCGCTGAAGAAGTCGGTCGAGGGGTAGGAGATCAGCGAGATCGGCAGGTTCGTATAGCTGATCCCGCCATAGATGTGCTCGTCCTGCTCCCAGAAGCGGCGCTTGAACTCCAGCCCGCACTTGAAGGACGAGGCATAGTACATGCCGTCGATGATGCCCGACATCCGCGACGAGAAATCGTGGTCGATCTGGCCGAGGATCGAGAACGGGATGGTGCAGATGCAGTAGTCCGCCGTCTCGGTCCGCTCGTCCCCGCCGTCGGCCGGGATCCAGGTCGCGGTGACCGTGTCGTCTTCGTGGCGGATGCGGGTGACCTTGGCGTTGTGGGTGATCAGGTCACCCACTTCGCGCTCGAACCCTTGCGCGATCTGGTCCATGCCGCCGACGGGCTGGAAGATCGTGGACTGCATGTGCAGGTTGTCGCCCGCCGTCAGGTTGCGCCAGAGGTTCGACTGCAGGATCACCGATAGGGGATGGATCTCGGATGGTTCAGGTTTGCCGGTCGTGCCGCCGCCTTCAGGTGTTGCCCATCCACGATAGGCTGAGGATGCCTCGCCCGTGACATATTCCATATCGTCGTTCAGCGCGCCGTAGCGCTTCAGCGCATCCATCAGCAGTTGCGCGTCCGCTTCCGTCACGTCGGCCTCCAGCGCCTGCTGGTCCACCACCTTGGCGAGCAGTTCCGCCACGTGGCCCCGGAAGTCGGTCGAGATCTCCTTGAAGCGCTGCGGCTTGCCGTCGAAGGCCTCGGTGTTGTGCAGATAAGCGTTGTAGTTGACTTGGATGAAGGGTTCCAGTTTGACGCCGAAACGCTTGCAGTAATCCAGCACCGCGTAGTGGTCGGACGGAATGCGCCAAGGGCCCGGGTTCAGGTAGTTGCCCCCCGAGAAGGTTACCTCCTGCGTCTCGCCGCCAAGTTCCGTATAGCTGTCCCCTCCGCGCAGGGTCCAGCAACGGCCGCCGGCCTTTTCGCGGAACTCCAGCAGCTTGACCTGATAGCCTGCGGCGCGCAGCTCGTAGGCGGCGGTCATGCCGGCCAAGCCCGCGCCCAGGATCAGGACGCGCGTGCCCTGCACATTGCCTTGCAGTTGCAGCCGCCCCGCGAAATTGGAGGGTTGTGCGAGTCCCATTGTGCTCATGGCGCTATACATCGCACCTGCGCCTGCCACTGCGCCAATCATCGACAACAGCGAGCGCCGCGATATCCCCTGTGGGTTGAATGTCATGCCTGTCCCTTTGATCTTAGGGCTGACACCACAGGGATGCCCACCCGATGAGGACGAGATCAAGGCATCGGGAGGGAGGGTAAAATAGAATGATACTTGCAGATGATGCACAAACGCATGCTGCCAAACTTCTGCGCAACTTTTTCACGACTGCGCTCAGATACGAAGCACATTATGCCTCTCAATATCCAGCATCCTGGCAAGCCAGATCCCTCCACACGTCCGACATTTGTGAACGCACCGCAGTGCACGTGATGATGAAGGGCTCATATGCCAAAGCACGAGCAGCTGCTTTACAGATCCTGCCCTGCAACGCGGGCAAGCGCCGAGTGGCAGCTATGGGCCGACTGCGCTTGCTGCAACTGCACTCGTTGCGGTGTGATCTAAAGTCTGAGATGGGCTCCTCGCGTCGGTGCCGTCCGAGGCACTGGCGTCAGCTATGCGGAAACAAAGCAGCCCCTAGTCTCTGCCGTCCAACAAGCCTTGGCACATGGGACACTTTGGATGTGACCCAAATCGATCTTGTTGCGCTCAAGATGCGTCAGCACCTTCGAGCACTGATCAGCAGCTCGCTCGCTCCGCAGGCAGGAGTCGTGATGTTCAGAGTGATGAACCAGTCCAGGGCCCAGATTTTCAGCCTTGTGAACTTTCCCAACAAAAACCTCCGCACGATGACGATGACGATGACGATGACGATCAAGCAACAGCCGTTGCGTGACCTTTGACAATCAGATGTTCCGGACCGTAAGGAAAGCCGGTGATGTTGCGGTTGCCCTTGTCCTCGATCACCAGGATGTCGTGCTCGCGGTAGCCACCTGAACCGGCCATGCCTTCGGGGATGGTGATCATTGGCTCCATGCTGACGACCATGCCGGGCTCCAGAACGGTCTCGCAGTCCTCGCGCAACTCGAGCCCGGCCTCGCGTCCATAGTAATGCGAGAGCACGCCAAAGCTGTGTCCGTAGCCAAAGCTCCGATACTGCAGCAGGTTCTCGCTGGCATACATCTCGTTCAGTTCGGCTGCGATGTCCGAGCATCTGGCGCCGGGCACCAGCAGTTCCTTCCCGCGGTCGTGGACCTTGCAGTTGAACTCCCACAGCCGGATGTGCTCGTCGTTGGCCTCTTCCGCAAACAACGTGCGTTCCAGCGCGACATAGTATCCGGCCACCATGGGGAAACAGTTCAGCGACAGAATGTCTCCGCGCTGGATCTTGCGGGTCGTCACTGGGTTGTGCGCGCCATCCGTGTTGATGCCCGACTGGAACCAGGTCCAGGTATCCAGTAACTCACCTTCGGGCCAGGACTTGGCAATCTCCCGCACCATTGTGGCAGTGGAGTGCAGGGCCACCTCGTGCTCCGGGACGCCCACGGCCGTCGCCTCGACGCAAGCCGCACCACCGAGGTCAGCAATGCGGGCCATCTCGGTGATATGAGCGATCTCCTCCGACGACTTGATCATCCGCAGGCGCATTGCGGGTGCGGCGACATCGACAAACTCCACGCCCGGAAACTCGGACTTCAACAGGTTCACAAGGTCGATGTTGACGTGGTCGAACTCGATGCCAACGCGGCGGGCTGCACCCACGATCTGGCGGATGGCATGGAAGTAGTTGTCCTTCTTCCAGTCGGTATAGGTCAGGTTGTCGCCGAAGGTTCGACGCCAGGGCTGAGCACCGTCAATGCCCGCGCTAATCGAGGTTGCATTGTCATGGTCGACGAAGAAGCCATATCGCCGCCCGAACTGGCAGTAGATGAAGTCCGCATAATAGTTGATGTTGTGGTAGGAGGTAAAAAGCGCAGCATCGACGCTGGCGTCGGCCATGTGCTTGCGGATCCCGTCCAGCCGGCGCTGCATCTCTGCCACCGAAAAAGTGTTCTTGGCCTTGCTACCATTCCCGACAAAGCTCTGCAGCCTCTCGCGTTCCGTCATCGCACCCTCCGTGGCGTTGTCTTTTCTCACGATGAGGCTGAAGGTTACCTGCGTCAAAAGACCTTTCATGATCGGTTGCAGGTTTTCTCATGGGAGGGTGCGAATGAGCCAGCCTCCGCTGAACGCCCTGCGGGTTTTCGAGGCTTTTGCGGGGACGGGCAATTTCCGGGCCGCGGCCGAAGCGCTCTTCGTCACGCAGCCGGCTGCCAGTCACCAAGTGAAGCATCTCGAGCAGTGGCTCGGGGTGCCGCTCTTTGATCACGGCGGCCGCATTCTGGAAATGCTGCCGCGCGGCGTTGCCTTGGCCCGCGATCTTGCGACCGCCTCCTTGGCCATGATCCAGCCTGATCTTGCCGAGGGACGGCTGGTCCAGCTTTCCGACGTTTCGGTGCTCGAGAACTTCACCGACTACCTCACGCCGTCCGACCTCACCGAAAAGAGATGCAGCCCGGCGCAAGGACCGTCGGGCTTTCCTGTCGTGGACCGAAACCGGGCGGCCGCGCTAGCGCAGGAAGAAGGCGGCTGTCATCGCGGCACCGACGGCGGTGATGAACAGGCGGAGCAGGTCCAGGCGGGTGATCCGGCGGCTGATGTTTGCACCGGCATAGCCCCCGATAGCGGCGCTGACTGACAGCGCGATGGCATGCTCCCATGCAATCAGTTCCGCCAGGACGAAGGTTACTGAAGCGATCAGCGACAGCAAGGCGGACAGCATGTTCTTCAGCCCGTTCATGCCGTGGAGGTTGTGATAGCCGATCAGACCGAACGCGGCCAGCAACATGATCCCTAGTCCGCCGTTGAAATAGCCGCCGTAGATCGCGACGGACATGATCGCAGCAGTTGAGATACCCGCTCCCGCAGCTCCGCCGCCGAACCGGCGTATCGCCAAGAGCAGCCGCGGACCGATCGCGAAGAGGACGGTTGCCAGCAGCAGCAGCCACGGCACGATGACCATGAAGGCATCACCCGGGGTCAAGATCAGCAACACGGCACCGATGATGCAGCCGATGGAGGCGATCACCATGATGGCGCACAAGGAAAGCGTTCCTTCGGCCCGGATGTCGTGCCTGAAGCCCCATGCGCTTGTGACATATCCCGGCAGCGCGCTGAACGTTGCCGTCGCATTGGCACTTACTGGCGGTACACCCAGCCAGATCAACGCGGGCAGGCTGATGAATGTGCCTCCACCCGCGACCGCGTTGAGCATGCCGGAGGCGAGGCCGGCAGCGATCAGTATCAGCAGTTCCATCGGTCCACCTCATGTTCACATCTTCATCGCACGAGACTAGATTGGCCTGGTAATTGGTCTAGAACCGGCGGCGGAAAAATGCGGCAGAACCTCGTGATGCGGCAGCTGCAGGAGCTTGTCGCGCAGCTCGATCCAGGAGAGCGCTTGCCTGCGGAGCGTCGGCTTGCACGGCAGATCGGGTGCAGCCGGGAAACGCTTCGAGCGGCATTGGCTGATCTTCAGCGCGCGGGCCGGATCTGGCGGCATGTGGGTCAGGGCACGTTCTGCGGCCCTGCGCCGCGCGAGCTGCTGGTTCGCGAGACGCTGCTGATCGATAACGCGACACCGACGGATCTGCTTCGCGCCCGGCTGGCGCTGGAGCCGCGGATCGCTGCCGAGGCGGCGCGAGAGGCAGAATACGCGGACATTGTGGCCTTGGAGCGGCTGGTCGCACAAGGGTGCGCGGCTGCAGACAGGTCTGAATGCGAGCAGGTCGACAGCAGCTTTCACCGGGCCATTGCGCATGTCACCCGCAACCCTGTGCTGATCGGGCTGATGACGTATCTGTCGAATGCACGACGACATGCACTTTGGCAGCGTAAATGGGAACGGAGCTATCGTCTGTTGCCTGCTTCGGAGTTCCAGACCGTCCACAGCAATCAGCATCGGCAGATCGTTTCGGCGATCGCCAGAGGCCAGCCGGATGAGGCCGAGGCTGCCATGACGATGCATCTGAAGGTCATAGAAGGCGCCTTCAGCCGGACCGCAGGCTGCTAGCCGCTTTACATAATGCGTCCTCCCTGATCGGCATATGCAACAGGATAAACGCGAGGCCCAACTGCCAGGTCGCGACAACTGATATTTGCCCGCCGTCCCTGCAATATGGAACGACGTCCTACCGGCCGGTGAGCAGGCGACACCGGTCGTCCACGAGGTCGACGGCGTCCAGCGGGGACGCCTGTGCATACTGATGCGAGTATCGGTCGCCTCTGAGAAAAACGAGCCCCTGTGGCGCGTTCTGAAAAGAGAACATGCGCAATGCGGCTCAAGGTGTTACCATGCTTCATCCCTTGCAGGGAGAAAGCCATGGATGCAGAAGCCTCCTCCGGGCTGCGAGCCTTCAAGCCTCCAAAGATCGAGATGGCGCGTGGGCCTCTCTCGGCCTTCTCTCTGCTGCGCGTCATGGTGCGCAACCCCGTAGCGGCAGCTCCGCAGGCAGCCTACCGGGAGCCGCACGCCACTCTGCAGGCAGCAGGGCAGACAATACTGTTCCCGAGCGATCCGGCGATCACGGAGAGCATTCTTGTGCGAAGGCATGCGGAGTTCGCGAAGTCTCGCCTCTACAACCGCCTGCTCAACCCGATCCTTGGAAATGGCCTCCTGACTGCGGAGGGCGAAGCCTGGCGGTGGCAGCGGCGCCTGGCGGCGCCTGCCTTTCGCGCAGCGGTTCTGTCGAACTATCTGCCCGTCATGCGCAGCCCGTTCGAAGAACTGGTGCAGCGCTGGACGCAGAACCCGGGACCGCGACGGGTCGATGACGCCATGACGGCGGCAACGATCGCCGTCATCTGCCGGGCGTTCTTCTCGAACTTCGGCCAGCTTGACGCCGACCGGATCTCACGCGCGATCGAGAGGTATCTGGGGCCCAGCAGCTGGCCCATCGCATACGAGTCCCTGGGGCTGCCCCAGTGGATGCCACACCCGGGCCGCCGCAAGATGGAGCGAGCGGCGGGGGAAGGGCGGCAGTTGGTGAGGAACTTCGTGACACGCCGGCGGAGGGATCGGCAGGATCTGCCTGACCTTGCCCAGATCCTGATGGACGCACATGATCCGGAGACGGGGCGGGCCCTGAGCGACGACGACCTTGTCAGCATGTTCCTCACCCTGATCGCGGCTGGACACGAGACCTCTGCCAATGCGCTGACCTGGGCGCTCTACTGTCTCGCCGCCCAGCCCGACCAGCAGGAGGCGCTCGCAGATCATGTCCGGGCCGTCGTTGGCAGCGGCCCGGTGGAGGCCTCTCATCTTGAAGTCTTGTCGGACCTGACCCACTTCATCGAGGAGACGATGCGCCTGCTCCCGCCGGTTCCCTTGATGAGCCGCCACGCGCTGCACTCCTGCGAGATCGCCGGAAAGACCGTTGAGGCCACGGCACTCATCTTCATCCCCATCTATGCGATCCATCGGCACGAGGCACTCTGGTCTGACCCGGATTGCTTCGATCCCGGGCGCTTCCGGAGCCAGGCGCAGGCGGCGCGGCCGCGCTGCGCCTACATCCCGTTCGGCGCCGGCCCCCGGATCTGCATTGGAGCCAGCTTCGCGATGATGGAAATGGTGGCAGGGCTCGCAACGATGCTGACAGCAGTTCGCTTCCGCCTCCAGGACACCACACCGCCGGAACCCATGCACCGGATCACCCTGCGCCCCCGAAACCCGGTCGTCTTGCGGCTCGAGCCGCGCCGCTGAAGCGCGATGACAACAAGAGGGGCATGCGCAAAAGGTCCGGCCTTGAGACCAACCGCCTTGCGAGGCGAACGATGAAGGTTGACGGGAGGGACTCAAACCTTGTGTGCCCGCAGGAGCGTCCTTCGGAAAAAGGCCGCCGTTAGCGCAATGTCCGTGGCCGCACGCTCGCTTGTCTCGCCGCCGCCATGACCCCCGGTCTCGCTGGTGCGCAGCAGGACGTCCTGCCCCGCGTCCCTCAGCCTTTGGGCGAAGCGGCGGGCATGGGCAAGATCGACCCGATCGTCGTGGGCCGGCGCATCGATCAGGATGGGCGGACAGGCGACCTCTGCGCGGGGACGGACCTGATGAAGAGGTGAGTAGGCGCGCAGATGGGCGGCATCCTCCTCCTTATCGGGATCGCCATATTCCTCGATCCAGGCCGCGCTCGCTTCGTAGAGGTGAAAGCGCAGCATGTCTGTCACCGGCACATCGGCCTTGATCGCGCCCCAGTCCCCCGGGTGGCGCGTCGCCATCACAGCCGCGAGCAGTCCGCCGTTCGAGCCGCCGACAAACCCGATGCCTCCCGGAGGCGCAATGGTATTCGACGATCCATCGCGCTTCAGGCGCTCATCAAGCGCGGGCGCCTATCTTGGGCTGACACCCCGGCGTTACGGGTCCGGCAGGACAAGTGGCAACGGGCGCATTTCCAAGCAAGACAACCAGCTGACTCGATCGCACCTCTATAAGGCGGCTACCACCTTACTAACGCGCAATCTGCGCTTCAGTACGCTGAAGGCATGGGGCATGAAGCTGGCGAAGGCGTCTGGCTTCAAGAAGGCACGTGTTGCCGTTGCCCCTAAGCTGGCCGTCATCCTCCATGCCATGTGGAAGACGAACACCCCCTTCCGCTGGAGTGAGGCCGACGCATGACCCCCACCAAGGAGCACAACTGACTTCACGAGTGCATCCTGCCGGGACGCATGGCCAGTGCTCTGCTCACCAACCTTGGACCGCCGGAAGTTGGAACTTTCCGGCGCCTTTACGATGGCGGGCTGGTGACGCCATCGGGATAGCCCAAAGCGAAATGCGGGCGTTCGGTGTTATAGTCGGTCGCCCAGGTGGCGATCACGGCGCGCGCGCGTGCAAGTTGCGAAACGTAGTCTTGTTGAGCAGTTCATCCCGCATCCGGCCGTTGAAACTCTCGACGAAGCCGTTCTGCATGAGCTTGCCTGGCGCGATGTAATGCCTTCGGGGCCGCGCCCCCGGTCCCGGCCGGCAAGACCGGCCTCCACCCGAGCCAGTCAGGGTGATGAACCTGATCGGTCCTCCGAGTATCGGGGGTCGGATCAGGCGGCATCGATGCTTGAGATGCCTCGCTATTTGCCAGCGATGGTTAAAATTTCCTGCATTATCGGTTTTGGTTAACAATCCAATTATAAATAGGAAAGGACATCATCAGAATGCTGCCCGGTGTTGCCGCGGCCTTAGGTGGGTGGATCCTAGACATGAACGTTTCTCTCCTCGCGACCAAAAAAAATGTCCAAGCGACTGCCTTGTCAGATTTGACTACCACTGATCCTGCCGTCCTTGAGGTTCTGGAACAAGAAATCGCAAGTGCTATCGAAGCCAGGATTGCTGGGAGGGAAAGAGCTTTCGGCCCTCGCAAGGACGCTAGGGAGAAGCTGTTCGACACGGCGTCAAAGTCCGTTGAGAACGCGTTCGAGGCCGCGCAGGATGCCCGCGAGGATGCATTTGAGCGGGCAGTCGCAGCCCTTGAGAAAAAGGCGGAAGCTGGCGGCGACGAGGAGGCCATCGAGGCGACGATGGAAGCTTTGCGTGAGGCATTTGAGATCGCCCAAGAGGCACGGGAAGTAGCTTTCGAACGTGCGCTTGAGACGGTGGAGGCTGAGTTCGATATGGTCTCTGACGGCCGTAAAAACGCTTTCGCAGACTACGCGGATCACGTTTCCGGCGGCCGAGGCAGGGATTTCTTGAAAGGCGGCGACGTGCGTGACGTCCTCGACGGGGCAGCAGGCAATGATGTTCTCAGCGGCCTCAAAGGTGCGGATTTCCTCAAAGGCGGGACGGGCTGGGACAAGCTCTTCGGCGGTGCGGGCGATGACCGGCTTGAGGGCGGCATGGGACAGGACATGCTGGATGGTGGCGTGGACAGCGACGATTTAAGCGGCGGTGACGGGCGAGACATTCTCAAGGGTGGTCACGGAGCCGACGTGCTCGCAGGCGGTGCAGGGAGCGACCAGTTGTTTGGTGGGCTTGGTCACGACCGCCTGGACGGCGGCCTCGACAATGATCGTCTCATCGGGGGAAACGGCAATGATACGCTTTCGGGAGGAACTGGAGACGACTGGCTGAACGGCGCCAATGAGAGAGATCTTCTCGAAGGCGGCTCAGGGGATGATCGCCTGTTCGGTGGCCAGGGCGATGATACACTCGTTGGCGAACTTGGAAATGACAGCCTCATGGGCGGCGCAGGCAATGATCGCCTGGATGGCAGCGAGGGCAATGATATTCTTGCCGGAGGTGGCGGGGCGGATGTTTTCGTCTTCGGTGACGGTCATGACACTCTGCAGGACTTCGAGAGCAACGACGTTATCGATCTGAGTGGGATCAACGAAGTCGAAGACTTCGAAGGTCTGCTCGCAACGGCCACGATGGAAAGCGGGAGCGTGGTCTTCGACTTCGGCCTGAACTCCCTCACGTTGCAAGACACGCAAATAGCAGACTTGGCTCTGGAACAGTTCATGTTCTGACGGCGACGTGGGCCTTGCTAAAGGTTGCCCTGAGAATGCTGCGCGCTCACGCACAGGCGTCGCGCGGCCAATTGCCCATTCAGGGCAGGGTCGCCGACCAGACCCTGCCCTCCTTCAGTAGGGTATTTGCGAGGATCAGGAGCTTTCGCATGACGGCCGTGATCGCAACCTTGAAGGGCTTGCCTGCCTTTTGCAGACGTTCGTACAACGCCTTGAGATCAAGGTTCCACTGTATTGCGCTGACGCTGGCCATGTAGAGGCTGTTCCGGGCCACGACCCGCCCGCCACGGATCGTCCTTCTTCCCTTCATAAATCCCGAATCCCGGTTCATTGGGCCAGTCCAGCAAGTGCCGCGACCTCTGCCCCGTTGGTGCTGCCCAACCTTTCATTTCGGCCAGAACTGTCGCCGCTGTTGTCGGGCCAATGCCGGGGATCGACATCAGGATCGCGTATTGCAGTGCAATCTGCGGGTCCGCTTTCAAAACTGCCTGCAACTCGGCATCCAGAACGCCGCAATGTCGCCGGCAGAGTGCAATTCGCTTGATGAGAAGGTCGTTCACCATATCTAACGTTGACTCTTCGCATCGATTTTCCAACGCGAGACGCTCCGTGAGCATCTGGCGTCTGGCGACAACAATCACCTGGATCTGGACCATTGTTGCTGACGATGGCTCTGTCGGCGAAGGCTTCATGATGGTCCCAAACCGAGCCAAGACTTCGGCGTCGATCTCGTCCGTCATGGCAAGCTGAGCTGCTGCCGGTTTGCGACAAAACCAAGTTTGCAACACAGCAGCAGTTCCTGCTTCTGGTTCAACAAAGGCGCGCGTACCTGTCCGAGATGCGACGGCACGGGCAAGGTAACGGTTGCGGAAATGGCAGCAAGGCATAAAAGCACGGCGACGCCGAACCAGTGGAGCTAGGCGCCTCCGGTTCAGCCACGCGGGGTACCAAGTTCGGTCCGATAGGTTTTGAAAACTGCTTGTTGAAAGGAAGAACTGGCGAGGCAAACTCAAGCAAGAGGCTGCCGACGCAGCGCGCCAGCCAGCAGGTCGATGACGGACAGGAAGTCTTCCCGAACGATGCAGGTGTTGGAAATAAACCCACCGCGACCATCCTCCAGATGCCGGACGATCACCGTTCCCTGATCCGCTCTCTCGATGCTCGTAATTGAAGGCCCATCGATATTGATGGCGAGACCTTGGCCGGTCTCCCGCTCGGTAAAAAAAGCAATCCGCACGCACGTTCTCAATTCATTGCAATCAAGAACTCATGATGCAGCAAGTTTTCTGACGTTTTCCATCGGAAGGATGCGTAGCTAACTTTTTTCCTACCGCTGTGGCGTTGGCTGCTCGCATTCAGCCGCTGGAGACGGTCATGCAGGTTTCGATGATCTGCAATGTGGGAGTATGCGCTGAGAGCTGAGATGATGATCTCAAGCTCCTTCGCTGACACAACAAGGCATATGTCTGGTTGATCGGAAGACTTTGGCATCTAAACAAACTCGTTAATTAAAAAAGCAGTTCATGGTATGTCGCAGCTTTCCGCTCCGAGAACCTGACCTTTCGGACAGGTCTTGGACGCTGTCGATGAGTTTGGAGACACACACCTGTTAACTCGCCTAAGGATATACTGGCATGGATTGGACTGATGACGGGAGGCGGGATGGCTAAGCTCAAACGGCCAATGCCGCCAGCGGAGCAGGTCGAGGGCATCAACGCCTGGTTCAGTCCTGCGCCCGACCTGGCTGCTTGGGCCGTCGGATCGTTCATTGCTAATGGCGAGCAGCTGCGGAACCCGGACCACGAGCACCTGCAGAACGCCCACATCGGCTTCCTCTGGACCAACGTCCAGAACGCCAGGAAGGACCGGCTGGTCATCGGCACGGCCGAGCCCGGAGCGCCTCAGGGCGCCATGGGCAAGTGGAGCCGCGCCCACGCCGTGCTGCAGGTGACAGAGTGGTTCGGCATGGTGCCGCAGTTCATCGTCACCATAGATGCAACCTGTTGGTTGCGAGCATCCGACGCTGAGGCCTGCGCGCTGGTCGAGCATGAGCTGTACCACTGCGCGCAGGATCGCGACGACGTGTTGCCTCATGTAACTTTGCTACTGCTTGCCTCATTGCAGATGTTACCCGCACACCCGGTATGAGGAGCTTGAAGCGACATATGGCTCCAGACTGCTGACCTCACCAATGAGCCGTTGTACAGCTTGCTGCCGCCATGCCCGTACTCGCCTCTGCAATGTGGAGATCTGCCGAAGCGTGTATCGCCCCGGATAGCGAGCTTGGAACTCAACGAGAAGTTCGAGCGCGGTCTGGTCAGGGCGTTCCTCAAGGCATTGTGCCATCATCTGCTTTCGAGCCCCGAGCAAATGGTTTTGAAATGCGCTCCAAACAAGACAATGAGAACTACTGATGCAGGGTTGGGAGAGCGGCGCTTTCGCCACGCTTTCCTTGACTGCATCACGAAGGGAGTTGTCAGGTAGACCTAAACAGTTTTCACAAGCATCGAGGTGCGCATGCGGTTTTTGAGAGCACTCTTCGGCAGGAAACTCATGCCGGTCGAGACCACTCAGGCTCAGTCGCCAAAGGCCCCCACTCAGCAGACTGTGTCACCGGCTCCGGCCGCGCCGATGTCTTCCAGCCGCCACGGACGTGTCATCACTGATCTGAAAAGCTTCCCGTTCGACGTCGTCGGTGAAAGCAACTACCAGGACGCCCTCAAGGAGATCGCAGGTGGATACCGGCGCGACAGCCAGGCGTTCGAGATGCCGGCAGTGATCGCTCTTGACCCACAAACAGCTACGACCCAAATGCCGTTCGTGTGGAGATCAAAGGTCAAATCGTAGGCTTTCTGCCGGCGGCCCATGCAATTGCGGTCGGGGCAATGATGCGCGAACACGGCGTGGAGTCAGCCGCGGTCGAGGCGCAGGTGCGCGGCGGATGGCGGACGAACCAGCATGACCTTGGGAATTTTGGGGTCCGCCTGAAGATGCCCCGTTCTGGCTGGATTGATTTCGGGGTTGGGGCGCCACACCCTAAGCCGGGGGCCACCGCCACGCGAGCAGCGCCCAAGAAGTCGGCAATCCCCGAGCCCGCTCCGAACGGGCCGCTATCTGGAAGGTGGATCGCGCTGTGGGGCATCCCCAAGGATGGAGAGGTCGCTCAACACATCGCGACCGCAGGAGGAAAGATCATGGCTTCGCTTGGAAAGTCGACCAACATGGTCGTTACGGAGGAGGGCGAGATCACGCCGGGAATGAGGGGCAGCGCAACTTGGCGTAAGCTCGAGGAGCTCCGCGGGCAGGGGCACGCCATCGAGATGATCACCTGGCCCGAGCTGAAGGTGCGCATTACTAAGGATGGCGGCTGATCTCCTGTTGGTCTGTCTTGTCGACCTTATGGAGAAACAGCCTGCCAACGGTGTTCCGGGCGAACAGCGCCGGTGTCCGGCCCGGCCATGCGAAAGACGGCGCACCGCCGTCAGGGCCGTCAGACAGGCGCGGCGCGTCGCCTGCCGAGGATCATGATCAGCCGGGCCTGCTCGGCGGCAGAAAGTGTTGCGATAGCCTCGCCACCCGCGTCGATCAGTGTCTTCATTGCCTCAGCGGATGCGTTGTCAAGCTCGAGGTGCTTGCCTTTAACGGTGTCGAGACGTGCATCAATGCGTATGAAATCGGCGAGCTGAAGCTTGGGCAGCAGTTCCATGGCGTGATCGACCTGACTGCGCATCGTGAGCTTGAGGAGGCGCGCCGGCGGCAGCGTGGCCCATGAGATTAGGCCTTGTGCGCCGGTATGCCCTTCCTTGAACGGGCTGCGCGACGACGTCGTGGTGGTGCCGATGCTGAGGAGGTGCATGTCCTCAAGACCCAGATCCCGAAAGAGACTTCTTGCGATCGTCAGGGCCGCAAGATCCGGGGCATTTGCAAAAAGACCGCCGTCGACGTAACGCCGGCCTAGGGCTTCGATCCGGTGAGCAGGAAAGTACGTGGGCGCTGCGGCACTGGCGAGAACCGCGTCGCGCAGGAAGACCTCGAGGTAGAGGGGGTCGGCATTCGTCAAAACAATGGGACGCCCCTCGCTTTCATCGACTGCGGGAAACGCCACCCGGTAAGGCAGCTCGCCGAGCCGGGGATTCCGACCGTCGAGTGCGGCATCAACGGCCAGCCAAAGGGGCCGCGGATCGTACTTTGTGGTCACAGCCCAACGTATGGATCGCCACAGGTTGCCAGGAGGGAAGATCCGTGGTCCGTGCTCATCAAAGATTCTGCTCAAATCTGCTGGGCTGCGCCCGGCAACAAGCCCTCCGACACAGAGTGCCCCTGCGGAGGTTCCAGCCATCAGGTCGAAAGCTTCTCGCAGCGGTGCATCGGGGTTGTTCGCTCCAGTCGCGGCGTTGCGTTGTGCCTGAAGGTCCTCGAGGACGCGCGTGGTGAAGCGCGCCATGATCCCGCCGCCGGTGAGAGCAAGGATGGAGGCGCTGCGCATCCTCAGGCCACTTCGTCGGGAAAGGGTTTGAGGAAAAGGCGGCCAAGCACGGGCGAAATCGCGGAGGCGAATGCCCCCCAAGCATCCGTATGCTCAGTTACGACCAGCTCAAAATTGTGCTGCATTGCGACGGCCGCAGGCATCAGATCGATGTCGCTCAGCATGCCGCCGTCAGAGCTGATCGACAGGATATCAGAGAGGATCTCGGCGGATTTGAGGTCAAAGATGGCTGGAATGACTTGTTTGCGCTGGTTGGCATCGAGATCGCGGGCCAAGGCTTGATACCGCCGTTCGAAGACCCTGCGGTACTCCGCCTGAACGGTGTCGGTGGTGAGGATCGCATGCCTTACGATTGCCATCGTCGCGACGCCGATGAATGGGCGGACTTGGTCGTACTCGATCCATTGCACGAAAGGATCGTCAGTCCGCGCAGCAAGGAGGCGGAGGGTCGCTCCGGCGGAGAGGATAAACGCCATGGTCGGGAGTCAGTCGCGGACGAGGGGCATTGGCACCGACAGGGTGGATGTACGCAGTCTGCGCCCGCTACCACGCGACTTGAGGACCGGGAGATCGAGATTGCCGCCGATTTCCCTCAGTGATGCGGTGATCGGCACGAACCGCTCCTCGCTCGCCCGCGCCTCGAGTGCCTCGGCCAGCGTATCCAAGGGGACAATCACGTAGGCTCCACCCTTCTCGCCTCCGCGAGGCTGCACGGTTACGACCTGCGGCCCTGCTGCGGCCGCCTTGAGCCTGCGGTGGAGGTGGTCCTTGGTGTCGCGCTGGGTTGCGACGGAACCATCATCAAAATCCGCAAAATAGCGCCCAATCGGGATGCCCCGCCGGAACAGCTCTGCGCCGGCCGAGCGAACGCGCTTGATCCAGGCCTGCGTGTTCAATTCGCCTTGCGGATCATCCTTTGCAGAAAATCTGGGCATCTTGATCTCGGCCACCTTTGTAATGTGGCCTCAAGATAACAAACTTGAGGCCTCTTTTCAAGGTCGCAGTGCTACGCGAGCGTCTGTCTGCGCCTCGCTACCTTCTTCCGAAAGGCGGCTGAGGAACATTTAGGCGAACAATGGAACATCGGGGGGCAGCAAAGCTGCCCCCTTTTTACAGCCTTTTGTTATGGACTGCCTAACGGGTGTGTCGGCTCCAGCGCAGTCCCAACGCAATTATCTCAAGTCAGCACAGGCTGTAGCAATGGCGGCACAGGCGTCCTCGAGGATGTCCATCGAGGTGGCCGTCGAGATGCGGAAGTACGGTTCGAGCCCATAAGCGCCACCATGAACCGACGCGACACCTGCCGCCTCGAGGAGGTACAGGCTGACGTCGAGATCAGTGTCCAGCACCTTCCCTTGAGGGCTGGTCTTGCCGATCAAGCCCGCGCAGCTGGGATAGAGATAGAAGGCGCCATCGGGCAGGCTGCAGCTGAGGCCGGGGATGGCGTTGATCAGCTCGTGAGCCCGGTCGCGGCGCTGGCGATAGACCTCGACCGCCTTTGCAACTTCGCTCTGATCCGCCATCAATGCATAGGCGGCAGCTGCCTGGCTAATGGAGGAGGGGCAGGACGACATCTGCGACTGCAGCTTGTTGATCGCGTTGATCAGTTCGAGCGGGCCTGCGGCATAGCGGATCCGCAAGATGCTGGAACAGGCCACGGATGGTCGGATCAACAAGACCGAGATGTTCGTCTCGCTGCCAGTATGGCTGAGACAGCGTTTTACTGACCAGAAGATGTGAGGCAGGCGCCTCGGTCATGGTTGTTGGTACCAAAGCTGTTGGGAAGGCTCCCTAAGCTTTCACAACTCCAGGGTCAGAAACGGAGGTTTGCACCTTCTCCGAGCCCTTCCGTCTCTTCGATGACCCCGAAGCTCATGCAAAGCTCGGGCTGACCTTGGGACCGGTGGTTGAAGGCTTTCGGCTGCAACACCTGATGGCATGTCTTTGTCCCTGCTGAACCGCCTATCTGATCGGCTCACGACCTTCCGCTGATCTTTGTGAAGATCTTCCTGAAGACATGGAGGCGGCTTTGTCGCAAACTTTGCTGATGCTCCAGCCTGAGCTACGGTTGGTCAGGTAGAGCAGCACGATGGGGAGGATGTGATGACGATCTCATTCAAGGGTGCGCACTTTCCCAAGGACGTGATCCTGCACGCGGTCTTCTTCTACCTGCGCTTCGGGGTGTCTTACCGCGACCTTGAAGAGATCATGGCCGAGCGAGGTGTTAGGGTTGACCATGCGACGCTCAATCGGTGGGTGGAGCGCTATGCCTGTCAGGTTGCCGAGGATGCGCGTCCCCGCAAGCGGCCCAACGACGGATCCTGGCGCATGGACGAGACGTACATCAAGGTGAAAGGCCAGTGGGTCTATCTCTACCGGGCCGTGGACAAGTTCGGGAAGACGCTGGACTTCATGCTGTCGAAGCGACGGAACCAGCCGGCAGCCATCAAGTTCCTTGCCCGCGCGATGGAGGTGAACGGCCTGCCCCGCAAGAAGATCTGTCGCAAAGTTCGAAATGGCTCGTTGCAGTCGATTTTGCACGGCTAGATCTTGTAGCATATCCTGCAGCAAAGGCCAAATTTGCGTCGTCATGAAGCTCTATTATGCCTCAAGATGCTATCTTCTGAAACTTTGCGACAGATCCATGGGAGCACCTCGGGATGCTGAAGCGGTTCGGCTGCTTTGTCCCAATCGAGATGGTGCGGATCAAGTATCTGAACAATCAGGTCGAGCAGGACCACCGCTTCATCAAGCGCCGGGTGAGACCGAGGCTCTGCTTCAAAAGCTTCACGGCAGCGGCGTCGACCATCGCCGGGATCGAGCTGGTGAACATGATCCGCAAAGGCCAGTTCACGCCGGAGCTACGCCCGTTTAGTAATTCTGTCAGCTCGCCGCCTGAAACCGAGGAAGGCGCCGACCCCCGTGTCATGCCGTATGGTTTGCGACAGAGCCGGTAGTAACATCGGCCCTTTGAGGGCGGAGCAAGAGCGTGGGCACTGTCATCAGCGAACATAGTGAGATCATGCTGGTGACGCCTCCGCATGCTGGTCTGAGCCGACATACTTCTTGAAGTGAAGTGCGGCCCACAGTCGTTTGGCCATTCTGATCACGTTCACCAATAAGACTGACCTGAACAACCCTTGGCGTTAGTTCTACTTACTACAACAACCTAACCGGAAAGGCAGGTTTTCGCGCAGACAAAAGAAAAGTAGAGGTTGCTTGTGTTGTTTTACCAGTAGGATGTTTTTCAGATGTATCAGCATCAGGCTGCGCTGCGTCCCTCCGTTTTAGCAAAGGATCTTGAGCTGATCCTTTCTGCAATCGGCGCTTATTCACATAACACCGAGTACCGCGATCTGCTGGATCGGCTGAAGCACCAGGTGGATGTCCTGGTGCCGGCCAAGTTTCTTGATCAGATCAAGACCAACAAGCCTGTCCGTAACCTGCAAGCTTGAAGCTCTCAGGTCCAGAGAAGCCAGCTCTGTTTCCCGCGGCAATGACGCAACTTGCCCTGCCACGGACAGGCAGGTGCCAAGCCACCTGCATTTATTCAAGGTGCGACGGTTGGCTTCCCGCAGGGCAATTCAAACATTCACCGCATAATTTTCGGAATGTGAAGGAAGGAAAGTCCACCATGTTAGTAAGAAGGTCTTCCCGTCCTCGTCTTGTCACGCTTGATGACGGTCGTATCCTGAGCGTGGCCGATCTTCCTGATGCAGACACGCGTTGGGTGGCCAGTCGCAAGCAAACGGTGGTGCTGGCCGTCACCCATGGTCTGATCAGCCGGGACGAGGCATTGAGGCGATATGGGTTGTCTGAGGACGAGTTCGACGCCTGGTGCAGTGCGATCGCCATGCATGGAAAGGCCGCGCTGAGAACCACGGCTCTGCAAAGGTACAGACAACCACGGACCATCCCAGCAACGAGCGCTGCAACAGCACAACGTGCGCCTTTTCCCTAACGGCCTTGCATTGTGGCACTGCACTGTACCGGAGTGGCAGGGGAGTGCCCCTCAAGATCATGACAAACAGAAACGCTACGGACGAACCCAGTACGTCAAAATGTAAACGTTAGAAGGTGGTTTGATAGATGCCCTCCATTGAAATTGTCAGGCTTGGTAAAAACCCACATGAAACCGTCAACGGTATTCGCCAAGATGCCTCCTCGCGCGGGGTCGATTTGGAAGGGGCCACGATCACGGCCATATATTCTGACGGCTCTATCGAAATTTTGAGGTGGCGTGCAGTTGACTCTTACACCTTTGGTGGAGCTACCGGCACCGAAATTGATATGTCCTTTGGTTTCGAATGGCATAAGTTATCTACAACCAAATTTTTGGCTTCGCTTCAGATTGATTTACAGCCTGCCAGCTCCGCATTCGATACGACATTGGATCATGATGATTATCCGTCTGGAAACTCTACGCCCAGTTCATTGGATGGCTTCCCATTTGAATTGGCTCCTGAATATGAAGAGCTCATCGGTGACTTGACAGTGACATATTCAGGAATTGTCAATCTGACAGGAAGTCCAGCCGTAGGAGACCTCTATACTACCATGAATGTTGATTTCTCGAAGCTCCCTGCGGGTGGCCTTCTGGGTGATCTGAGATGGAGCTCTGACATCGACACCATGAGGGACGCCGGTGACTTGGTGCCACTGAGCCAAGGCAATGGCACCCTGGTGGGCGGAGACGGTAATGACACAATTCACGGCGGCCTTGGCGCGGACACGATGGATGGCGGCGCGGGTGACGACACCTACATCGTCAATAGCAGGGGCGATCTGGTGATCGAGAGGGCGAACAGCGGGACGGACACGGTACGTGCCTCTGTCTCCTACACCCTGACGGATCATGTCGAAAACTTGGTCTTGACCGGCAGCGGCCATCTCAACGGCACCGGCAACACCCTGAACAACCGTCTGACTGGCAATGCCGGCAACAACATCCTCAACGGTGGCCGCGGCGCCGATACGCTGCAGGGCAGTGCCGGCAACGACACCTACATCGTTGACAATATGGGCGATCTGGTGATCGAGAGGGCGAACGGGGGGACAGACACGGTGCGTGCCTCTGTTTCCTACACCCTGACGGATCATGTCGAGAACCTGCTCCTGACCGGCAGCGACCATATCAACGGCACCGGCAACGCCCTGAACAACCGTCTGACTGGCAACGCCGGCAACAACATCCTCAACGGTGGCCGCGGCGCTGATACGCTGCAGGGCGGCGCCGGCAACGACACCTACATCGTCGACAATGTGGGCGATCTGGTGATCGAGAGGGCGAACGGGGGGACGGACACGGTGCGTGCCTCTGTCTCCTACACCCTGACGGATCACGTCGAGAACCTGGTCCTGACCGGCAGCGGCCATCTCAACGGCACCGGCAACGCCCTGAACAACCGCCTGACCGGCAATGCCGGCAACAACATCCTCAGGGGTGGGCTGGGCGCTGACACGCTGGAGGGCGGTGCCGGCAACGACACGCTCTTCGGGGGCGACGGGAACGACACCCTGAAGGGACAGTCGGGGGCCGATCGGCTGATGGGCGCGGCGGGCAACGACCTCCTTGACGGGGGTTCGGGTGACGACACCCTCGACGGCGGGTCGGGCAATGACACCCTCCTGGGGGGAGACGGAAACGACAGCCTGATCGGGGGATCGGGCGCCGACCGCCTGTCGGGCAATGCCGGTAATGACATCCTCAACGGTGGTCTGGGTGCCGATACGCTGAACGGTGGTGCCGGCAACGACACGCTTCTGGGCGGCGCGGACAACGATCTTCTCAACGGCGGTTCGGGCGCCGATCTCCTTGAAGGCGGTGCCGGTCATGACAAGCTGCTTGGCGGTGACGGCAACGACACCCTCTTGGGCGGTGCGGGCAACGACCGGCTGGTGGGAGGCGCCGGCAAGGACGTGCTGACCGGCGGCCTGGGGGCGGATCAGTTCGTCTTCGTGAACCGGCTCGACTCCGGCACAACGGCCGCCGGACGGGACATGATCACCGACTTCAGCCGTGGCCAGGGCGACGTGATAGATCTTGCCGCGATGGACGCGAACCTGCGGCTTTCGGGCGATCAGGCCTTCAGGTTCATCGGCAGGGACAGTTTCGCAGGCACCGCGGGCGAGTTGCGCTACCAGCACACCGACCGCGCCACCCTGATCTTTGCCGATACTGACGGAGACGGAAGGGCGGACTTTTCGATCGAACTCCTCGGACGCATCACGCTGCTCGAGCAGGATTTTCTCCTGTAACCGTGAGAAGCTCTTTGTCGGCGTGGTGCCAGAGCCAAGGCCAGAGGTGGAAACGCCGGTTTCCACCCTCCGGATGACCCATTGCTCTTCGGGATCGGCAACGGACCACCAGATCCGGCTGGACGACTAAGACTGTCGTGGAGGGACTGTCTTCGGGAACACTGGTCCTGAACAACGAAAAAGATCGGCAAGGGGGCGGCCTAGCGCTGGCCCCGGCGCCAGTCCCAGGGCATCACGAAGTCGCTGCTCCAGAGACCGCGCTGCGCCAGCCGCGCCACGCGTTCCTCCGCATCGTAGAGGTCCCCGCCATACTGGCGGTAGGCCACGGCCCACCCGCTCCGGACCATCCAGGCGTTCAGATCGCGCGAGCCTGCGTGGCAGATCCCCACGACACGGCCATAACGGTCGATGTCCTGCTCCTCGCAGGTGACGTCCCGGCTGCCGATCTCGGCCTTCAGGGCGTGGGTGGCCTCGGCGCCGCAGGCCCAGTCTTGCCTGCCGCGTCGGCAGGTCTGCCCGCCCTCGGGCGCGTCGATGCCGTAAAGCCGCACGCGGGTTCCGGACAGATCCAAGGTATCGCCATCGACGACCCTGACAGCGCCTGCATGCCGCGCGCGGGGTGGCTCGCCGGTGAGGAGCTCCTGCAGCACCTCTTCCAGCGCCTGGCGGAGCTGCGGGTTTCTGTCGCCGATCACGAACAAGACGCCGACGAGGACGATGGTGGCGATCCAGACCTTGGGACCGGTGGGGCGTTTTGTTCTGCGGCGCTGCTTCTGCTTCATAATGTTGCTTTGAAGGAGGCAGAAAGCTTCGACAAGGCAGAAGACCATGAGCAGTTGTTCTGTCCTTGTGGCTGCTCTTTGAAGACAGCCGTGCCGGCAGTGCAATTGTGGTCGCCACGAAGCCTGAAGACACAGCTACCTTTACTTCTGGATCCCATCAACCAAGGGGATAAACAATGGCCGTGTCGGCGTGACGAAGTGTTGACGGGTCATGTTTCTCGCCTTCATGTTTGCTGTGTCAGGTGTGGGACTTGGCAGTGGTGGAACCTGGCAAGCCCACGCTTGCCAGGTTTTTCCTAAGGCTGATCATCGAAGAACCCTCACCACCTATCCTTGGCAGTTGGCAGCCGTTAGCTGCTTCAGTTGCGCAGTGATGCATCCCACAGCGAGAGAAGATGAAACATGTGTCAGCCAAGCCTGCGGGCCAAATTTTGCACCTGTGCCGGGGATGAGGCCCTTGGTTACCCGTGTTGGGAACTCTGGCGTTCTGAGCGGGAGCAGGACGAGCTGGAGCTACTTGTTGTTGGCTCGTTCATGCCGCCTTCGCTTGATCATGAGCTCCTTGTCGATCGTGTGCTTCAGGATTTGAATAGATCTGACGCGTTCGACACAGATCTGGATTTGAGTGACGGCGACAAGCTGGTTCTGCGATGGAGCGAGGACGACTGCATCGTGTTTCGCTATGAGAGCCAACGATGGAGGGAGTCGTGGGGATGGGCCTTCAGGGAACTAAATAAGGATGGGCCACTGGTAGCGGGCCGGCTGGAGGGACATCGGCGCTGAAGCGCTGCTTGCAACTTCCACATGGCGCGCCCTTGGGAGAGTTCGTTGGTAACGACCCAATTGCTACCGCGGACCGTTTTCCTTGACGCGCGCGATGATGTCCGAGTCTTCGTGAAACGAGAAGGGAAAGCAGCCGGCTTTTCGGCATTGCTGCCGCCAGACCGGCAGCCGCACTTGCGGCAAGCCTGCTGTTCCTTGCCTGCTGCGGCAGTGAGATGCAGACGACCCAGGAGCGGAACCTTGCAAGGTTCTCAATCGAGGTGCGTGAGGGGCCCTTCATGTCCATCCGGAATGCACCCGCCGCGGCGGGCCGCCGAAACGCCACGTGGGGCAGGCCTGTCAGCACCGGCAACATCCTCCCGAGACAGTGCCTCACCTAACGGAACCTGTTCTCCGCCAGCGCAAGCTGCTGAGGCCTCCACCGGGAGGGTATCACGTTTCCGTGCCTCTATCGGCACTAAGGATTCTGATGAGCGGGAAAATGTGCCCGACCTGTCCCGTGCACGGCAAAGCCCTGCTTCAGGACAGGCAGGGCGTCCGGCCATCCGAACACTTGTCGTCCCTGATCCGCTTGCTGCGCTGTCGGTCTCCTCGCCGAAAGGAGATGTCCTCAGGCGCTCATCTGCGGCAACACCCTAGCACCCGCGGTGCTGCCCCATTGCTCGGGATGAACGTGACGACTGCGGCTGTGCGGGGGGCTGTCTTCGCCTCCCCGACGTGCCGAAGCAGTTCCGGATCAGCCGAACAGAATGTCCGCGTCCGTCAGGCCAATATGATCCACGACCGTCACCACATCCTGCCCGCGGCGGCTGAAGCCGCCAGCCGCGCCGTAGTCGATGCGGGTGTCGCCGTCCTCGAGGGAGACAAAGCGATCGCCGTGGTCGAGCCTTCCGTTGCGGTTGGTGTCGAGGTCGCGCCAGTCCAGCGTCCGGGCATTGAACTGGATGACGTCGCCGTCGGTGCTCCGGAAGTCCATGATCATGTCCCGGCCGTCGCCTTCGTTGAAGATGAACCTGTCAGCGCCTCCGACAAGTGTCACCTCACCGCCGGCTGCCGTTCCGTCACCCCACAGCACGTCCTCACCCTTGCCGCCAATAATCCTGTCATTCCCACCGACCAGCTCGGCGGTCAGAGCCGCCCATACACCGTCTCGCACGATCCCGTCGCCATAGATCGTGTCGTTGCCATTGCCGCCCAGTAGCGTGTCGTCTCCGCCTTCAAGGACTCCATATACGCCCCCGGCTTCTCCGTCACCAAAGATGGTGTCATCTCCTTTGCCGCCATCTATGTAATCGGCTCCACCAATCAGAGTTGAACCTCCGTTCGAGGAAGCCTGACCGTCACCCAGCAGGTAGTCTCTGCCCGCGCCGCCGAAAATGGTATCGTTCCCGCCGGTGAACTCCGTGGTGCCGGTATTTGACCCTCCTGGTGCTGCAGACGCCGTGCCGTCGCCCATGATGGTATCGTTGCCGATGCCGCCATCCAGGTAATCCGCGCCGCCTGCAAGTTCTGCGGTATATCCCGACACGGATCCGTCGCCGTAGATACCATCATCCCCCGCGCTCCCGTACACCGTGTCGGCGCCGCCTTTCAGCGTAGCTGGTCCTCTGGAAGCGACAATGTCACCATCGCCATACAGGACGTCATCGCCAGCACCACCTTGAAGGGTGTCCCGCCCGCCTATCATTTCAGCAGACGAAAACATGCCTCCTGAAATGAAACCGTCGCCGTAAATCGTGTCGTTGCCTGCGCCTCCGTCAAGCAGGTCAGACCCCCCGGTCAGAACAGCCGAAGTGCTGATGGCAGTCCGGACTGTGCCATCGCCGTAAAGAATATCGTTGCCAGCACCACCGGACAGCGTGTCGTCCCCGCCCGTGATCCAGGCATCTCGGACAACTGGCCCGACAATAACCTGGCCGTCGCCATATAGCTCATCGTTTCCTGTGCCCCCGTGGAGAACATCACGATCACCGCGGATGCCGGCACTTCTGCCGGTGGCGGAGACTTCAGCGGTGCCGTCACCGTAGAGCGTGTCGTTGCCGGCATCCCCCTGCAACGTGTCATTGCCCCCGATCAGCAGGGCCTCGGCGCCGTTCTCGCCCGCCGACACACGGCCGTCGCCCCAGAGCATGTCGTTGCCTGCGCCGCCGAGCAGGGAGTCCGCGTTGCCCTTGAGTTGAGCTTTGGTTCCGTCTCCGCGTTTGACATCACCGTCACCGAACAGGCTGTCGTTGCCGGCAAGCCCGAAGATGGTGTCGCGCCATAGGGTGCCTACCAAATAGTCGGCTTTGCCGGTTCCTCTGATGATGGCCATGTCAAGTGTCCTGTAATGCGATGCTGGTGCGAGGAGAGCAGGTGAGGCAATTCATCTGTGTCACCTGCGAGGTGCTTGTGAAGTGAGCCGGGGACCAAAGGGGAAAAACTTTCCTTGCAAGGCGAAGGTGTGCTCAACCGCTATGATGCCGGTAGATCCGAAAGAGAATGCCATTGCCCTTGGGTCCCGCAGAGGCCCGACAGCTGCGTGTGCTGCGATATGAAAATGGCATGTCTTTCGAGATGCGTCGCCGCGAAACGTCGCGCCTCTACTCATCCTTGGATTGAGCATCAACAACAGACCTGCACTTCTCGACGTGATGCTGGCTCTTGATCGCAAGGCGGAAGATCCTCATTGCAAAAATTATCGGACCACTCATCTGAGATTTTGTCCCGCCAGCAACTGCTGGTCTTTCTCTGGCCTTTTCAGAAGCGAACCGGGCGCCCTCTGAACAATCCCCTTACGAACGCAGCCATAGAGCCAAATGATCATTCAGCCTCCTCCGGGCTCTACAGGAACCGGCTTGCCGAGAAGGCGGATTATCCGCAAATCTCTTGGAACTGGATGATCTATGGAAAGACAAATGCCCAGAGGAACGGTGAAGTGGTTCAATGAGGACAAAGGCTACGGCTTTATTGCGCCGGAAAACGGCGGTGCCGATGTCTTCGTACACATCACGGCGGTGGAGAAGGCCGGGCTGCAGTCGCTGAAAGACGGCGCCGCCGTGTCCTATGAGCTGGAGACAGGCCGCAACGGAAAGACGAGCGCGTCTGACCTGCGGCTCGCCTGACAGATCCACACCACAGCGGCGGCGAACTCTCAAGCTTCGCCGCATGCTCGTCGCGCGTCCGGGTCAAGAAAAGGGCAGTTCGAGGTAGCGCGCCCTTAGCCTAAAGCAATCGGCAATATGACACGGATTTTCGCAACGGGTTTTCTGATGGTTCTTTGGAGCAGGGATGGCCCAATTTGACACTGCAAAAAAACCGGAGGTTTTTCTGACAGTGCTTCTCCGCCTAGCAGCAGGAACTGACGGCACACAGGACTTCATGAGACGTTTCCACTAGCGACGGTCTTGCATTTCGCTTCATCATTAGGCGGCCACAAGAAAAACGCTGGTTTTTCTGACAGTGCCTCAGCTGCTGTATCCGGCCATTGTAAGGCAGCTGACCTCGGAAGTTGACGTTGAGCAGGCGTGGTGGTTCGACGTGGTGAGCCCTAGAGCGCGTTGCGTTTAATCGGTTTCATATCCGGCGGCTTTGAAGAAATTGTAGCATTCCTCATCGGTGAAAAGATCGCAGACCTGCCCGACAGCGTGCCAGAGAGCCTCGTAGGTTCGCGCGGC
>Ga0194112_10000981_pt1 | contig 41764 bp, 31 predicted proteins | sample TA2MahC400mmetaG_FD_146191 | JGI IMG/M metagenome (GOLD analysis project Ga0194112, IMG submission 146191) | Freshwater microbial communities from Lake Tanganyika, Tanzania - TA2015016 Mahale Deep Cast 400m | ecosystem: Environmental > Aquatic > Freshwater > Lake | place: Tanzania: Lake... | reverse complement strand
ATCTCAGACATCGCAAAGATCCCGTTGAGTGTTGTCAGCAGGAAGATGAAGAGAATCTCAATGGTGATAATAGACATAAATCGTCCTCATATGTGGAAAGCGAATTGCGCATAATGGTCGCGGTACTACGCCGTTGTTTTTGCCGCTCTTCTAAATGATGCGGCGGTGCCCTTTGTTGGGCGCAGCGATCTGCCTCCGTTTGATGCAAGGCTGGTTGGACACTTTCGTCATTCGTTCAGTGAGCAGGTGTGCCGCTCGAACTGACAAAATGCTGCCTTAGGTTGTTGAGTGACCGTTCAAGAATTTTCCGCCATTGAGGTCTAGCAAACAGGGAATCAAGCAGGGAGCCCAGCAAGGGGACTGGCAGTTGGTATTCCATCGCGTAGGTGAATTTGGTACCATTACCGCTTGGCTCAAAGCTCCAACGAGTTCGGTGAGCCAGGCCCTTAGTGGAAATACCTGTCCAACCTCTGTTTTGCACAAAATCGTGAATCTCAGTTTCGACTGGAGCAGACAGACCCATGACGCGAGCTTTGTAAGCATATCGAGCACCGTTACCCTGAGTGATCTGTGTCGTCAGCTTGAAGTCCGAGACGCCCTCGAACCACTCGCTCCATTTTCGGTAGTCGGCCGCATAGTTGAAAACTTGGTCAACGGGTGCTTCGATCGTGATGCTATGTTTGATGTGAGTCATGCGATGAGCCTCCTTCCCACTACTTGATTGCCGAGAAGGTGCCTAACTCGTGGAATGACGCAGTGCTTTGTTGTTCACCAGGAAATTCAACGCACTTCTGCCCGAATCGCCCGCTCAAAAAACTCGCTACTTTTCTGTGAGCGAAACCTCCGATCCGGTACAGTGACTTGTTCGTACCCGCACATCGCCGAATTTCCGGAAAGTGCTTACCGAACTAGGATTGCCGTCCGATATCCAGAAGCTCTCAATCCCCTGCCCGACTCCGGAGTGCAAAGCATGGCCACGCGGGCGCGGAACACGGGTTCGGGCAGGTTCATCAGAGGCGGCCACGGTACGCAGTGCAAATCTATAGCACTCTGCCGCCAAAGTCAATTCGTACTCCTATGGAGCACTTCTTGTACGCTATAGTACAGAGTACTTTTGTACTTGAAATCAGGAATCCCGGGCAGGACGGACGGCTCCGCTGCAAGGGTTACATAGATTATGAGGCAACGCAGGTACACCCTCCTGCTTGAAACTGTCCGAGAATTGATTATATTGCATCCCAGCGCGACAGCGGGTTATGGTGCATATATGGTGCACGAAAAAGGAGAGAGTACAACAAGCGCTTAGGCTACAAAGAGTTACGATGTGCGGGAGTAATTCAGTGGTAGAATGTCAGCTTCCCAAGCTGAACGTCGCGGGTTCGAGTCCCGTCTCCCGCTCTGATAGAAAGGCGATCAGCTCATCCGGTGCCCACGGATGAGCTGTGGACTGGTGGATTCTCGGCCCCGACTTACGAATCGCTCAAGGACGTGTCGCGGCCCGATATAGAGTCGAAGATGTGGATCTATCACGTCGCCATGCTCATCGGGGCCTTCTTTTTCTCTTTCGTCTTCTCAAAGGGATATGAAGGAAAGGGAATCGTGGAGGGCGTTCGCTACGGGTTCTACATCGGCGTCTGGTTGAGTACCGGGATGGCCTACGGCACCTACGCGATGATCGCGATTCCGTACTCTCTTGCTCTCCAATGGTTCATCTATGGGGTCATCCAATACATCATCTTCGGCATTCTTCTCGCTCTGGTGTTCAAGAAGAAGCCTGCGCCTGAAGCAACTCCAGCGTAAGAGCCCTCCGACAGAGAAGAACACAACAAAGCCCGGCATCGACCGGGCTTTGTTGTAAGCACAAGCGTTGTCAGCTCAGCTACTCAATGAGCTCAGCGTTGCTTTGAGCTTGTTCGCTGAAGCTCGAAATCCGTTTTCCTCGTCGGCGGTCATGTTCACCGTCAAGACTTCCTCTATACCGTTTGCCCCCACAACGCACGGTAGGCTCAGGCAGATATCCGACACGCCGTATTGACCCATCATCAGGCTCGAGACCGACAGAACGGTGCGGTGGTCGCCAAGGATTGCCTCGGCAATTGAGAGCAGGCCAAGTCCGATAGCGTAGTACGTAGCCCCCTTTCTCTTGATGATCTCGTATGCTGCATCCCGCACGCCGATAAATATTTTATCCATCTCCTCCTGATTGTACTGCTTGTTCTGCAACGGCGCGAATTGCTGCAATCGGACACCTCCGATATTTGCAAGGCTCCAGAGTGCGATTTCGCTGTCGCCGTGTTCGCCGACGATATATGCATGCACGCTTCGCGCATCCACGTTGTAATACTGGCCCAGGAGGTGGCGGAACCGCGAGGTGTCAAGAATCGTCCCCGACCCGATCACCCGGGATGGAGGAAGCTTCGATTCCTGCAGCGCGATGTACGTCAGAATATCGACAGGATTCGTTGCGATAAGCAATATGGCATCCGGGCAGTGGGTGACCACTTGTGATACAATCGAGCGGAGGATCTTCGCGTTGCGCCCCAGGAGCTCAAGGCGCGTCTCGCCGGGCTTCTGTGCTGCCCCCGCAGTAATGACCACAACGTGAGCCCCTTTCAAGTCGCCATACGAGCCTGCCGTGATTTTGAGCGGCCTGACAAACGAAAGCCCATGGTTGAAATCCATCATCTCGCCAATTGCCTTCTCGTGGTTATTGTCAACGAGAACCAGCTCTGCTGCAACACCCCGGATCATGAGCCCATAAGCAAACGACGATCCGACCATTCCTGCTCCCACAACTCCAACTTTCCTTGTGCGTAATTCGCTTTGCATGCTCTATCTCCTCAAAGACAGTGAGGTCGTTGGTAGATATTGTCTCACACTGCTGTTGATGCAGGCCCCGTAATCGCGATGGCGCTGTAGAAGCTTTCGTCCGGCTCCGAGGGTAGACCCATCACCGACGAGGCGGCGATTGCATCGTTTATCTCTTATTGCTACATTTTACCTGAGATCGCGGATAGATGCAACACGGAGTTTTTCCGTTGTCCATTGAGCCACTCCCAGGTTCTCTGCGGATTTGTGTGTGGCTCGATTCGTTTCCGGTGGAACCCTGACCGCCGGTCCGCCGTCAAAACAAGATGCAGTCAGTAGCCCAACAAGGAGGAATTGTGGATATTAAGACCATTAATGAGATGATCCAGCGCGAAAGCGCATTCGTTGATACTCTGTGCACAGAGGTAGGTAAGGTGATTGTCGGCCAGAAACAAATGGTGGATAGACTTCTCATCGGCCTTCTTTGCAATGGTCACATCTTACTCGAGGGCGTGCCCGGCTTAGCCAAGACTCTCACGGTTAAAACGCTTGCTGCCGCGATCAGCGCAAAGTTCCAGCGTATTCAGTTTACCCCCGACCTCCTCCCTGCCGACCTGATTGGCACGATGATCTACAACCAGAGGGAGGGAAAGTTTTTCACGCGGAAGGGTCCGCTTTTTGCCAATTTCATCCTTGCCGACGAGATAAACCGCGCGCCAGCAAAAGTTCAGAGCGCGCTGCTTGAAGCTATGCAGGAACGGCAGGTCACCATCGGCGAAGAAACATTCAGGCTTGACGAGCCCTTCCTCGTGCTCGCCACGCAAAATCCTATTGAACAGGAGGGAACATATCCTCTGCCTGAGGCCCAGGTTGATCGTTTCATGTTGAAGATAAAGATTGGATATCCTTCGCGTGAGGAGGAGTTAGCTATCATGCGACAAAATATCATTGGTGACCAGAGGGAAACGAAGTCTGTTGTATCACCGAAAGATATCCTTGCGGCGCGCGAGGTCATGAAGAACGTTTACATGGACGAAAAGATCGAGCGCTACATCCTCGACATCGTCTTTGCAACACGCCAGCCAGCCGACTTCAAGCTTGACAAGATCGGCCCAATGATCAGCTATGGTGCCTCCCCGCGTGCATCAATCTATCTTGCTCTCGCGGCCAAAGCACATGCATTCATCAAAAGGCGTGGGTATGTAATCCCTGAGGACGTACGGGCAATCAGCCTTGACGTACTCCGACACCGCGTTGCGGTGACGTACGAGGCGGAAGCAGAGGAGGTCACCTCGGAACACATTGTGCACGAGATACTAAACCACGTGGAGGTACCCTAGCAACCGGCGGCTGCCAATGCCCGCCTGACAATCGGTGGAGAATGGAGACCAAGGAACTCCTCAAGAAAGTACGACAACTGGAGCTTCGGACCCGCGGCCTGGTGAACCAGGTGTTTTCGGGCGAATACCACTCCGTGTTCAAAGGTCGTGGAATGGCCTTTTCCGAGGTGCGCGAGTACCAACTCGGCGACGACGTTCGTTTGATCGACTGGAATGTCACCGCGCGCTTCGACCATCCCTTCGTCAAGATCTTCGAAGAGGAGCGGGAGCTTACTGTAATGCTGCTGGTGGACATGAGCGGGTCCCAGTTCTTCGGTTCACAGGGGCAACTCAAGCGCGATATCGCTGTGGAACTAAGCACCATCCTCGCGTTTTCTGCAATGAAGAATAATGACAAGGTGGGTGCGATCCTGTTCTCAGATCAGATTGAGAAGTTTGTTCCCCCTCGAAAGGGTCGATCGCACGCGCTGCGCATCGTTCGTGAATTGATTTCCTTCGAGCCGCGACGATCCCTAACGAGCCTGAAAACCGCGCTGGAATACCTGAACCACGTGCTCAAGAAACGGAGCATTGTATTCCTCATATCAGATTTCATGGATTCGGGATACGAGACGGCACTCCGCATCGCCGGCAAGCGCCACGATGTGATCGGTGTCATCTTACTTGATCCCCGCGAGCATGAACTGCCGAGGGTCGGTTTGATAACGTTCCGTGATGCAGAAACGGGTACTCAACAGTGGGTCGATACATCGGCCGTGCACGTAGCAACCGCCTACCGTGCGTATCGGCAGTCCATTGAAACCGAGCGGCGTTCCATGTTCATCAAGGCAAAACTTGACGGTATCGAGATCCGGCTCGACCAGCCGTATATGAAGCCTCTTATTGATTTCTTCAGACTCAGGGAGCGACGATGGTAAAGAGTCTGCCATGAGCAAATTCAACCTCTTCATACTCATCATTCTTCTGGCCTCCACGGCGGTGGCTCAGCAACCCAAGCTCTCCGCCCGGACCGATTCATCTTCGTACAAGATCGGAGAGTGGATACTCCTTCACGTTCAGGCAGAGTTACCGAGCGGAGTGAAACTGCTCGGTCATGTTGTCAAGGATAGCGCTGGAGCTTTTGAGGTTTTAAAGATCGATACAGTAGAGCGTGGACTGGATCAGCAGCGTTGGTCGTGGATCTTTCGGCTCACCACCTTTGACACAGGCAGGGTGTTTGTTCCTCCCCTTCCCTTTGTCTATGAAACGACAAGCGATACGCTCCCAAGAATAGCATATACGAACCCGGTCTTCCTGTCCATCGTCGGCGTTGAGATAGACCCACAGGGCGACATCAGAGACATCAAGCCTCCGCTGGACGCACCATGGAGGTTCGAGGATGTCCTCCCTTACTTGATCGCGCTTGTTATCCTGATTGTTGCCGCGCTGGCTTATCTCTATTACCGTCGGTGGAGGAAGCGGCGCGAAGAGCCCGCTGCTCCACTGAAACCGGCCATTCCGCCGGCGCACGCTGCTCTTATGGCATTGAGGATACTTGAGGAAAAGCATCTCTGGCAGCAGGGCAGGATTAAGGAGTATTACTCGGAGGTGACGGAAATTGTGCGGCGGTTCCTGGAGGACCAATTCGGGATTCTCGCTCTCGAGTCAACTTCCGACGAGATCCTGCAGCAGCTCAAATCCCTGCCTCCCGCCGAGCCGATGCTCAAGCAGTTCCGTTCGTTCTTTACAACTGCGGATCTGGTAAAGTTCGCCAAGTACCAACCAACGCTTGCAGAGCATGAGGAGGAGCTGCGTTGGGCGTACGAAATCGTCCGCGCCATGATGCCTCGCCTGATGCAACCGGCTGAAATCAAAGAGGAAGCTGTCAATGTTGGGTGATGCTTTTGCATATCCATGGGTCCTTTGGGCTCTTCTCGTAATCCCCGTGCTTGCGTTCTTCTATTGGAGACGCAGACAGAGGATGGTAAGCGAAGTAACGTTTTCCTCCGTTCGGCCGTTTGCTCATGCGCCGCGCGCGCTTCGCGAGAGGCTACGCGATCTCCCTATAGCTCTTCGGCTCGCTGCGCTCACGCTGTTTATTGTTGCGCTGGCCCGACCGCAGTCTGTCTCAAGCGGGGAGAATATCACCACCGAAGGAATCGACATTGTCCTTGTCCTCGATATCTCGGGAAGCATGCTCGCAGAGGACTTCAGCCCTAATCGCCTGGTGGCTGCAAAGGAGGTGGCAGATGAGTTCATCGGGGGCCGCCGCAACGACCGAATCGGGCTGGTGATCTTCTCCGCAGAGAGCTTCACACAGTGCCCGCTGACAACAGACTATCCCGTTCTGAGGACTCTGCTGCGGGAGGTTAATAATGGAATGATCGCCGATGGAACCGCGATTGGTCTTGCTCTCGCTAATGGTGTGAATAGACTGAAGGAAAGCGAGGCCAAGAGCAAGGTGATGGTCTTGCTGACAGATGGTGTGAATAACCGCGGCGAGATCGATCCGATCACTGCTGCAAAGGTCGCGACGACATATGGGATCCGGGTTTATACCGTCGGCGTGGGCGCTCGGGGTGAAGCGCCTTATCCTGTTCAAACCCCTTTCGGCATTCAGCGGCGACTCATTCCTGTAGACTTGGATGAAAAGACCCTCACCACCGTCGCAGAAATGACCGGTGGTAAGTATTACCGAGCGACGGACAACCAAAAACTCAAGGCCATTTACCGAGAAATCGATCAGCTCGAGCGCACAAAGATCGAAGTCACAGCCTACAAGCGATACTCCGAATTGTTCTACGGCTGGCTTGCGGGCGGCCTGATTGTGCTGCTTCTCGAGGTGGGGCTGGTTTCGACGGTGTTAAGGAAGATACCCTAAAGCACTTGTCGACTCTGCCCTTTCGAAAACTGAACAATGTACAGCTGCTATGCTTCGCTTCGCACATCCTGAGTATCTCTGGATCCTCTGGGTTCTCCCGGTGATGGGAATAGGACTGTTTGTCCTGCATCGTTGGAAGATGCGGCTTCTTCGGCGGTTCGTCTCTGAATTATTGTTACCTCAGCTAGCACCGGAGATGAGCACTGCAAAGAGGTTTGTGAAATACAGCACACTTCTCTTAGCAATTGCTTTTCTTGTTCTAGCGCTGGCAAATCCGCAGGTTGGAACCAGACTTGAAGAGGTGAAACGCGAGGGAATCGATCTCTTTGTCGTTCTTGACGTATCGCTCAGCATGAAAGCAGAGGACATCCCGCCGAGCCGTCTCGAGAAAGCCAAGCGTGATGTATCGGATCTTCTGCGGAGGCTTCGTGGCGATCGCGTGGGTCTCATTGTTTTCGCGGGCGGTGCATATGTGCAATTCCCGCTCACAGCGGATTACTCCGCTGCCGACCTGTTTCTTAATGCCGTCGACGTCGATGCTGTGCCTACTCCGGGAACAATGATCGGCAACGCAATTCAGCTCGCGCTTCAGTCGTTCCGAACCGATCTTCCCACCCAGAAGGCGATCATTATCGTCAGTGACGGCGAAAACACCGAGGGAGATGTAGCCGGCGCTGTCCAGCAAGCCTCAGAGCAGGGTATCCGCATCTACTCGATCGGCACAGGAACCACTGAGGGTGCACCCATTCCGCTGTACAACAACGCAGGTGCGCGTGTAGATTACAAGCGTGATCGCTCGGGCAGTATTGTGCTCTCCCGCCTTGAAGAAACCACTCTGCAACAGATCGCATTGTCCACCGGTGGTAGTTATCGTCGTGCAACCAGTGGTGGCAATGAAATCGATGACGTGTACAAGGAGCTCTCAGCGCTCGAGAAGACCGAACTGGGGAGCATGCAGGTGACGGGATTCGAAGACCAGTTCCAGTACCCGCTGCTACTTGCCATTTTGCTTTTGGTTGCAGAACATCTTCTTTCGGAGAGGCGGGGGAAGATACTCATGAAATTAACGCGTCTTGTCCCGATTGCACGAGTTATACCTTTTATGCTTCTGCCTATCGCCTCGTCGGTGTACGGCCAGACCGTCCGCTCACACATTGCGAGTGGAAACGAGGCCTACGAAAAGGCTAAATATGCCGATGCGGAGGCTGAGTACAAGAAGGCTCTTGAGCTTGATCCCGCCTCCCGCGTCGCACACTTCAACCTGGGAAATGCATACTATAAACAGCGTCGCCTCGATGAGTCGCAGCGCAGCTACAACACGAGCATCGCGGCGTCAAACACCCCCCACGATCAGTCGATGGGCTACTACAACCTTGGCAACGCGTTGTTCCAATCGGATAAGCTCCAGGAGAGCATTGAAGCGTACAAACAGGCATTGCGTTTGAACCCGAACGATGACGACGCGCGATACAATTACTTGCTCGCCAAGGATCGCCTGAAGCAACAGAAGCAATCACAACAAAGCGACCGGAACAAGCAAGACGACCAGCGTCAAGACAAACAGGATCAACAGCAGCAAGACAGAAATCAGCAGCAGGATCAGCAAAATCGACAGCAACCTCAACCCGAGCAGGCGAACCAGGATCGGATGCAACAGCAGCAACTGCAGGCTCAGCCGCAGAAGAACCAGATGCCAAAAGAAGAGGCCGAGCGCATACTGGAGGCGTTGCGCAATAGCGAAAGAGAACTGCAGAAGCAACTTCGCAAACGGGAAGCTGCACGAGTCCACATCGAAAAGGATTGGTGATGAAAGCTCTTGCGATCTTCATTCCGGTTTTGCTGTTCACTATAACGGGCGCGCTCGGCCAGAACGCGACCTTTGTCGCCACACTGGATCAGACAACGATCGCCGCTGGACAGCAATTTCAGATCTCGTTTGCGCTGTCGGCGCCCGACATCGATGGGGTCGAGAATTTCCGGCCACCGGATTTCAAGCAGTTTGTAGTACTAGGAGGACCTTTCCAGTCAACCAGCGTGCAATACATCGACGGGCGCGGCTCTGCAACGGTGACGTATTCCTACGGTCTGTACGCGCGGCAACCCGGCAAGTATACCGTAGGCGCGGCAACAATAGATATCAAGGGAACAACACTCCGCACCCAGCCGCTGCAGATTGAGGTGGTTCAGGGCAAACCACAGTCTCAGCAAAAAGCGCCCGACGATGCCGAGGATCTGGCTAACAACCTGCTGATCCGCGCGACAGCCGACAGACTACAGATCAAGCAGAGTGAGCAGGTAACCGTTACATATAAACTCTACACGCGTGTTCAGGTAGAAGGATATGATATCGCTCGGGCCCCGGTGTATCAGGGATTCTGGTCTGAGGAGATTGAGCAGCCGAAGCAACCCACGCTCACAACGGAGGTGTATGAGGGGAAGCAGTATCGGGTCGCAACGATTCGCAGGACGGCCCTGTTCCCTACTCAGACGGGAAAGCTCACCGTGTCGCCGCTGGAAGTCCGATGCGCGGTGCAGCTCCCGTCCCGCCGGAGAAGCAACGACCCGTTCGATTCCTTCTTCAATGATCCATTCTTCTCTCGACGCCAGACCGTCGAGAGGGAATTCCGCTCCAACCCTCTGACTATTACCGTTAATCCACTCCCGGGCACCGTCCCGGCAGGTTTCAGCGGAGCGGTTGGTAGATTCAGTTTCACGGCAAGCGTCGACAAGAAAGAGGCCAAAGCCGGCGATCCCATAACGTTACGGTTGTCCGTCTCCGGCTCGGGCAATGTCAAGCTCCTCACACTCCCAAAGCCCGTACTTCCGGCTGACTTCGAGGCTTACGAGCCGAAGATCTCAGACGAGATCACGCGGGAGGCAGGCGTCATACGCGGGAGAAAGACGGTGGAGTATCTGGTTATTCCACGCAATGCTGGTCGCAGAGTCATCGAGCCGATGTCCTTCACATACTTCGACCTTGATAAGAACACCTACAGCACTATTCGGTCGCCCCGCTTTGAGTTTACCATTGCTCCCGGTAAAGAGATCACCGCGGCTGCAACGGTCGCCTCAAAGTCCGACATCCGCCTGCTCGGCAAAGACATACGATTCCTGAAACTTGCACTCGGCCCGCTCCGCCGCACGGGGTCGTCACTGTTTGACAGCACGCTGTTCGCTGTTGTCCTGATCCTGCCTCCTCTTGCGTTTGTCGGTGCCCTGCTTTACCGCAAACACCAGGAGAGGCTCTCCGCAAACCTCCTCCAGCTACGTTTCCAGAAAGCGAGCAAGGAGGTCAGCAGGCGATTGAAACGAGCGAGAAGACTGCTGGCTCAGGGAAACACCGAAAGCTACAACGCCGAGATTTCCAATACGATCATGATGTACCTCGAAGACAAGCTGCACATATCAAAAGCTTACTTAACAGTTGATGCTGCGATCGCTCTGCTTGAGCAACGTGGTGTGCCAACCGACGCAACACAATCACTGCGATCGTGCATGGACAGGGCAGAATTTGCTCGGTTTGCCCCGGCAGCCGACACGCGTGAGGCCCGCGCAGAACTCCTCGACACCGTCGCCCACGCAATAGCTGAGACGGAAAGATCTCTTGCCAGACGACGATGAAGCTGCACGTTAGCATCCTTGTATTTCTTACCGCCTCCTTCGCTGCGCCAACCGCATCCCAGACGGCCCTTGATGTGTTTGAACGAGGCAATGCGTTTTACAGGGAAGGCGAATTCCAGAAGGCTGTTGAAGCGTACGAGGCAATCCTCGAGCAGGGCCAGGTAAGCGCCGCGCTCTATTACAACCTCGGTAATGCGTACTATCGGCTGGGCAAACTTGCCCCGGCTATCCTTGCATACGAGCGGGGGCTGCTTCTCGACCCAAACGACCCCGATATTAAACACAACCTGGAGCTCGCCAACCTCGGGACGGTGGATCGCATCGAGCCGCTGCCCAAGCTTTTCTTTGTCGAGTGGCTCCACGCTCTCTCGGCGGTTCTCCCTCTCCGTACGGCCGCCTGGTTGTTTGCTGCATGCTGGATCGTCCTCTTTGGCGCCCTCGCTACGATGTTCGCTTTTGCACGCCCGACGTTCCTCCGCTCTCTCCGAGTGATCAGCCTTACGTCCCTTGTGGCGCTTGTGCCGCTCGGCTTTCTGCTGGTAACACAAGTGATTGAGAGCCGTTCCCGGAGCGACGCCATCGTCACCGCTTCCTCTGTGACAGCAAAAAGTTCACCCGATACACAGAGCATCGATGCGTTTGTGATACATGAGGGATTAAAGGTGACGCTCACCGATTCGGTGGGCGAGTGGGTGAAGATTGTGCTCGCCGATGGGAAGGTGGGGTGGATTCAGTCCCGCGATTGCGAACGCATATGAAAGCACTGGAACCAACTATTGCTGTCCCCGATGATCTGAAGAGAGAAGCGGGCCTTCCCCTGCGCTGCCCTTGAATCCCTTCCTCCCTTCCCGTATCTTACCCTGAAATTCGCGGCCGTCTATATACCAACTTCGGGCACGTATGTTCTGGCTTCAAATCATTAAGAACTTCATCAAGATCCTCCGAGCGGGCCAGACGCCGGCTCAAATTGCCGGGGGCTTTGCACTTGGCGCTATGGCGGGCATTTCACCGGTTTTCACGCTGCAGAGCCTGATTCTCTGGCTTGTCATTTTGGTCCTCAACGTGAATCTCTCTGCCGCCATCTTATCGTTTACACTCTTCACCCTTATCGCATACATCTTCGACCCCCTGCTCCACACGCTCGGTTTCTATCTCCTCGTTGATGCTTCGTCCCTTCACGGACTCTGGACGTCGCTGTACAACGCGCCCGTTGCACCGCTGACTCGCTTTAATAACACCGTTGTGCTGGGGAGCTTTGTAGCCGGATTCATAATGTTTATTCCGCTCTACATTGGAATGAAGCGCTTTGTTGTTGCCTATCGGACACACATCGGTGCCCGGATAGAGCGCTGGAGGGTATACCAGATTATCAGCAAAAGCGCTCTCGTGCGGTGGTACGGGAAAATTCGACGTATGGGGGAATGACCATGCGGAAAAAGTTCGTCTTCGTTGTTCTCATCCCGGCCGTACTCGTTGCCATCGTTGTTTACCTGTTTGCTGAGCGCTGGATCGAATCTGGATTGGAGCGGGCGGGCGAGGGTATAGTGGGTGCAAGAGTGGAAATTGACAACCTGAAGCTCACGCTCTCTCCGATCGCGCTGGAGTTCTCCCGCCTTCAAGTAGCCAACCCGAAAGATCCGTGGAAGAACATATTTGAAACGGGCAGAGTGCGGTTTGCCCTGGATCTTAACCAGCTGCTCCGCAACAAATACATTGTTGAAACTATGGAGGTGAATGACCTGCTCGTCGGCACAAAGCGCTCGACGGATGGATCCTTGCCGAAAACCGCCGACGAATCCGAGGGGGGCCCATCAATCATATCAGAGGCAACTGCAGCAATAGCCCGCGAAGCAAAGCGCGTCCCCGTATTTGATCTTGCAAAGCTCAGAGCGGGTTTGAAGATCGACAGCCTGCTGAATGTGCGAACCCTCCGGAGCGTCCAGCCTCTGGATTCCTTGAGACAGCAAGTACAGATCGCCAGTCAGCAGTGGCAGGCAACGCTGGCAGATATTGAGGCCTCGAAACAGCGCGTAGCTCAAATTGAGGCTGATGTCACGTCCGTCAATCTGAATGAGCTTAAGACGGTTGAGGGTATTACTGCGGCTGTCGCCCGTGTAAATAACGCGTATAAGAACATCGACGAGCTGAACCAAACATTCAAGAATCGCCGCACAGCAATCACCGATCAAATCAATCGCCTCTCCTCGTCGGTCGGTGCCATCGATGATCTGGCCCGCGCTGATTATGACATGGTGCGGGGTCTCGCTCAACTGCCAGATCTGAGCACGCGTGGAATAGCCACCCTGCTGCTTGGGAGGGAAATCTTGCAGAAGGTCAATAGCTATTTGTCTTGGATTGATCTTGCACGAACAACGATCCCGAAATACATACCTGAGCCCGAATATAAGAAGCCAGAACGCTTTCAAGGCCAGGACATCTACTTCCCTGCCGAGAGAGCATATCCCAAGTGGTGGATCAAGAAGATCCTTATATCGGGCGGCGACGACAAGTCTCAATACTCTGACTATTTCTACGCAACGGGTGAGATCCGCAACATCACCAACAACCAGCGGGTCACCGGCTATCCCATGACGATTGCCTTGTCCGGCTCCAGGGCACAGGGTGCATCGTTTACTTTCGATGCCTCCTTTGACCGACGCCCGGAAATTCCTGCTGATGACTACAGCCTTACGGTCCGCCGCCTTCGCACCGGTGAGGTTGAATTCGGCCAGACCGACTTCGTTCCGTCGAAGATCACTCAAGCATCTGCAGACATCTCCGCACGCGTCTCCGTGCCCGGAGATCGCTTTGATTCCAACCTGCGACTCGATTTTCGCGACCTTACCCTTATGTTCGACCGGCAACCTCGTAATGACGTCGAGCGCATCGCCCGTGATGTGCTCGCTGCCGTATCCGCGTTCAGCGTCCAACTTCGCCTATGGAACACAGGGGGATCTCTTAACATTGCTTTGACAACCGACCTTGACGATCAACTTGCAGCAAGGGCCCGAAAGGTCATTGGTGATGAGCTTGCGCGCTTGCAGAACGAGATTCGCGGTAAGGTACATCAACGGATTGCGGAAAGGAGGGCGGAGTTCGAGAAGGTTTTCAACCAGAAAAAGGAAGAAGCGCTCACCCGCATCCGTGCGTATGAGAACCTTGTTGGCGAGAAGTTCGCTATGGTTGAAACAAAGAAGAGGGAACTTGAGGCCCGAATCGACGAGGAAAAGAAGAAGCAGACAGATGCTGCGAAGAAGAAGCTTGAGGACGCGGTCAAAGGACTCTTCAAGAAACAGTAACCATGGGAAAGAACCGCCGGAAGGTAGAAGAGAGTCAACCACAGCCTCGCAAACGCCCGTTGAACCGGATTGCGGCAGTGGTGATGATTCTGATTGTCGTGGGGGCTACTGTTCTCATTATGACCAGACCCACTGAGAGAAAGACACCCGAAGGACGGCCCCGCGAGGCATCGCCTGTTCCGACTGCGTACGAGTTCAAAAAACAGGGCGACCTCCGTTTCCTCGATGCTCAGCGGAAGTTGATCGTTGCTATCGACATCGAGTTGGCATTAGACGAGCAGACTCGCGAACTTGGTCTGATGTATAGGGACAGAATGGGGGAAAATCAGGGGATGTTGTTTGTTTTTGACACGGCTGCCCCTCGGTCTTTCTGGATGAAGAACACCATTTTGTCTCTTGATATCCTGTTTGTCGACGCCGAGAACCGCATTGTGACCATCCACAAGTACACGAAACCTTATTCGGAGGAATCGTATCCTTCCACAAGTCCCGCTCAGTTTGCCGTTGAGGTCAACTCGGGATTCACCGACAAGCATGGAATCCGCGTGGGTGATTTTATCGATTGGCGAGGATTCTTCTAAGCTACGTCATATACCCGCAGCAACAACACGAAACGTGTTATTTGTTTCTCTTCGAGTCTTTCTTGGGCGCTTCGCCCCTTTTGCCGCCCGATTGTTCTGTTCGTTGTTCTTTCTGCTCCGGTTCACCGGCGTCGGTCGACTCACTTGTCTTGCTCTTCCCGGCTGGTTCCTTCCCCGACAACCGCTTTTCTTCCTCTTCCTCACCCACAACGATTGCAACGTCTGCCACTTCATCCATTTCGGCAAGACGAATTAACCTCACGCCCTGTGTATTCCGACCAGCAATGCGGATGTCTGCCGCATGCTGCCGAATCACCATGCCGTTTGACGTCACGACGACCACATCATCAGTATCTACCGCCTCCTTAATGCCTACCATGTTCCCGGTCTTGTCCGATGTCTTCACGGTGATGATGCCCTTACCGCCGCGGTGGCTGAGCCGGTATTCTCCTTCCTCGCTCCGCTTGCCATATCCTCTGTCTGTTGCGACAAGGATAGTGGTCCCTTTGCGCCGCAAATTCACCGCACCGACGACCTTGTCACCTTTGCCCAGGCTAATGCCGCGAACACCGGTCGCTGTTCTTCCCATCGGGCGCACCTCGCTCTCGTGAAACCGAATTGCGACACCATCGCGCGTTCCAATAATGATGTGCTGGCTGCCGTCCGTAAGCTTCACATCTTTGAGCGAATCCCCTTTGCGCAACGTTGTTGCGGTGATGCCACTTCGCCGCGGATTGCTGAACTCTGAGAGGAGGACCTTCTTGACCAAGCCCTGTTGCGTTACCATGAACACATAGTGTTTCTCGTCGAACTCTTTGACTGCAATAAAGGCTGAGATTGCCTCTTCTGCTCCTTTCGCAAGCAGCGCGTTGATCGGTTTTCCCTTGGCCATGCGGCCCGCCTCGGGAATCTCGAAAACCTTCAGCCAGTAACAACGACCTGTGTTTGTGAAGAAGAGAATGTAGTTGTGTGTGCTGGCAATGAACATGTGTTCCAGGAAATCATCCTCCTTCGTCGCGGCGCCGGTCACGCCCTTACCCCCTCGTGATTGCCTGCGATAGCCGGAGACTGGGAACCGCTTGATGAAGCCTTGGTGGCTGATCGTAATAACGACTTCTTCCTCGGCGATAATATCTTCGATGCTGAACTCCTCGGCCTTATAGACAATCTGTGTCCGCCGGTCGTCACCATACTTCTTCTTCACCTCCACCAGCTCCTCTTCAATAATCTTCAGCTGGAGCTGCTTGCTCTTGAGGATAGCTTTCAGTTTCTCAATCAGTTTGATGGTGTCCCGGTATTCCTCTTCAACCTTCTTCCGCTCCAGCCCTGTCAGCTTCTGCAACCGCATATCGAGAATCGCCTTTGCCTGGATATCCGAAAGCTTGAATTTCTTCATCAGGCCCGACTTCGCGCTTTCCACGTCCTTCGATTGCTTGATAAGTCGAATAACAGCATCAATGTTCTCAAGCGCGATGATGTACCCCTCAAGGATGTGGGCACGCCTCTCCGCTTCATCGAGTTCGAATTGCGAACGGCGCACGACAATATCGTTTCGATGCTCAACAAATTGCTGGATGATCTCCCGCAACGTTAGGACGCGCGGCCGACCGTCGACCAGCGCCAGCATGTTGATGCCGAAGGTGGTTTGCATGTGCGTATGCATGTACAGGTTGTTGAGCACCACCTCGGCGTTTGCATCCCTCCGCACTTCGATTACGACCCGAAGACCATCACGGTCTGACTCGTCTCGGATATCAGTAATGTCATCGATCTTCTTCTCGTTGACGAGATCTGCAATCTTTTCAACCAGCGCGGCCTTGTTTACCATGTACGGAAGCTCGGAAACGATGATCCGTTGCCGATCCCCTTTGGCCGTCTGAATGGTCGCTTTAGCTCTCACGAGAACGCGACCTCGGCCTGTTGTATACGCGTCCTTTACGCCCTCATAGCCGTAAATAATTCCACCCGTGGGAAAGTCGGGTGCTACAATGTGTTTCATCAACTGCGCGTCGCCGATGCCCTGGTCCTTGATGTATGCAATGCAGCCGTTGATTACCTCATTCAGATTGTGCGGCGGAATGTTTGTTGCCATCCCGACAGCGATTCCGCTTGCCCCGTTGCAGAGCAGATTCGGAAAGAGCGTCGGCAGAACCACGGGTTCCTTGAGGGTATCATCAAAGTTGGCGACGAAGTCAACAGTGTTCTTCTCCAGGTCCCGGAGTATCTCCTCGGCAATCCGTGCAAGGCGAGCCTCTGTATATCGCATGGCCGCCGGGGAGTCCCCATCAACCGACCCGAAGTTTCCTTGTCCATCAACCAGCGGGTACCGCAGCGAAAAATCCTGGACCATGCGAACCATGCTGTCATATACTGCGGCGTCCCCGTGTGGATGATACTTTCCAAGCACCTCACCGACGATTCGTGCGCTCTTCTTGTACGGCCGATTGCTCGCCAAGCCAAGATCCTGCATGCCGTACAGAACCCTCCGGTGAACAGGCTTGAGACCGTCGCGTACATCGGGCAGCGCGCGCGCAACGATCACCGACATCGAGTAATCGATGTACGATCCCTTCATTTCTTCTTCGATGTCTACCGGGATGACTTTTTCACTCACCGTTGCCATGAGGCGTCGCTTTCTCTTCCTGTCTCTTTTGCCAAACGCTGTCCGGAAACCTGCTGCTCCCCGGGCCTGGTATTGTCTTACACATCTAGATTTCTCACATACTTCGCATTCTTCTCTATGAACTCTCGCCGCGGTTCAACCTCATCTCCCATGAGCATTGAAAACGTCCGGTCAGCATCCGCCGCGCTTTCAATCGTCACCTGAAGGATCGTGCGTGTCTCCGGATTCATCGTTGTTCCCCAGAGCTGTTCTGGATTCATTTCACCCAAGCCCTTGAACCGCGAGATCACAATGCCGTCCGATCTCACAATTTCTCCACTTTCGCTCACGGCTTGCGTTGTTTCTGCTTCCTCCTCCTCTATGCCGCGCGCCGCCTTCTTATCTGCTCGCATTCGCTTAACGATTTCGTCCCGCTCATCCTCGTCAAACGCGTAGTGTTCCATCTTCCCCTTCTTGATTTTGAAGAGTGGGGGTTGAGCAATATAGACATGCCCCAACTCAATCAATTCCTTCATATAACGGAAGAACAGCGTCAACAAGAGGGTGCGGATATGCGACCCATCAACATCTGCATCGCACATGAGAATGATCTTGCCGTAGCGGATACTGCCTGCATCAAAATCTTCGCCGACACCGGTGCCTATTGCTGTGAAGATTGCGCGGATCTCTTCATTCTCAAGGATCTTATGCAGACGGGCTTTTTCCACGTTCAGGATCTTTCCCTTCAGCGGCAGGATAGCCTGGAACCGTCTGTCGCGTCCCTGTTTTGCACTCCCCCCCGCAGAATCTCCCTCTACCAGATACAACTCGCAGTGTTCCGGATCGCTGATCGAGCAATCTGCAAGCTTTCCCGGGAGTCCACCACTGTCAAGTGCATTCTTCCGTCGCGTCAAATCCCGCGCCTTCCGAGCCGCCTCGCGTGCCTCTGCTGCCCTCAGGCATTTCTCGATAATCCGACGCGCATCGGGCGAATTCTCCTCGAGCCACGTCTGCAGAGCCCCGCCAACAACCGCTTCGACAATGCTCTTGACTTCACTGTTGCCCAGTTTGGTTTTTGTCTGGCCCTCAAACTGGGGCTCGGGAACTTTCACGCTGACCACCGCCGTAAGCCCCTCACGAAAGTCGTCTCCAACAAGCTGTATACCTCCCTCCTTGATCAACCCGTTCTTGTACCCATAGTTATTAATGGTCCGCGTCAGGGTCGTCCGGAAACCTATCAGGTGTGTCCCCCCCTCGTGCGTGTTGATGTTGTTGACATATGTGAAGACGTTCTCTGTAAACTGATCGTTGTAACGGAATGCAACCTCCACTTCGACAGCCCTTCCCCCCTCATCGTTTTCCTGTCCCTTCACATAGAACGGTTTCTTGATGATTGCCGGTCGCGTCGCGTCAATATACTCCAGGAATTCCTTCAGCCCCCCCTCAAAGTGAAAAACCTCCTTTTCCTCTGATTTCGAACGCCGGTCCATGATCCGCAATGTGACGTCTGGATTTAAGAACGCCAGCTCCCGCAATCGCTCCGCCAGAGTTTCGAACTTGAACATCCGGTTCTTGAAGATCCCTCCATCCGGTATGAACGTCACCTTTGTTCCGGTCTTCCCCTTTTCAGATTTCCCGATTACTCTTACAGCTCCGATCGGATCCCCCCTCTTGTACCTCTGGTAGAAGGTCTTGCTATCACGGTATACTTCGACCTCAAGCATCTCGCTCAACGCGTTCACGACCGACACACCCACACCATGCAATCCCCCCGACACCTTGTAGGTATTCTTGTCGAACTTCCCTCCAGCGTGCAACACCGTCATCACAACCTCAAGTGCTGAGCGTTTTTCTTGTGGGTGGATATCGGTCGGTATGCCGCGCCCATCGTCTTCCACGGTAACCGATCCATCATCATTGAGTGTGACATCGATATTCTTGCAGTATCCGCCGAGCGCCTCGTCAATGGAGTTGTCAACGACTTCATACACAAGATGATGAAGGCCCCGTGTGCTGGTGTCGCCGATGTACATTGCGGGCCTTCGCCGAACCGCTTCAAGGCCCTTCAACACCGTGATATCGTCGGCAGTGTACGCTCTCCCTGCGCCCCCACGCTTTCCCACCTCCCCTTTCACCGCCACTCGCGCCACATTCTCCTTGCTCGCGGCTTTCTTGGCCTCTTTTTTCCCCCTCTCTATCTCTTCGCTCATAACTCCTTCTATCGCTAATGAAACTTTATGTCTGTAACGATCTCCCCCCCTAGCGCGTTGTTGAGCCTCTCCTTAATCTCGTCTTTGCGCATCGTGAGCTCGTTCCTCCACGCGCTGCTCTTTACACGCACAAAAAGGGTTCCTTTTGTGATTCTCGTTGCTGTCGTAACACGCGCAATCTGCCCGCCCACAATCTCTTCCCAGCGGACAACCGCCTCGTATTCTTGAAGCTTCTTCTTGATCCCGAGCTTCTCGACGAGCTCCTCTACTGCTTCGCCGATCGCCTTACCAGTTGTAGCTCTCCGTCTCATTGTACGTTACGGCCCCGTCCCGAACCAGGAACTTCCTGTTTGCCTTGCCCCAGTTGATGTCTGGTGGTAGAACCTTCTCCGATGTCGCGGTCAGAAACGCCTGCCCAAGTGGACTAATGAGGTCCAGCAAATGCTCTGACCTATGGGTGTCCAGTTCACCAAAGATATCATCCAGCAACAAGATCGGCTTCTCGTTCCGCCGCTCACGTAGATACGCAAACTCAGCGATCTTCAGCGCTATGAGAAGTGTCTTGTGTTGACCTTGCGAAGCATATTTCCGTGCATTCAGCCCATTTATGAGCATTTCGAGCTCATCTCGGTGAGGCCCTACCACCGTTGCCGCGCTCCGCTGCTCCTCCTCCTTCTTTCGTTCCAACTCCTCACCGAACCTCAGTCGTACAGCTTCCTCGTTCTCCTGCTCATCAGCTTCTACTGACGGCCTATACCTGATCCCCGGCGTCTCACGATCACCCGCTAGCTTTCTGTACGAATCCTGAACCAGCGCTTGGAGCTCATTTACGAATATCCTCCTCTTCATCATGATCCTCACACCGCGTGCTATCAACTCACCGCTCCAGATTGCAAGGAGATCAGCATAATCGCGCCGAGTCAGCTTTGCATCCATCAGCACCTTGTTTCGTTGCCTTAACACCCGGCGATACTCAAGCAGATCCTCCAGGTACGACCTGCTTGATTGCGCTATCACAAAATCCATGAACTTGCGACGGTCTACCGGACCCCCCAGTGTGATCGATCCGCTCTCCGCAGAAAGAACGACCACCGGAAACTCGCCCACTACGTCTGCGAATCGTTCAATGGCCGACCCGTTGATCGCGTATCGTTTCTCCCTGATTTCGCTGTCATACGTTACCCCAACACTGTATCGAACACCGCTGTCGCCGACAAGCTCTCCACTCACCGCGAACTGATTTTGCCCCACCTGCACAGCTACGCTGTCGGCCGTTCCGCAAAAACTTTTGGTAAGGCACACATATGAGATTGCTTCAAGCACGTTCGTCTTCCCTTGACCGTTCTCCCCAATCAATCCGTTCACTTCCTGCCCACACCGCACCACCGTATGCGTGTGGTTCCGGAAGTTAACGATTTCAAGGGTCCGCAACCTCATCCGTCCTGCCAGCACTTACAAAGCGATAGCCCCACTCCCGCCGCGCGAGATGGGGCTATCTGCTCAGATACACCACCACTGCTTCTCCAGTTATGCATTCAGCCGCATCGGCATTACCAACATGAGGAGATCCTCATTCGCTTTTTGCTTCGCCGGCGTTATGATCGCCGCGCGAACCGGACTCCCCAGTTTGAATTGCACCTCATCCGTGTCAATATGTGAAAGAATATCGACAAGATACGTCGCGTTAAAACCGATCTCCAGCTCTTCCCCTGCGTAGTCGCATGGAATTTTCTCCTTCGCCTCGCCTCCAAAATCGACATCCTCTGCCATGATTTTTAACTCGTTCTTTTTCATGGAGCAGCGAACCTGGTGTGTCGTCGTGCTCGAATAGAGTGCCACGCGCCGCACTGATGCAAGGATGAGGTCGCGACTGACGGTAAGTGTTTTGTCGTTATCAAGTGGAATAACAGATTCATAATTTGGGTAGCTTTCTTCGATCACGCGCGATGTCAGCGTTGTTGCGCCAAAACTGAACTGCACATGCGATGAGTCAATTGCCAGCGTATTTTCACCCTCCTCGACCGATCGACCGACTAAGCTCAACGCTTTCGCCGGTATGATAATCTCCCTCTTCAGTTTTGAATGCTTGAAGCCTGTGTAGTGAATCCTCACGAGTCTATGCCCATCAGTTGAGACGGCCCTTAGCTCGTCTTCCTTCACTTGGAGGAGTACTCCTGTCATTGCCGGTCGCAGTTCATCGGTACTCACTGAAAAAATGGTTCTGTGAATAAGCTTTCGAAGTAACTCTCCGTCAAGAACGATTCTTTCCTCCGCTTTGAATTGTGGTGTTGTCGGAAATTCCTCACTCGAGTCTCCCATGATAACGTACTCTCCTATCTCCGTTATCATCTTCACCTTGCTAGTCGGTACATCTGCATGGAAGATTAGTTGCACTTCAGGCAAAGCTCGAATTGTTTCCATAAGCCGTTTCGCGGGAACTGCGATGGATCCGTCCTCTGCACCTTTTAACTCTAACGTTGTCGACATAGATATCTCAAGATCTGTTGCTACAAGGTGCAGAGAATTCTTGGAGAGCTGAAACAGGATATTTTCGAGGATGGGGAGAGTTGATTTCGAAGGAACCACACCGCTGATTCTGCTTAACGCTTTTTGGAGATCGCTGCTAGCAACGGTGAATTTCATTCACATCTCCTTGGGAAGGGAATTGTTTAGATTCGTCTCTTCAATAAAAAATACCAATTTTTTTGGCTATTTACAAACTTCTTCCCCTGTAAAGTACTGCGAGCGCCATCCTCTAGTATTATTATGAGTAAAAAGAAAGTGAATAGTATTTCTTAAGCTGTTGATAACACAAATATGAACTACACATGATTTCGTAGTCCTCACATGATCCAGCAAAGGAAGCACCAGTGTTCACAGATGGAGAGTGTGGAAAATGAGTTAAGGAATGAGGGGCTTATAAACACTCGACTTCTGTATGGTCAATAAGACCGTCCTCGGCGGCGTAGCCAACATTCAGTCCGCAAGAATCCACATAATCTTCAAGATGTTGTTAACACGAAGCACCCACGATAGGCGCTATGATCGATACCTGACTGCGTAAACCGAAGACGGTAATGCTTTGCGGGATGTAAGATGAGAAAGAGAACACCGAGGACTAGTGGCTGCTCATCTCGATTCGTTTTCGCAGCTGCTCCACATTCTGGCGGAAAACAGGGTCATTCTTGATACGATCGTGAACGGTCTGGAATGCATGGATGACGGTACTGTGGTCACGCCCACCGAAGTGAAGGCCAATGGTTTTCAAAGAAGAATGTGTCAACTCTTTCGCCAGATACATTGCGACCTGCCGCGCACCGACGATTTCCTGTTTCCGTGTTTTCGCGCGGAGAAGGTCATCCGGAATATCGAAAAATTCACAAACGGTGCGCTGTATCTGGTCGATGTTTATGGGAGACTTAAGCTCACTAACCACTACTCGCAGAACATCACGAGCGAGGTCGAGATTGACGTCTCGGTTATCCAGCGATGCCCGGGCAATAAGACTTATGAGGCACCCCTCAAGCTCGCGGATGTTGCTCGTTACGTTTACAGCAATAAAATCAATAACATCGGGGGGCAGTTCAAAGCCATTATCTTCACTCTTTCTCCTCAGGATGGCAATCCGGGTCTCAAGGTCGGGTGGCTGAATGTCAGCAGTCAAACCCGACTGGAAACGGGAGATTAGCCTTTCATCCAAACCCTTTAATTCTTTTGGAGGAACATCAGATGAAAGAACGATCTGTTTGCCCAACTGGTACAAAGTGTTGAAGGTGTGGAAGAAATTGTCTTGCGTTTTTTCCTTTCCGGAGAAGAACTGAATATCATCGACAATGAGAAGATCAACGCTACGGTAGAAATGGGAGAATTCGTTGACTCGATCGGCCTGGATGGCGTCGACGAACTCAATTGTGAATTTTTCGCTTGAAACATAGACAACGCGCTTGGCCTTTCCAATTGCAATTGCCTGGTTACCGAGGGCATGCATAAGGTGCGTCTTCCCCAAGCCAGTCCCACCATATACAACAAGCGGATTGAAAGAAGTACCACCCGGATTGTTGGCGACGGCAAGGGCGGCCGCGCGCGCCAACTGGTTACTGTCACCCTTGATGAAGTTCTCGAAGGTGTACCTGGGATTCAAGTTGCTTTGTGCGAGGAGAGCATCGAGCTGACGAAACGCCGCACGGGGAGCAAACGCAGCGGAACCCAGCATCGTGGTAGCAGACTCCGCGTTCTGGCGGTTGCTGTTGATGAAGTTGTTATGATCAGTATCGGCGGGAGCATGGTCATCTGCTGCAATGGCATAGTAGAGATGAGCGTTCTCGCCAAGAACCTCGCCAATTGTCTCACGAATGAGTGAATTGTAGTGTTGCTCGACCCAATCGTAGAAAAACTGGCTGGGAACCTGCACTGTCAGCTTGCTGCCAACGAGTTTCTGTGGGACAATAGGCTGAAACCAGGTCTTAAAACTCAAGCTTGTAACGCGCTCTTCGATCCTCTCAAGACATGCATCCCATACGCGGCGGGCATCAGTCTCAATACCGACGGCGTCTTCGGGGACGCGGTCGATGGAAGGGCCTACGTGCGCGCTGTCAGTGGGCATGCGCATATTAGCGAAATAGGGTGTAGGTTATCAACAAATACTTCACACAAAAAGTAACAATGTGGAAGCACCAAATTACACGGCATTAATGGAAGACAGAGACTTGTCAACATGACATGAACGCTATAAGCCCCAGAAAAATGAGCAGGTCACACACTTAGTAACAGAGTTATTAACATTGAGGTTGAGAAACGAAAAAGTGTTGCAAATGCGGCTGCGAGTACATCAGCGGAGTATCGCAAAGTTATCCACAAGATGTAAACACACAGAGCGGCCCGCTTGAAGGGCCATGAGTATAACACTGGGAGCGGCTGGATGCAAGAAGAAAAATTACAAAATTGGATGTGGGTTGAAGGGGTGAAGATCTGTTTGCATAATGGATGGAGAGGGGTAGCGCGTTGAAGGGGGTATCTGGGAGAGAAACGCTAATGGTTGTCAAGGGGTGGGTGATCCTTGGAAACAGGAAGATTTCTTTGTACATTGAATAGATTCTCACAAAAGGGACCGGGAGAGCAGTAATGAAACGAACGTTTCAGCCTCATTTGCGGAAGCGGCGGAATAAACATGGCTTCAGGGCTCGAATGGCCAGTCGGAGCGGCCGGAAGGTGCTGGCGCGCCGTCGTGGCAGGGGTCGACATCACCTTACCGTAAGTGACGAAAAATAGGGTAATGAGCCGGGCGGGGGAAGCGTTGCGGTTGACTTTGAAAAAAGATGAAATTCTAAGGGGTTTTCGTTCATTTTCTACTGTTCTTTCGAGTGGAGAATGCCTCAGATCAGGTAGTATTCGATGTTACTTTCTGGTGAACTTAGGAGAACCCGCAGATTTGAGGGCTGGGTTTGGGGTAAGCCGAGCCGTCCGGAAAGCAACCAAAAGAAATCGGCTGCGTCGCCTCATGAGGGAAGCCTACCGGTTGAACAGGAATCATTTTCTCGCAAGGCGAAGAGCGGATCCCCGAGGATCGATAGATCTTGTATTCATGTATATTCCGGGTGCTGGACAAACGAAAGCAGAGCAGACCCACGAATCAATTGAGCGAGCAATTGCCCATCTCTTAGAGGAGCTCTACCGACGGGTGGCTGGCCGCCAATGAGGTTAGTGCTGCTTTTCATAGCGCGTTTCTATCAGACGCTGATTTCACCGGCTCTTCCATTCAACCACTGCCGTTTTGTGCCATCGTGTTCAGATTACGCAGCCGAGGCCGTGGAAAAACATGGAGCGATGCGGGGAATCTTCCTTTCCGTGCGAAGGGTTCTAAGGTGTCACCCATTTCACAAGCATGATGTGTACGACCCGGTACCGTAGCGTTTAATTACTTCAAGCGTGCTTCAAAGGATTCCATGGACCGCCAGGCCATTCTCGGCTACGTTCTTATTTTCGTCGTTCTTGTTGTCTGGTTGTGGTTGAATGCACCACCGGCTAGCAGGCAAGAGGCACCAGCACAGGACGCCCAAGTTCAGACGCAAGCCAAGGATACACTACAACGCAGGCAGACGCCGGAGTTACAAGAAAGAGTTACGCGCATTGAGCCCCTTGGGAAATTCTTCGCTGGGCGGGAGACCGGACCAGAGAGGATCGTAACGATTGAGACGGACCTCTACCGGGCGGAGATTACGACGCGCGGTGGCATGGTCAAAGAATGGGTGCTGAAGAAGTACATGACATGGAATGGCCATCCACTGCAACTGGTCAACTACGAGAAAAAAGGAGATTTTAGTCTTTTATTTACAACGACGGATGGCCGCCTCATCAATACGCGTGACCTATACTTTGACCTGCAACATTTCGGGTCGCAGACGGTCACGCTCAGTGGAGATGACGAATTCAGCATCGACCTTCTTCTGCCGACAACAACCGGCGGTCGGATTGTGAAGCGGTTAAAGTTCAAGAACGGTGAATACGACCTTGAGGCTGAGCTTAAGTTCAACCGGGTAGCTGATGTCATCGCGAACTTTGAATACCAGGTCGTGTGGGAAAGCGGGCTTCGGTACGCGGAGGAAAACAGCATCGACGAGTCAGGTTTTGCAGCTGCGTATGCGTACGCGGGAAAGGAGTTGACGGAAATTGACGCGCCAAATCTTGATGAACGACCCGAGAAGGTCCTTTCGGGCACGGTGGACTGGGTTGCGATGCGAACCAAGTACTTCGCGCTGGCTCTGATACCAAGCAAGGGATCAAGCGAGGGTGCTTACCTAGAGGGGGCTCGGCAGCAGGCGCCCGACAGGGGAGCCATAGAGTCGTACAACATTGCCATAAAGATGCCATTTAAGGGTGGGGTAGAGGAGGCGGCGACGATAAGGGTGTATCTTGGCCCGGTTGACTACGACCTTCTGAAATCCTATGAGATTGACCTTGAGCAAATTGTTAGCCTCGGTTGGGCCTGGTTGATCCGGCCGATATCAGAGTACATCATGCTCCCACTGATGAGCGCTCTGCATTATGTCGTGCCCAACTGGGGAGTGGTTATTATCCTCTTCTCGATCATCATCAAAATTGCTCTGCATCCATTAAGCAAGAGCAGCATGCGGTCGATGAAGAGGATGCAGGCGTTGCAGCCGATGATGAACGAGATCCGAGAGAAGTACAAGGACGATCCGCAGAAGATGAACCAGCAGATCCTTAATCTGTACAAAGAATACGGGGTCAATCCGGCAGGCGGATGCTTCCCAATCTTGCTCCAGCTGCCGATTTTGATCGCGCTGTATAACGTGTTTCGCGCAGCAATTGAGCTGCGACAAGCAGGCTTTGTCTGGTGGATCACGGATCTCTCAATTCCAGACAGGATCGTGAGTCTACCGTTTGAAATCCCGCTCTTCGGCGTTAAGGATGTAAGTGGACTGGCATTGTTGATGGGCATTACCATGTTCATTCAACAGAAGATGACCGTGAAGGATCCACGGCAGAAAGCAATGGTCTGGTTGATGCCAATCTTGATGACGCTTCTCTTCAACGGTTTCCCTTCAGGCTTGAACCTGTACTACTTCGTTTTTAACCTCCTTTCCATCGGTCAACAGATCATCGTTAACCGTCAAGCGGATGAAGAGCCACTCCGAAAAGTAGACCCGAAGAAGAGACGACGCGGGGGAATATTCGGAAAGATCACCAAGGACCTTCCCAGGCTGAAAAAATAGCAAAAGGAAGTCAATCGAAGCCCCAAAGCTTGCCCCTGTCTCGAAAGGACGGGGTTTTTCGTTTGGAGGCAGCGGTTTGAAAATCGTCCTGCGTTTTCGTACATTTTGCGCCGGGCAACCAAGAAGGGATATGTCGGTGGCATTGGTGATCGAAAGCGATACAATCAGCGCGATAAGCACGCCGCTTGGAGGAGGGGGTATTTCTGTTATCCGAGTCAGCGGACCGAGCGCGATTGAGATTGCAGCGCGTGGATTCCGTGGGAGGGCCGACCTTGCCTTAGTTCCATCACAAACGGCTCATTTTGGGACATTCCTAAACGCAGCTGGAACCCCTATCGATGACGTTGTTGTACTGCTCTTCAAAGGGCCACACTCCTACACCGGCGAGGATGTCGTTGAGGTTAGTTGTCACGGCGGGATGTTGGTGACAAGAGAGGTGTTGGAGGCGACAATTGCGTATGGTGCCCGGCCCGCAGAGCCAGGGGAGTTTACCAAACGAGCATTTCTCAACGGCCGAATGGATCTCACACAGGCCGAGGCAGTTGCCGACCTTATCTATGCGCGCTCAGAGAAGGCCCACCGAGCATCACTATGTCAACTGCGTGGAGATCTCTCCGAGAAGATCAACGCCATCCGCGATCGCCTAACCGACGCGATCGGCCTGCTCGAGCTAGAACTGGATTTCGTGGACGAGGGTTACGAGTTCGCCGACAAGTCAGCGCTGGTAGGCCAGGTCAACGAGATCGTAGGACAGATCGATGAGCTCATATCATCGTATCAGATTGGGAGAGTCTACCGCGACGGTGTAAGGGTCGTAATTGCGGGTGCACCCAATGTCGGGAAATCAAGCCTACTGAACGCTCTTCTGAGCCATGACCGGGCAATCGTAACAGATATTGCGGGGACGACAAGGGACACGATTGAGGAATCGCTTACGATCGGGGGTCTGTTATTCACTGTGACGGATACGGCGGGCCTCCGGGAGACGACCGATCTTGTGGAAATAGAGGGAGTTCGGAGGACCGAAGAGCAACTTTCAAATTGTGACCTAGTGATACTTGTGCTTGACTGCTCGCAGGGGATCACGGAGCGGGAAGGTACCCATATCGGAAGGCTTATCAACGATCACAAAATGAGCCGAGAAACCTGTATAGCGGCGATCAACAAGATTGATCTGAAGAGGGCAGACGAAGCAGGTCTATCAGCGGCAGGATCGTTGACAAAGGGACTTCGGACGGTGAATATCTCAGCAAAGACGGGAGAAGGGCTTGGTGAACTGAAGGATGCGATTGTTGATACGGTCTTGAAAGGGAAGCACATCTCATCGGAAGGATGCGTAACCATCACAAATTCAAGGCATTACGCAACTCTACTCAACGCCAAGGAGAGCCTTGAGCTTTCTCTGCAATCTCTTGCTGCGAAAGAGAGCGGAGAATTCATAGTCCTCGACCTCAGGGCCGCTCTGGATGCTTTGGGAACAATAACCGGTGTGGTTACAACGGATGACATCCTAGACTCAATATTTTCACGATTTTGTGTGGGGAAATAGACTCGCGAGGCGTTCCACGTGAAACACTCACCCCAGCGGGCTTGAAATAGATGGTGGACGTGAAGGAATACTATGATGTTGTAGTTGTTGGCGGGGGCCATGCCGGCATCGAGGCCGCACTCGCTGCTGCGCGGATCGGCTGCAACGTCCTGATGGTCACAATGGACAAGAGGGCGATCGGCAGAATGTCGTGCAATCCAGCAATAGGGGGCACCGCGAAAGGGCATTTGGTGCGGGAGATTGACGCGCTCGGTGGCGAAATGGCGAAGATTGCGGATTCAACAGGCATTCAGTTCCGGCTGCTGAACAAGTCAAAAGGACCGGCTGTCTGGTCACCTCGATGCCAGAATGACCGCGAGTGGTATTCACGGGAAGCAAGAAAGCGGGTTGAGATGCAAGCGGGGGTCACCGTCCTGGAGGATTCGGTAGTGGATATTGCGGTGGAGGAGACCAACCAGCGTGGGCAAAAGCTTGTGGTCGGGGTTGCTACGGCAAGAGGCATGATGATCCACTGCAAGTCTGCGATCTTGAGTGCTGGAACGTTCCTTCGAGGCCTGATGCATACGGGGTTGAAGAAAATGCAGGGTGGGCGGTTTGGTGAGCCGGCAGCGGGAGGATTGACCCAAGGGCTAGAGCGACTAGGCTTCGTATGCGGACGGCTTAAGACAGGAACGCCGCCTAGGATTGACGGGAGAAGTATCGATTTCCATAGACTTGAGGAGCAGCACAGCGATGAGCCGCCGAAGCCATTTTCATTTTCGACAACAGAAATTGACAATAGGCTAATTCCGATGTACCTCACACATACGAATCGAGAAACTCACGCAATTCTCAGGAAGGGCTTCGATCGCTCTCCGTTGTTCACCGGCATTATCAAGGGCGTGGGGCCCCGCTATTGCCCCTCAATTGAAGACAAAATCCAAAGGTTTGAGGAAAAAGAAAGGCATCAGATTTTCTTAGAGCCCGAAGGCTACGACACAAATGTGGTCTATGTAAACGGCTTCTCGACAAGTCTCCCAGAGGAAATCCAGCTTGAGGGCCTTAAATCCATTGAGGGCCTGGAAGGGGTGAAGATGTTACGGCCAGGGTACGCAGTCGAGTATGATTTTTTTCCACCCCATCAGGTAAAGCTGAGCCTGGAAACGAAACTTGTGGACGGACTCTTTTTCGCGGGTCAGATCAACGGAACGTCTGGGTATGAAGAGGCGGCGGCTCAGGGTCTGATCGCTGGGATTAACGCGGCGAGGAAGGTGAGGGGAGAAGAGCCATTCACGCTGAAACGATCAGAGGCGTACATAGGTGTTCTCGTGGACGATCTTGTCAATAAGAGCACAGACGAACCGTACAGGATCTTCACATCTCGGGCCGAGTACCGTCTCCTCTTACGACAGGACAACGCTGACAGGCGCTTGATGGCTAAGGGTTACGCTCTCGGCCTCATTCCAGATGATATTGCCAGCAGACTCGCCACGAAGGAAGAGTTGATTATTGCAGGCTTGAAAGCGGTGAACGAGCGCGCACTGCCGCCCGAGCTTGTAAATCCGTACCTAGAGAGAATCTCGTCAGACCGGGTCAACGAGAAGGAAAAGCTCGCAAAGCTCCTGAAGCGCCCGGCGACAACCCTAGCCGAGTTGATCAACATAGACACGCTGAGTGCGGAACCCGCAATTGCCGGGATCTTGAATCTTCGCGACGAAAAACTCAGAGGAGAAATCCTGGAGCAAATTGAGATAGAAGTGAAGTACGAAGGTTATATCCAGAGGCAAGCTGATCAAGTGAAGATGTTTGACAGGTTCGAGGACCAACGGATACCGGTCGACTTTGACTACTCCAGAATTAGGTCACTTTCAACCGAAGGCAGAGAAAAGCTCAGCAAGGTGAAGCCCGAGTCTATGGGACAGGCATCCCGGATCAGCGGGATAACGGCATCCGATATCTCCGTGCTGATGGTATATCTAAAACGGTAGGCGGTTTCACGTGGAACAACAGCACCAACCGATTATATATCAACAGCTTAGCAGATCATGCTGGACAGAAAATGTTGGTTCAGAACCGTCTGTCGTCAAAACGGGGTTGAGATAAGCGACGAACAGATCCGGAAGCTCAGCCAGTATGCAGACATCCTTCTTGAGTGGAACAGGAGTATTAACCTGATCTCGCGAAAGGACGAAGAGAATCTCTGGACCACCCACTTCTTACACTCTGCAGCAATACTCTTCAGGCTTAGTCTTCCTCCTCACGCCCGCGTGCTTGATCTTGGGACCGGGGGTGGGCTGCCCGGGATACCGTTGAAGATCCTTGCTCCCGACATATCTATCACTCTGCTTGACTCTGCTCAGAAAAAGATCAAAGTTGTAGCCGATATCATCAAAAATCTCGGCCTCAAAAGAGCACTAGCTGTGTGGGGCAGAGCCGAGGATGTTGGAAGGAAGCCAGACCACCATAAGCGGTATGATGTCGTGGTTGCACGTGCAGTTGGCCGACTCAGTAACCTTGTCCGGTGGTCAAAGCCCCTGCTGAGAGAAACAAACCGGCCAACGGAGCAGCAGGCAGAAACAGTGCGGGGCAACGCGAAGGAGCGGATAGCTGTTAAACCTCCCGCGTTGATAGCGCTCAAAGGTGGAGATCTTCAGGGTGAGTTGGGCTCGTTGACCGGCCCAACGGGCAATCTTTTTATTCGTGTCATTGATCTGGCACTCAAGGGCTCAGCAGAGCTTGAAGAAGGAGAAAAAAAGATCGTACTGATTGAATTTGGAAACACCCCTCAGGAAGAGCAAAGGAGCACATTTTGACCGATCAGAAGAAGCTCTTTGAGCAGCTTACGCGCCTCAGCACGGAGCAGCGCAATCCAGCAAGCATGGACATCGACGCGCGCCCCATTGAGGAAACCCTGTACATCATCAACACCGAGGATAAGCGCGTTGCGCTCGCCGTCGAGAGCGAAATTGCGTATATCACAAAGGCGGTGGAAGTTGTTGTTCGCGCCTTCAAAAACGGAGGAAGACTCATTTACGCCGGTGCCGGAACGAGCGGGCGACTCGGCGTGTTGGACGCTGTTGAGTGTCCGCCGACATATGGCACCCCACATGAGATGGTGCAAGGGAAAATTGCGGGTGGAGAGAAAGCGATGTTTCGAGCGCAGGAGGGAGCAGAGGATAAAGAGGAGAATGGAGCCCGCGACATCGATGCGGAAGCTGTTTCAGATAAAGATGTGGTGTGCGGCATCGCCGCCAGCCTGAGAACACCGTACGTCGTCGGCGCTGTAAAGAGAGCAAAGGAGCGTGGCGCGAAGACCCTGTATGTGACTACAAATCCGAGGAGCAGGCTGTATTCGTCGGAATTTGCGGAACTAGCCGCTGCAATCGATATGGCAATCTGCCCGGAGGTAGGACCGGAGGTTATCATGGGATCGACGCGGATGAAATCGGGCACAGCGCAGAAGCTTGTGCTAAACATGATCACAACAACCGCGATGATTCGGCTCGGCAAGGTGTACGAAAACATGATGATCGATCTACAGATGACAAATCAGAAGCTGCGCGAGCGAGCAAAGCGAGTGGTCATGACAATCACAGGGTTGACCTACGAGGACGCCACCGACTACTTGGAACGCAGTGGATGGCACGTAAAGACAGCGCTGGTAATGATCAAAGCCGGCGTTAGCAAGGAGGAAGCCCGGCAGCGATTGCAGCGTGCCGACGGCTTTGTGCGGGCGGCAATTGAGGGAAGGGAATATCGAGCTCTCTGAATCCGACGACTGATTACCGTGCGCACACAGAAAATCTTGGTTGCCGATCTCGATTTCTTCCCCCCGTTCAATGGGTTCCCCAAGGACGGAATAGCCTTTCTCAAACGGCTGAAGCGGAACAACAATCGTCCATGGTTTGAAAAGCACAGAGACAAGTATGAGTCATGCGTGAAACTACCGATGCAATCTCTCATTGCCGCGCTGAAGCCACACTTTGATCAATTCGCACCGGAGTTTGATGTAAACCCCAAACGGTCCCTGTTCCGGGTATACAGAGATATTCGCTTCAGCAAAGACAAGACACCGTACAAGACGCATGTCGCGGCACACATTGTCCTGCGCACAAAGCCAAAAGGAGTTGAGGGTTCCGGGTACTACCTTCACATCGAGCCCGGGAACGTATTCATTGGCGGGGGTATCTACATGCCGGATAGCGACCAGATCAAAAGGATCCGCAGAGCCATTGCAGACCAGCCGGAGCGGTTTCTCTCAATCATAGAAAGCAGGCGGTTCAAGAGGTGGTTTGGGAAGCTCGAGGGGGACAAGCTACAGCGCATACCACAGGGATTCGAACAGAACCACCGGATGGCAGAATGGCTGAAGCAGAAACAATTCTTCGTGTGGGTTGAATGGCCGGAGTCGAAGTGCCACGCGCGACGGTTTCTCAATGATGTGGCAGAAACCTTTAAAGAAGCAACCCCACTGGTACGGTTCCTGAACGAAGCAATGGGTTAGGGCGGAGCGATCTTGACTCCCTCCCGGAGAAGCCGATCACGAACGGCTCCGGCGATCGCAATCGCGTTCGGTGTGTCGCTGTGAATGGAAAGGGTCCGCGCGTCAATTGGAACCCGAGCACCATCTGCAGCAACCGCATAACCATCCCTGGCTATTTGGACCGCCTGCAGTGCAGCATCTGCAGGATCGGTGATAAGCGCATCCGCAAATGCGCGGGAGCGTAGAGAGCCATCAGGTTCATAGCGCCGGTCTGCAAAAGCCTCGGCAGCGGCGTGACATCCCTGATTTTTCCACACCTCAAGCATCCTCGACCCAGCCAAGCCAATTAAAATCAACGACTTATCTACACCACACACAGCCCTCGCAATTGCGCGCGCGGTCGCAGGGTTGCTTGCTGCCGAATTGTACAGCGCTCCGTGGGGCTTGACATGCCGCACCGTGCAGCTAACACTCTGGGCGAGATCAACAAGCGTTCTCACCTGCGCAAGAACAGACAGTTCGATCTCCTGGGCGGAGAGGTTCATTTCAACTCGTCCAAAATTTTCACGATCGGGGTAACCTGGATGTGCCCCGATTGCAACGCCATACTTCGCGCAAAGTTCAATTGCTTTCATCATCGTCTGCGCATCACCGGCATGTCCGCCACACGCGATATTTGCAGAAGAGATGTGCCAGATCAGTTCTTCCTCACTGCCATTGGCGAGCGCCTCAGGCCGCTCGCCGAGGTCCGAATTGATGTCGATGATTTTCTTCATGGTTGATTGTCTGTCGAGATCTACGCGATTGTTGAGCCGGCGTCATTTCTATTGTAGGTGTTGACCGCGAGTTTCTGGTAGCAGAAACATCAGTCCGGCCCCGGCGAGAAAGAACGCGGCTGTAACGGCAAGCGCACTCCCCACTCCATATTGGTCGGCAAGAGCACCGACGGTATATGGCGCCAAGGCACTAAAGGCCCGGCCACCATTGTAGACTAAGCCCTGTGCTGTGGCGCGAATGTGCGTTGGAAATAGCTCGGAGAGCATTGCGCCGAAAACACTGAAATACCCATGACCGAAGAAGCCAATGCAAGGACCGAGAAGAAGGAGAACAACCTCATGGCGAGCAAGCTGACCGTAGATAGGAACAAGAAGCGCTGCGCAGAGCAAGAAGAACAGAAAGACCGGCCGTCGTCCAAAGCGGTCGGCAAGGAAACCAAACAGTACGTAGCCGAAGAATGCCCCGATTTGCATGGGGATAATCCACGTTGAGCTCTTCACGATGCCGAGGCCGGCGCCGCCTTGGTCAAACGGCCGTGCGAGAAATGAAGGCATCCATGTAAACAAACCCCAGTAGGCAAATAACACAGACATGGTAACAAGGGTGCCAAGAAGAGTCTTCTGTAACAGCGGTGGCCGCAGGATCTCCCCAATTGCATTATCCTTACTAACCCGAGGACGCCGCGCACGGTCGATCCAAATCGCGGGTTCCTGCACGTGCTTTCGAATCCAGAGCGTAAGAAACGCCGGTGCAATGCCCACGAGAAACAAGACCCGCCATCCAAGATCAGGCAGAATAACTGCTGCCAAGAGGGCGGCGAAGATGTAACCGACCGCCCAGCCCGATTGCATCAGGCCGATCGCTTTGCCACGATGCTCGGCTGGCCAGGTTTCTGAAACCAAGACGGAGCCGGCAGACCACTCTCCACCCATACCAAGACCGACAAGACAGCGCCAGAGTACAAGTTCAGCAAGCGAGCCGGCCGTAGCAGTAAGTGCGGTGAAGATGGAATAGACCAGAATGGACAACATGAGCGATCTTGCCCTCCCGATTCTATCGGCAAGGATTCCGAAGAGAACCCCACCAGCCGAGGAGGCAATAAGTGTTGCAGAGGCGAGAGCTCCCGCCTCGGCAGAAGAGAGGCCGAACTCTCTCTGGATGGTTGTCAGCGCAAAAGCATAAAGCATGATATCCATAGCATCCAACATCCAGCCGAGTTGCGCCGCGACGAGGGTCTTCCACTGCTCACGGGTTATTGAGCCGAACTGAGAGATGAAACTCATACGAACTCAAGGAATTGAGTTGAAATCATGGCCTCCTGGCGGAGGAGCAGTTCATGGGCGCGCTCGAAGGAGATGAATTCGAAGCGAACAGAGTCTCGAGGACGTAGCTGCCCCAAGATGTGGATATCAGCGGAAACAACATTGGCGATTTTTGGATACCCGCCCGTTGTTTGGTGCTCCACGAACAAGAGAATAGGTTCTCCGCTGGGTGGAATCTGGACAGCCCCCAGTGCCACACCCTCAGTTACCATCTCTGCAGCTCTTTCTTGCTTTAGGACCGAACCCGTGAGACGGAGGCCCATGCGATTTGTCTCCTCGGTCACATGATACACCGCCGTGGTAAAAAGCGCCGTCACTTCATCAGAAAACAAATCGGCTTGGGGACCATGCGTGACTCGAATAACCGACCTGTGCATAAGCTGATGAATAACGGCCTTTTTGAGGCGCTGTGGTCTAAACGGAGCATCACCCACCTGGCCGAGAAACCGGACCCGATCGCCACCTCTTAAGGGCCTGCCGGAAAAGCCACCGATTGAGGTCATCACGTGCGTTGAAAAACTTCCCAGCACTCGCCTGGTGTTAATGCCGCCCCCGATGCAGAGATAACATCGTGCCCCCGACCTGGTTGAACCGGACCGCAATATTTGCCCCGCCTGTGCCTTGACGGATGACCACAAGGGGATTTCTTGCCCATCAAGCGTTGCGCCAAAATCAGATCCTGTCAGGGCAAAAACACAGCCGGATTCGAATTGATATTCCCCACCCACAAGTGTTAATTCCAATGCTGCGGCATTTTGTGGATTGCCGAGAAGCAAATTCCCGATCCGAAGCGAAACAGGGTCAGCCGCGCCGGACGCAGACACTCCTAGATGAGCAAACCCATACCTGCCGAGGTCTTGAACGGTAGTCTGAAAACCCGGAGATATGACGTTAATGTAGGATATCTCGTTCAAGCAACCCTCCATTGATTCATACTCAGGAGAGCCATTTCATTGAACTCCCTTCTCGTGATGGGGACAAAACGCACGATGTCGCCCATATGGAGCAACGCTGGTTCTGAACGCTCTGCCCGGAAGAGCTTCAAAGGGGTCCGTCCAATGATTCGCCAGCCTCCCGGGGAATCTGCAGGGTAGATTCCGGTTTGATTTCCTCCTATTGCAACGCTGCCGGCGGGAACCTTCACACGCGGCGTTGGTAAACGTGGAGCGAAAAGCTGCTTCGGGAGTTCACCGAGATATGGAAAACCGGGAGAGAATCCGAGGAAGTATACAAGATATTCGGTTGAGGAGTGGTAGCGGATCACCTCTGCCACGCTAATATGGTTATGAGATGCGACAAATTGGAGGTCGGGACCGAGGGCGGTATCATAGCATACAGGAATCTCAACGACGCGCGACATCGGTAAGAGCACCGAATCGATGCGTTCAACCAGGCCGTGGATGAAATCCCGAAAATGATGTGGATCTGCTACAAGCGGATCAAACGTGATAAGCAGCGAGCAGTATGCCGGGTGCAGATTTCGAATAGCCGGATGGCGCTCAGAAAGCAGGAGCGTGAATAGTCGAACAACATCTCGGTGATGTTCGCGCGAGATGTTGATGCCAAACGTCACCAGCACCGAGCAATCGCTCGCAAGCTGCAAGCGTGGGTACCGGAGCACCTCGGAGAACATGGCGTTCACAATTGTTGTTCACGATAAGTAATTTTGGAGGATGATTCAACGGTGTGAGTGTAGAGGCGTACCACTTACGGGTGGTGCCGGAAGCTTTCTTGCTTCTGCTGGCTTTTGTGGGTATATTGATTGAAAACAGCAGGGTGTCCCGATAGAACGGGACGCTTTTCGTTTTGGACTTGATGTGAGGTCGCTGCAAGGACTATGAGCGAGACACCGATCAAGCTGGGGGACGGGGCGGTTGAGACGATCGACAATATCCCCACAACGCTGCCAGTATTGCCCCTACGGGATGTAGTAGTTTTTCCATACATGATCTTCCCGGTGCTCGTTGGCAGGGAAAGCTCACTGAAGGCCGCAAACCAGGCGTTGGAGCGTGGCAAGAACATCTTCTTGGTTGCACAGAAGAACGCCGCCGTTGAGGAACCAACCGCCGATGATATTTATCATCATGGCACGGTTGCGAAGATCATCCAGATGCTGAAGCTGCCGAACGGGCTTATGAAAATCCTCGTCGATGGAGTTGTGCAGGCTACCATCAAGAAGTTCATTCCGAATCCAGCGTTTCTTGAGGCGGAGATTGTTCTCAACAGATCGGAGTTGCAGGCAGGCCATGAAGTTGATGCCCTTGTTCGGCACACCTCTGCGTTGTTTCAGGAGTATGTCAAGCTTAGCCGCAACGTGCCGCCGGAGATCTTGATGGCATTTGAGGGAATCAAAGAGCCTCACCGCAAGCTCTTTTATATGGCTGCAAACCTTGTGCATAACGTTGATATCAAACAACGTATTTTGCAGACCCAGCACCTGCGGCAACAACTCTATGAGTTGTCAAAGATCCTGACAACAGAGATCGATATTCTTAAAATGGAGCGTGAACTCGACACAAAGGTTCAAAACAATATCCAGAAATCACAGCGGAAGTTTTTCATCCAGGAGCAGATTCGCATACTCCAGGACGAGCTCGGTGAGGACGAAGCCTCCCCCGAACTGGCAAAGCTCAAGGAGCAGATCCAAAAAGCGAGGATGCCGAAGGAAGTGGAGGAGAAGGCCGTGGAGGAGTTCAACAAGCTCAAGAAAACTCCCCCCATGTCACCCGAGTTTACCGTAACGCGCAACTACTTGGACTGGCTGGTTGCAGTTCCCTGGTCGCAGAAGACCAAGGACAACCTCGATGTTCAGCACGTGAAACAGATTCTGGATGAAGATCATTTCGGACTGGAAAAGCCGAAGGAACGGATCCTCGAGCATATCGCAGTACTCAACCTCGTAAAGGAAATGAAGGGGCAGATTCTCTGTTTTGTCGGGCCGCCGGGCGTTGGGAAAACCTCATTGGCAAAATCGATAGCCCGGGCGCTCGGGCGGAAGCTGGTGCGGATCTCGCTTGGCGGTGTGCGTGATGAGGCGGAGATCCGGGGTCACCGCCGTACGTATATCGGCTCGATGCCCGGGAAGATCATCCAATCGATGAAACGAGCCGGCGTAACCAACCCCGTAATGTTAATGGATGAAGTCGACAAGATGAGCATGGATTTCAGGGGTGATCCGTCTGCGGCGTTGCTTGAGGTGCTCGATCCCGAACAGAACAACACATTCAATGATCACTACTTGGATGTCGACTATGATCTCTCCAAGGTAATGTTCATTACCACAGCCAACGTGCGGTACGCGATTCCCATGCCGTTACAGGACCGGATGGAGATCATCGAGCTGCCGGGCTACCTCGACTATGACAAGCGCGAGATCGCCAAGCGCCACATTATCCGAAAGCAATTGCTCGCCCACGGTCTTGGTGACAGCGAGCTGCGATTTGAAGACGCGGCGATTGAGCGTATCATTCAGGAGTATACGCGTGAAGCGGGTGTGCGAAATGTGGAGAGAGAAATCGCCTCGATCTGCCGCAAGGCCGCCAAAGAAATTGTGCTTCGCAAGCAGAAAGACGGGTCGTCTGGAAAACGAAAAAGCAGGAAATCCCTCGCGGTCACAAAGGAAAAAGTTGAGCACTACCTCGGTGTTCCTAAATTCCGGAGAAAGGAAGCAGAGCGCGAGCGGCGCGTTGGATCGGTGACGGGCCTTGCGTGGACCAGTGTCGGGGGCGATATCCTCACTGTGGATGCGACAGTGATGAAGGGAACGCAGAAGCTCACGCTTACCGGACAACTCGGGGAGGTGATGAAAGAATCCGCACAGGCGGCCCTCAGCTATATCCGATCGAACGCCAAGAAATTTGGCATTGACGCAGACTTCACGAAAGAAAAAGAAATCCACATCCACCTGCCGGAAGGGTCGATCCCGAAGGACGGCCCGTCGGCTGGAATTACCATGGCGATGGCAATCATCTCGGTAGCCAGTAACCGTCCGGCGCGGAACGACGTAGCAATGACTGGAGAAATCACACTTCGCGGAAACGTGCTGGCGGTTGGTGGCTTGAACGAAAAGCTGCTTGCTGCACAACGAAGCGGTATCAAGACCGTCATTGTTCCAAAGGAGAACCTGAAGGACCTCGCGGAGATTCCGAAGAAGGTGAAAGAGGGGCTCAAGATTCTTGCAGTGGAAACAATTGAAGAAGCGGCGACGTACGTCTTCCATGAGCGAAAATAGAGAGAAGTAAAGACCAAACGCAGGCGGGCCTAGTGCCTGTGTACACCGAACCCCCAGACTCCCGATTCTTACGAATCCCGAACCCACCCATTTTGCTTTTTAGATTTTAATCTTTACTTTCTGACTGTATGTCCTATCAAGTAACCGCACGCAAGTGGCGGCCGATGGTTTTCGAAGAGGTTATCGGTCAGCCCCATATCACGAGCACCCTGCGGAATGCCATTTCCTCGAATCGGCTTGCGCATGCGTACATTTTCAGCGGTCTGCGTGGCACAGGGAAAACAACCGTGGCCCGCATCCTTGCAAAAGCCATCAACTGCCAATCTCCTAAGGGGAGCAATCCAGACAACCGCTGCGAAGTCTGTCAGGAAATCACCGCGGGACGAAGCCTGGATGTGATCGAGATCGACGGAGCATCCAACCGCGGTGTAGAAGAGATCCGCAACCTGCGCGAGTCGGTACGTTACACGCCTACCCGCGGGAAGTACAAGGTCTATATCATCGATGAAGTCCACATGCTCACCAAGGAAGCCTTCAACGCGCTCCTGAAGACCCTGGAAGAGCCGCCCCCGCACGTTGTCTTTATCTTCGCGACGACCGAAGTGCATAAGGTTCCAATGACGATCCTCTCACGCTGTCAGCGCTTTGATTTTCGCCGAATATCAATCGACGAGACGATAAGCAACCTTCGCACGATCTCCCGCGGGGAGGGCGTAACAATTGATGATGGCGCGTTGATGATCATTGCAAAGAAAGGGGATGGATCGCTCCGGGACGCTCAGAGCATTTTTGACCAGGCCCGCTCATTCTGCGGCAACGAAATCGGTTCGGCAGATGTGCTGAAGGTACTCAACGCCGTTGATCAGGAGCTCTACTTCCGAGTGACCGATATGATTAAGAGCCGGGATGTCCGGGGTGGGATAGAGCTGGTGGACGAGATTGTGCGGAATGGATATGATCTGCGGGAATTCCTGGGCGGCCTCGCCGAGCATCTTCGTAACTTGCTTGTCGTGTTAGCAACAGAGTCAACAGAGCTCGTCGAGGCGTCAGAGATGTACCGCGAACGCTATAAGGAGGTGGCAAAGAGCTTTCAGCAAAACGATATCCTGCGCCTGATCAGGTTGGTAAACGAGCTGGAACAGTCCATTCGATGGGCACCACAGCCACGCTTCAAGCTCGAAGCCGCTCTTCTGCAAATGATCAAGCTTGAGCACTCAGTTCAGATTGACGCCCTCCTGCGACAAATAGATGATTTGAAAAAAAAAGCTAGCTTGAACGGGAACGATGGGGAACAGCGACCGGTGGCCGGCCATCCCCTGCAGGTCAGCGACGCAGCCGAGGTCAAGATTGTAGGGCAGGTGAGCGCCGGCAGACTGGGAGGTGCTGCCACATATCCGGCCGCTCCGAATCTTGTTACCCCAACACCTGTTCAAGAGAGCCCAGAGCCCTACCGATCAACGAGGGCCGCACAGAACGATTCATTTGGTAACCTGCAAGCCATTAGCGTCGAAGAGGCGTACGGGCAGTGGCAGCAGTGGATTGGTGAAGTGCGGAAGATGAAGATTGGGGTCGGCACAATTCTGGGCGAGAGCCGTATTCTCGATTTGGTCGGCGGAGCGCTGCGCATCGCCTGCCCCGACGATTACCACCTTTCCTCACTGAGACGTCACCAGGAGTTCCTCGGTGATTCATTCGAGAAGGTCACAGGACGGAAGATTCGCATTGAGCCCGTGCTCCACGGCGGATCAAGGCAACATCGTTCATCTTCAATGCCACCCGAGAATCAACACCTCACACACCCTCCACCTACCCGTTCGTTACAGAAGCCAACCGACGGGAATGGTGAAGAACACCCCATCCTCCTTGCCCTCAGGCGGGAGTTGGGGGCTGAACAAGTGGACTAAGGCATACTCCGCCGCGTTACCACCGCCCGTTGGGGAAACGCGTACCCCGTCCTGCAACAACAAGATGTGGCCATAATGGACCAGCATGAACGATCTTCTTCATGTGCCATGAGCGTCAATTCGCTTCTGAAAGTAAGCTGTATCCTCCTGCCCCTTGCGCTTACTGCCTGTACTGCCACAAGACACTCTGGGCTTGAACCGCGCAATGGTACCCAATTCACCGTTGTCTATCAACCCTCCCATCAAACGGACACCGGCAAGGACTTCAACGAAGCGTTGGTGTGCAATGGAATTGTTGAGGCGGCGGTGGCAACCTCTACCGGCGCCGTAAGGGTGACCAAAGTGTGGAGCTACTATGCAGAGGGCCTCCACCATGCCCGCGGAGGGAGCAACACGAAGATTGACCACACGTCTGCGCTTGATTCTCTTGGCAGGATATCGGGCTACGCGTACGAGCTCCGGGAA
>Ga0194112_10000979_pt1 | contig 41791 bp, 49 predicted proteins | sample TA2MahC400mmetaG_FD_146191 | JGI IMG/M metagenome (GOLD analysis project Ga0194112, IMG submission 146191) | Freshwater microbial communities from Lake Tanganyika, Tanzania - TA2015016 Mahale Deep Cast 400m | ecosystem: Environmental > Aquatic > Freshwater > Lake | place: Tanzania: Lake... | reverse complement strand
TCCACGCTGCTCAATCGCCTGGCCGGAGAAGAACGCGCCATCGTCAGCCCCATCCCCGGGACCACGCGCGACGCCATAGACACTCGTCTGACGTATCACCAGATGCCGATCACGCTCATTGATACCGCTGGGATTCGCCGCCGCGGCAAGATATATCCAGGGGTGGAAAAATATAGTGTGCTGCGCTCCATGCAGGCTATCCGCCGCTCGGATGTGGCCTTGTTGATGCTCGATGCAATCCAGGGCATCACCGCGCAGGATACCCATATCGCCGGGTATATTCTCGACGCCTGGAAGAGCGCCGTCGTCCTGGTCAACAAATGGGATGCCATCCCGAAGGATACCCACACCATCGAGGATTACACCTGGCATATCCGCCACGAGTTGAACTTTCTGGATTACGTGCCGGTGTTGTTCATCTCCGCCAAAACCGGGCAGAGAGTTCATAAGATTCTCCCCATGGCCTTGCAGGTGCAAGAGGAGCGCCTGGCGCGGCTTTCTACCGGCAGGCTGAATCGCTTGCTGCGCGATGCCTTCGCTCAACACCCCCCGCCATCCAAAGCCGGACGTCCCCTGAAGATCTTCTATGGGGCGCAGGTGAGCAACGACCCGCCCACCTTCGTCCTACACGTCAACGATCCGGAGTTGGCGCATTTTACCTATCTGCGCTATCTCGAAAACCGTATCCGGGAGACATACCCCTTTCTCGGCACCCCCATTCGGATCCTCTTGAGAGGGCGTCAGGAAGAGTAGTGGAGGCTGGGGCTGGGCACCCTTCCTCCCTCCTGAACCCGACTCCCCGCTGCTATTTCGCGCTTGACTCCAGTTGTCGAAAAATGCTATAATAATCACACACCTGTTGGAACAAGTTGGTACATGTAGTATATTAAGAACCGGTACTACTCAGCCAATCGGAGAAATTCCCGAAAAAAGGGTGTGCGCAGGGGGCTACGCCCCCTGCGCACACCCTTTTTTCGGGTAAATCCGTTTGATGGCTGAGCAGTTACAAGAACCGAAAGAAGTCATGGTCGAAGAAAAGCAAGCCAAACCCCTCTATCAGGTTGTTGCCGCAGCGATCCTCAAGCAGATCAACGAGGGTCAGCTCAGAGCCAATGACCGCCTGCCCTCGGAGCACGAACTTTGCCAGATCTATTCGGTTGGCCGCAACACGGTTCGACGAGCGCTCAGCGAACTGGCCAGGGATGGTGTGTTGGAATCCATTCCGGGCGTAGGCACGTTCGTCTCTGGCGAGCGCTTCGATAAGACCGCTCAATATCTCTACGGGTTCACTCATGAGATGCGGCTTCATGGCAAGCAGGTCTCCAGCCGGGTGATCGAGGCCAAGCTGATCAGCGCGGATCCTTTTCTGGCGCGGCGTCTGCAAATCCAACTCGGGGCTGAGGTGGTTTTCCTGTACCGGGTGCGGATGATGGATGGCGAACCGACTGCTATCGAACGTTCGTATCTGCCGCATGATCTCTGTCCGGGCATCTTGCAATACGACTTTTCGACGGCCTCGCTCTACGAAGTGCTTACCAGGAAATATAACAAGAGTCCCAATCATGCCGAGCAGGTCATCGAGGCTGGTCTGGCTACCGCAGAAGTCGCCCGCCTGTTGGAGTTGGATCAGCCAGCCGTTGTGCTGGTCTTCCATCGAGAAACACGCCTGGCTTCGGGCCAGGTGATCGAGTATGTGGACTCGGAGTTGCGCGGCGACCGTTTCCGCTTCTACGCAGACCTTCGCTTGCAGGCGCGGCCGGATGCGTTTGCTTTTCGAAGGCTGCCCCTGCCTATCGAGACGGAGGCGCGTGCCTGAATGGTATGAGCAATCCCACCGAAGCTGCGCTGGATGAGATCGTACGGCGGGTAGTCCGCCAGACGATGCTGGGGAACAGTCCCCCCCCTTCGTCCGTGGCAGCCAGCCTCGACCCCCGTCCGTCGCCTCCACAAACTCAGTCCGAAGCAAAGAAGAGCAGCGGTCGAATAGTCGCCCTCGGCGCAGATCATGGCGGTTTCTCGTTGAAAGAGACTTTGAAAGCGCACCTGAACGATCAGGGTTTTCGGATCGAAGATTGCGGTACTTTTAGCCAAGAGCCGGTTGATTACCCTGATTTCGCCTACGCGGTGGCGAAGCTGGTCAGCAATGGCGAGGCCTGGCGAGGCATCATCGTGGATGGCGCCGGCATCGGCAGTTGTATGGCGGCCAACAAAGTGCGCGGCGTCCGGGCAGCGTTGTGCTACGACCACGCCACCGCCGTGAACAGCAGAGAACATAACGACGCCAATGTGCTCACCCTGGGCGCAGGCTTGATCGGCCCCAACCTGGCGAAACAGATCGTGGATACCTGGTTGAGCACGGATTTTGGCGGTGGTCGTCACGCCCGCCGTGTGGATAAGATCATGGCGATCGAGAAATAGAGATATGTCACCAGAAGTCGAGTTCGTAGAACAATTAGTCCAGATCATCACCCGTGAGGTGTTGATCGCGCTCAATGAACAGGAACACCTCGACGCACACCCCGAGGGCGATCATTGCACAGAGGAATGCGCCGAGGGGATTTGCGTAAGAACTTGTTTCGACCGGGTGGGGCGGGTGGTCAGCGCCGGCGCGGCGCGCCTGACCTCTTCGCTGGGGGGCGTCCCCGATGATCCCAGCGTTGCCAGGATGATAGATCATACCCTGTTGAAACCAGACGCCACTCACGATCAGATTGCCCAGTTGTGTTACGAGGCGCGAAAATATGAATTTGCCTCGGTGTGCGTCAATCCGTCGCATGTCAGGTTGTGCGCCGAATTGTTGCGCGGCAGCCCGGTAAAAGTGTGCACGGTGATCGGTTTTCCGCTCGGCGCGACTTCGACGGCAGTGAAAGTCTACGAGACCGAAACCGCAATTCGGGATGGCGCTGCTGAAATAGATATGGTGATCAATGTCGGCGCGCTGAAGGCCAGGGATTTCGAGCTGGTCGCACAAGATATAAATGAAGTCGTAAGAATTGCTCATGCCGCGGGCGCAATCGTCAAAGTGATTATCGAAACTTCGTTGCTCGACCAGGATGAGAAAGTGACCGCCTGTTTATTGTCGAAAGAAGCTGGCGCCGATTTCGTCAAGACATCCACCGGTTTCTCGGGTGGCGGCGCTACCATTGAGGACGTGGCGTTGATGCGCCGCGTGGTCGGCCCGGAGATCGGCGTCAAGGCCTCCGGCGGCGTGAAATCCTATGAGGATGCCCGCAGCATGGTCGAGGCTGGGGCGACGCGCATCGGAGCCAGCGCGGGCGTCAAGATCGTCCAGGGCGAAAAAGAGGCCAATGGCTTCGAAGCCCCTGTTCTTCAGACAAAGAAGGCTTATTGAGAAAAACGTGATGGGCGTCCTTGAGACGACCACCGGAAAAGGAACTATGCTCATTGCACGCGTGATCGGCGAGACCATCGCCACGATAAAAAACCCCAGGGTGAGCGGCAGCAAGCTGTTGATCTGCAAACAGACAGATCAAACTGGTGATATTCTCGGCAAATCTTATGTGGCTGTTGATCTGGTGGATGCCGGCGTCGGCGATCTCGTACTGACCGGGCATGGTTCTTCTGCGCGGCAAACCTATAAAACCAAAGATTGTCCCGTGGACGCGGTTGTCATGGCTGTGATAGACCATTTAGAAGTGGATGGCGAGGTTGTCTTTCGGAAGACATAGATTTGTTTTCACCGCTAAGATACGAAGAGCGCAAAGAAATACAAACATGTATATTGCTAAAGTAATCGGAACCACGATTTCGACGATCAAAGACGAAAAGCTGGAGGGCCGTAAATTGCTCATCTTGCGCCAGTGCGACGAGGCTGGCCAGGTCTATGGCAAACCCTATGTGGCGGTTGACACTCTGGATGCCGGGGTTGGCGACCTGGTGCTGACCGCCCATGGTTCTGGCGGACGCCAAACAGATATCACCAAGAACAGCCCGGTTGATGCGGTGATCATGGCTGTGATAGACCATATGGTGGTCGGCAGCCGGGTGACGTATCAGAAAGAACCTTGGAGCGGGGCATGACCCAGTCGGATAAAGACCTGCGTTCGATCCAAGAAGCCCGAGATATAGTTGAGCAGACACACCAGGCTCAGCAAATCTGGGCCAATGCCACTCAGCAACAGGTAGACCGCGTCTGTGAGGCGATGGCGCAGGCAGCCTTCATCGGCGCTGAGCGGCTCGGTCGCATGGCCGCTGAAGAGACCGGCTTTGGCGTGCCTGAACACAAGAAGCTGAAGAACGAGTTCGGATCCAGATATATTTGGGAGAGCATCAAAGATGTCAAGACGGTGGGGATTATCAAAGGCGACAAAGCCAGAGGCATTATTGAAGTTGCCTGGCCAATGGGGGTAGTAGCCGCCCTGATCCCTAGCACCAACCCCACTTCCACGGCGATGAACAAAGTGTTGATATCGGTCAAAGCGCGCAATGGAATCGTGGTCGCTCCCCATCCCTCGGCAGTCAATTGTTCCAACGCCACAGCCAAAATCATGAGCGATGCCGCCGAAGATGCCGGCGCCCCCCGGGGCTTGATTGGTTGTTTGACGCAAATCAGCCTGGAAGGCACCCAGGAATTGATGGCGCACAGGCACACGGCTTTGATCCTGGCCACGGGCGGGACCGAGATGGTGCGCGTCGCTCACTCGCAGGGCAAACCGGCCTATGGCGTCGGACCTGGCAACGTGCCGGTCTACGTGGATCGCAGTGCCGACCTGGAGAAAGCCGCCAGATACATCGTTGGCAGCAAGGCCTTCGATCACTCGGTCATCTGCGCCACGGAGCAAGCTGTCGTCGCTGATCGGCCAATCGCTGGACGTTTGAAGCAGTTGATGCAGGGCGAGGGCGCTTTCTTTGTTGATGAAGTCCAGGCCGACGCCCTGCGAAAGACGCTTTTCCATCCTGACGGAGGCATGAACGTTGCCACAGTTGGCAAGTCGCCGCAATATCTTGCGGGGCTGGCAGGCATTCACGTTCCCGGTCAGGCGCGAATTTTGGTAGCGAGCCTTGCCAAGGTCGGTCGCGATGAACCTCTTTCGCGCGAGAAATTAACCACGGTGTTGGGCTGGTATGAGGTCAATGGCTGGCGAGCGGGCTGTGACCGCTGCATCGAATTGATCCAGTTTGGCGGACGCGGCCACAGCCTGATCATTCACGCCACCGACGAAAAGCCTATCATGGCCTTTGGTCTGGAGAAACCGGTCTTTCGCATCGGCGTCAACACCATGGGCACCCTGGGGATGATCGGCATGACCACCAAGATCATGCCTTCGCTGACGTTGGGGCCGGGCGGCATTGGCGGCGCTATCACTGGCGATAATGTCACCGTGCATCATTTGTATAACATCAAGAGAATTGCTTACGAAACCTCGCGCCCTCCCGAGGAGGCTTTCAGACCCAGCACTGCCCCGGTAGGCCCGGTCTATGGCCCCTCTCCGGGCGAGATCGAGGCGATTGTCAGAGAAGTTGTTCGAGAAGTATTGAAGGCATGAAAATCTATTTGTTTAAATAGGAGATAAGTTATGGCACAAGATCCTGCATTTATCGCTCTAGGTATGGTCGAATCCCGAGGGCTGATCGGCGCAATCGAGGCTGCCGATGCCATGGTCAAGGCGGCTAACGTGGCATTGATCGGCTCGGAATACGTCGGCGGTGGCTATGTTACCGTGATGGTGCGCGGCGACGTCGGCGCGGTCAAAGCGGCCACCGACGCCGGCGCGGCTGCGGCCAAGCGCGTGGGCGAGCTGGTCTCGGTGCATGTCATCCCGCGCCCGCACGAAAACGTCGAGATGATCCTGCCCAGGCATACCAAAGGCGGCTTTGGCGGACGATCCGGCGGAAAAGAATCTGACGGAGACGAAGAATAAAGGTGCGGGATTCTCTTTCCCGCCCTGAGATCGTCCAGACGTTAGCGCGCGCCGAGCAAGTTATCCACTGGCTTTCCGATCCTGCGCCGACGCGGCTGGCTTCTGCTCCCGAGGGAATCCTGCACGTTGGTGTGGACCTGGGCACCGCCTACCTGATGCTGGTCGTACTCGATGAGGCTGATCAACCTCTGGCGGGTGAGTATCAATTTGCTCAGGTGGTGCGCGACGGACTGGTGGTTGACTTCATCGGCGCTGTAGACCGGCTGAGAGAGATGAAGGAGCGAGTTGAGCGCCGTTTAGGCAGACAACTCACTCACGCCGCCAGCGGCTATCCGCCAGGTGTGCCTCAAGTCGAAGTCAGAGCGGTTGCCCATGTCCTCCAGGCCGCCGAATTGCGCTGCACCCAGATGGTCGCTGAGCCAACCGCCGCGAACGCCCTCCTGGGCCTTCGGAATGGAGCGATCGTTGATGTCGGCGGCGGCACGACAGGCATTGCGATTCTACAAGATGGCGAGGTCGTCTACACCGCCGACGAGCCTACCGGAGGGACGCACTTTTCGTTAGTAGTCGCCGGAGCGCATGATATCTCCTTCGAAGCGGCTGAAGCCATGAAGACCAACCCTAATGAGCAGGCGCGTCTGTTTCCCATCTTGCGGCCGGTGATGGAAAAAGTAGCCAGTATCACGGCTCGCCACGTGAAAAATAGCAAAGTGTCTGTGGATCAGTTGACTCTTGTTGGCGGCGCCTGCGCCTACCCTGGCATGGCTGAGGTGATCGAGGAATATACCGGTATCCCCACTCAGGTTCCAGAGCGGCCTGTATTCGTGACCCCGCTGGGGATAGCGATGCATGACCGGGAGCACGGTCGGAGTTGGATGGATAATTAATCGAGGGTATCTATGGCAAGTGGAAGTGAGTTTTCGTTACGTTGTTATTGTTATCTGGACCGGATGCAGCCGCAGTACGCAGCCTTTATCGGCACCATCACCCAGGGCGATTTGCCGGTCGAGGGCATGGCCTCGCTGTATATCGAGATGGCCCCTGGGAACGAGGTCTTCCGCACGGTAGATATCGCCGTCAAAGCCACCGAGGCCAAGCCCGGCGCGCAGGTGGTCGAGCGTGAATTCGGCATGTTCGAAATCCATTCGCCGAATCAGGCCGCTGTACTCGAATCTGGTCGTATCGTGCTGGGACGACTGGGCTTGAAGATCGAGGACCGCATCCGCCCTCAGATCGCCTCGATCCAGTTGATCACCAACATAGACCCTTATCAAGCGCAGTTGCTCAACCGCTGGCGGCGCGGCAGTATGCTGGTCCCTGGTCAGACATTGCTGGTGGTGGAGTGCTTCCCAGCAGCATATATCAACTTCGCCTGTAACGAGGCAGAGAAGAAAGCCAGTATAGATATTGTGCATGTCAGCTCGGTAGGACGATTTGGCCGCATGTGGCTTTCCGGAACCGAGGCTGAGACGATCACCGCCCGTGATGCTGCCATACAGGCTTTGGAAAGCATCGAAGGCGTAACCAGTGAATTCTAGTACTCTTGTTTCGAGTACTCGGGACGTGCAAATCATCAGGAGTGTCTCATGGCAAAGACATTTTATACCGAACGAGATATCGAGGATCTAGCCCGGCAGGGGATCACCGCCTTGGAGGTTGACGACAGCATCGTATTGACCGACCTGGCTCGTGACAAGGCCATGCGCCTGGGGATTCAACTCATCCGTGACTATGATAAACCCCCTGCCGCGCCAGAACGCCCATATATTGCCAAGATGGTATCTCCAAGCGCATCAGCGGCAAGTGGCGCAGCAGATAGCTCCAGGAAACCATCGGGCAGCAGCGATGTTCATCAACGGGTGCGCCAGGCTGTCATCGCGCGCCTGGGCGACGCGGTGGATCAAAAACTGCTGGATACTATCATTGGCCGTGTCCTACAGAACATCAAAACATAGCAGTGGTTTATATGGCTTATCTCCACAACCAACAGGACTATTCACCGCAAAGACGCCAGAATCGCCAAGGCAGATTTTCTAAAAATCTTTGCGCTCTTCGCGTTCTTAGCGGTTATAAGGGTTTATAGATGTTATTTGGGCGAGTGCGCGGGACTGCAATTTGTACGATCAAATACCCCGACCTCAAGGGGATGAAGTTGCTGGTGGTGGAGCCGCTCGACAAACACCTTCAACCAACCGGCCCCCTGCAGGTCGCTGTGGATGTCGTATACGCCGGCCCTGGCGACCTGTGCGTCATGGTGCGTTCCCGCGAGGCTGCCCTGGCTCTACGAGAACATAAATTCGTCCCCGTTGATCTTGCTATCATCGGCATCGTTGATGAATTAGTGGTCAAACCAGATGGCGAATTCGATTTCACCCTCGAAGAGGGTTACGTAAAATACACATGACCATTGGAAAAGTTGTCGGCACCGTTGTCACCACCATCAGCCACCCGGATTATAAGCGCCGGCGTCTGTTGGTTGTGCAGCCCTTGACCTTGCCCGGCGACCCGGCGGTGGGAGATTTCGTCGCTTTGGACAATACTCACGCCGGCATAGGGGATACTGTGCTCGTCAACCGTGAGGGGAATGGCGCCCGTCAAGCCCTCAATCAGCCTGATGGGTGCGTAATTTCGGTGATCGTGGGGATCATCGATTCTTTGCATATCCCATCTTGGGGCTAGCAGGAAGAAAAGTCCTTGCCGGAGTTTCGAACGCGCTATATAATCCCCCGTGCAGATCGGGAGATCTGGCAGAAAGTTGGAGTTTCCGTTGAACGAACTCGCATCCGAAAAAAACATTGATACAGAAGACCAATCTCCGAAACCCGGTTCGGGCGTCCTTCGATTCCTGGCTGATATCCTCGAGACGATTCTATTATCGGTAATCCTATTTTTAGGGATCAATGCCATCACCGCGCGTGTGCGTGTCGATGGGCAATCCATGGTTCCCACGTTCGATAGCGGCGAATTCATCATCGTATCCAAGTTATCCTATAAATTTGGTGAACCTGAACGGGGGGATGTGGTTGTCTTTCATCTGCCGCGAGATCCCGACCAGGATTACATCAAGCGCGCCATCGGTCTGCCAGGAGATGAGGTTGTCATACAAGATGGCAGCGTCTTCGTCAATGACCGGGAATTGGATGAACCATATATCAACGCCTCGCCCACCTATTCTGGCGAGTGGCGGGTTCCAGGGGATGCGCTTTTCGTCCTGGGCGATAATCGCAATAACTCCTCTGACTCCCACAGTTGGGGGGTGGTGCCAATGGAGTATATCATCGGCAAGGCGGTTTTCGTTTATTGGCCGATCTCAGCGATTGGCGTGGTAGAACATCCCTCCATTGCGTTAGCAGCTCCTTGAGAATGAGATTTCTTCGATGAGCCAGGAAGAACAGTGCCAATCACAAGAAGCCTATACCTGCCCCGAATGTCAGGCGGGCATTCTCCGTTTGCAGCATATCACTTATTTTGCCCAAGTGTCTGGTGAGTTTATCGCCGTGCCCGAGTTCCCTGCCTGGGTTTGTGATGTCTGTGGCCTGCGGGAATACGATCATCGCGCCCTCTCCTGGTTGAGCGTCATGTTGGACCCACAAACCGGGCGGCCATCTCGACCGGTGCGGCGGCTCCATAAACCAGGAGATGAACCCCCCGCCTCGGCGATTGCAGAATAACGCGCTTGACCCTGTCGAGGGGGTCTGGTAGAATTCTGCTCGTTTCAGAACAAGCCCTACGGTAGGTCAGGACAGGCCCCCATCGTCTAGGGGACTAGGACGCAGCCCTTTCAAGGCTAAAACGGGAGTTCGAATCTCCCTGGGGGCATCCACGGTGCTCCTGCACCGAAGTTGTGGGATGGCGAAAGGAAATCGCCTTCCCACGGATCGCTATCGAAAAGACCATCCGAATGTGGATGGTCTTTTCGATAGTGTCAGGAGAATTCGTTCGCTTCCTCGGAAGCAGCACTATCTTCTTTCCATGGCACCCACGCCAGAACGGTGGTCCCGTTCCCTTCTTTCGAGTTGATTTTCAGGTCGCCTCCTACTTTTCTGGCTCGTCGTTGCATATTCGAGAGGCCGTGTCCGATAATTTGGCCGATCTTTCCCAGATCGAAGCCGCGGCCGTCATCGCTGACTTTCAGCAGCACCTGCTCCTCCGTAGCCCATAACTGGACATCCACCTCGCCAGCATAGGCATGTTTGGCTACATTGGCCAGAGATTCCTGGCAGATGTGAAAAAGCGCCAGGGCGTTCGAGCGGGGCAACCCACCGAAACCGTTCTCTGATGTGGCTAAATTGGTTTTGGCTCTTGTATGACTGCGGAATTCATCCAGCAGCCGCTGGACGCCATGGGGCAAAGATTCGCCCCCGTGTAACTGGCGGGGGCGCAGGTCGAGTATATAGGCCCGGATATCTTGAATAGCGCGGTTCAGTCCCTCGATGCCTTCGCTGATTTTCTGACGGGCGACTTTGACATCATCTTCCAACGACATGCGGGCTAAATCCAGCGCAAGGCCGACGCTGTAGATAGACTGGATGATGCCATCATGCAAGTCCATGCCAATACGCTCGCGCTCTTCCAGGATGGCGACACGGCGACTTTGCTGCTGCAAGCGGGCGTTCTCGATGGCTGTCCCAGTCCAGGTGCCGATAGCTTCCAGGAGATCGAGTTCGCGCCAGGAGAATTGCCGATCGGCGCGGCTGACGACGGTCATCACGCCAACCACTCTATTGCTGGAGCGCAGAGGGATGCAGACAATGCGTTTGAAGCCCGCCTCGATGACCGCCGGGCGCAGGCAAACGACATCTTTTTCCAGGGGAGGGCTTTCGATGGTTTTATCCTCTTGAGCGCATCGGCCTATAATATCGTCCCCAAAATTGAAGCGCTCGCACGACCAAAAAGCAGAAGCCGCCTCGCCGCGGTGCATTTTCAGCCATAGCACTTCGCTATCATCTTCCCGGAGGAATATCTCGCCCGCTTGAACGCCAAAGTGGCTGATTACCTGGTTTAGAGTTTGATCCAGGATTTCATCCATGCCAGAGGCGCGCGCCGAAGACTTGGCCAGATTGTAAAGCAGGGTCAGATCGTCGAACTGCTCCATCAGGGTCTGATCACGTTCGACGACGCCTTCGTACAGCCGCGAATTTTCGATCGCTACGGCGGCGTACGCAGCCAGAGTTTCGATGACCCGTTCATCATCTTCGGTGAACTCGGAGGCATTTTCTTTATCGGTCAGGTAGATTTGCCCCAACATCCGTCCCCCAGTTACAATCGGTACACCCAGGAACGAGCGCATACTAGGGTGATTTTTTGGGAAGCCTACTCTGCGGTCATCCTTGTTTATGTCGGCTACCCGAAGTGTTTTTTGTTCTTTCAGCAGAGCGCCGATCAGCCCCAGCCCTTTGGGAGGATGAGCTATTTTCGATATCTCTGCCTCCGCCATGCCGATGGGGATGAATTTCTCCAACTCGCCGCTTTCATTGACGATGCCGATGGCAGCATATCGTGCGTTCGCCTGTTCGCGGGCGATTCGCACGATACGCTCCAATACGTTGTTGCGGGATAGATCACTCACTAATTGAAGGCTGGCGCGGTGCAGCGCGGCCAGCCTATCTTCTAATTGTTCACGTGTTAATGTCATCATAAAGAGATCCTCACCGCCCCCAATTATACCAAAAAATGTCCAATATAACTCACAGAGTCTGATAGTTGTGTGCGCGCAAAACATGTCAGGAGATAACCCGAAAAAAGGGGTGTGGGGCGTGCTCCGCACGCCCCACACCCCTTTTTTCGGGAACCCTTCTGACAACATTTGCGCGCACACCTGATAGTTTTTGCCAGCTTCTCGCTCTAAAATATGGATGAAAGTGAGGATATGACTGATTTACCCAAAAGTTCACGCATCTCCGGATTTTACGATCTCCCCATCGAGGGGCGGCGCAGCGAACTCGCTCGACGTGGGTTCCTGGACCCTGAGGATATCCCTGTTCTCGAAGGTCAGCGCGGACTGACTCTCGAGCAGGCCCAACACATGATCGAAAATGTGATTGGGTTACACAGCCTCCCCCTGGGGTTGGGGTTGAATTTTTTGATCAACGGTCGCGATGTGATTGCGCCCATGGTCGTCGAGGAGCCTTCCGTTGTGGCTGGCGCTTCTTATATGGCGAAGCTAGCCCGTTCTGGAGGGGGCTTCACCGCCCACGCCGCCCCCCCGGAGATGATCGGCCAGATGCAAGTCTTGGATTCGCCCGATTTCCACCTGGCGCGCCTGACCCTGCTCGAGAAGAAGGCTGACCTGTTAGCTGAAGCTGCCGAGAGCGACCCGGTCTTGATGAGCCTGGGGGGCGGTCCGCGTGACCTGGAAGTGCGCCTGATCGAGGAGTCTCCCATCGGGGCCTTCCTGGTGGTACACCTGATCTATGATGTGCGCGACGCGATGGGCGCGAACACCATCAATACGGCTTGTGAGAGATTGGCGCCCCGGATCGAGGCGCTCACGGACGGGCGCGTACATCTTCGTATTCTCTCCAACCTGGCGGACCGCCGTCTGGCCACGGCGCGCTGCACGATCCCCCTTGCTGAACTGGCTTTCGGAGATTTCTCTGCTGAAGAAGTGCGCGATGGCATCATCGCCGCCTGGGCCTTCGCCGCGGCCGATCCCTACCGGGCGGCCACGCACAACAAAGGCATCATGAACGGCGTTGACGCCGTCGTCCTGGCCACCGGAAACGACTGGCGCGCCGTGGAGGCCGGGGCGCATGCCTACGCCGCCCGCGCAGGACGCTATACCTCCCTCAGCTCCTGGGGCAGCGATGACGAAGGGAATCTGGTGGGCGCACTGGAAATGCCCATGGCGGTCGGCATCGTTGGAGGCGCTACGAAAGCTCATCCCACTGCGCAAGTCGCCCTGAAAATCATGGGGGTGACCAAAGCCAGTGAATTAGCTGAGATCATCGTCTCTGTGGGATTAGCCCAAAACCTGGCTGCGCTACGGGCATTAGCAACCGAAGGCATCCAGCGTGGACACATGAACCTGCATGCCCGCCAGGTAGCCATCGCCGCTGGCGCCCAGGGGGATGCTGTTCCTCGTTTGGCTCGACAATTGGCTGCTGAAAAAACAGTGCGCATCGATCGCGCCAAGGAGATATTGGCTCGATGGGATCAAGAATAGTGAACATTACGTTTTACGCTTCACGTTTTTCGTAATTCGTGAAACGTCAAAACGTGAAGACCGAAGGAAAATTTTCTATGACAGAAACAAATCCAGAAAATCTACTCCTCAAACCCTCCCGCCCCGTGGGGATCGTCGGCTATGGGGCCTATGTGCCCCGTTACCGCCTGCCTGCCAGGGAGATCTCCCGCATCTGGACCGGAGGCGTCGGCGGGACACCCGTCCAGGAGAAATCCGTTCCCGGCCCCGATGAAGATACAGCCACCATGTCCATCGAGGCAGGCCGAAACGCTCTGGCCCGGGCGAGAATCGACCCCGCAGAGATCAGGGCTGTCTGGGTAGGCTCGGAATCTCATCCCTACGCCGTCAAGCCGACCTCCACGATCGTGGCCGAGGCGTTGGGTATTACGCCCTACACCCAGGCCGGCGACTGGGAGTTCGCCTGCAAGGCGGGCACCGAAGCCATGGTGGCGGCGATGGGCTTCGTCGGCTCGGAGATGGCGAAATATGCGTTGGCCATCGGCATGGACACCGCCCAGGGACGCCCCGGCGACGCTCTGGAATATACTGCCTCGGCGGGCGGCGCGGCCTATTTGATCGGGCCGGCGGAGGAATCGGTAGCTGTGATCGAAAGCTCGCTTTCTTACGTCACCGACACGCCCGATTTTTTCCGGCGGGAATATCAGAAATACCCCGAACACGGGCAGCGTTTTACGGGTGAACCAGCTTATTTCAAGCATATCACCTCCGCGGGACAGGCCTATTTAGATGCGACCGGTACCGCTGCGATAGATTATCGTTACGCCGTTTTTCATCAACCCAACACTAAATTCCCCGGCAGGGCTGCGGAGCTATTGGGCTTCAGCAAAGAGCAGATCGCGCCTGGGCTGCTGGTACCTGTGATCGGCAACACCTATTCCGGCGCGGCCATCATCGGCCTGACGGCGATCCTCGATGTAGCCCAGCCCGGCGACCGCGTATTGATGGTTTCCTTTGGTTCCGGCGCCGGATCAGACGCTTTCGGCATCCGCGTCACTGAACGTTTGCTCGAAAGGCGCGACCTGGCCCCGAAGACTCAAACCTACATCGCTCGCCGCACCGAGATTGATTATGCTACGTATGCACGGATGCGCGGTCAGTTAGTGATGAAGTAGATTCGTGAAACGTAACGATTGGAATTGACGAAATGACTGACGTTGTTATCGCTGGAATTGGACAAACCCCGGTCAACGAGCATTGGGATATTTCCTTGCGTGAACTTGCCTATCAGGCCATCGAAGCAGCCCGCGATGACGCCGTAGGCCTGATCCCCCAGGCGCTATACGTAGGCAATATGCTTGCGCCCAACCTCTCCGGGCAGGCGCACTTAGGCGTGTTGATTGCCGATTTTGTCGGGCTGCGCGGCGTCGAGGCCTGCGCCATCGAAGCCGCGGGCGCCTCGGGGGGCGCGGCCTTGCGGGCCGGTTACCTGGCAGTCAAGTCGGGCTTCGTGGATGTGGCCCTGGTGGTGGGAGTCGAGAAGCTCACCGATAAAATCGGCCCCGAGGTGGATAACGCCATCGCTACCAGCCTCGACAGCGATTACGAGGCCGTTCAAGGGGCGACTCCGCTCACACAGGCGGCCATGCTCATGCAGCGTTATTTCTATGAGTACGCTGCGCCCCAACACGCGCTGGCCGGATTTCCAATCACGGCGCATGCCAATGGCACCGGCAACCCTCAGGCCATGTTCCGCAAAGCCATCAAGCCTGAGCATTATCAACAAGCGGGAATGGTATGCGATCCCCTGAATATGTTCGACGCCGCTCCCGATGCCGATGGCGCCGCAGCGGTGCTGTTGACTCGCTTCGATCTATTGCCTCCTGATACGCCCCACGCTCCGGTAAGAATCGCCGGATCGAGCGTCGCCACGGATACACTGTCGTTGCACGATCGCCCCGATCCCCTGGATTTTCGCTCGGCGCGCCTCTCTGTGGAACGGGCTTGCTATCAGGCTGGGATCACCGTTGATCAGGTGGATTTCTTCGAATTGTACGATGCTTATTCGATCTACGCGGCGCTTTCCCTGGAGGCGGCAGGATTGGCGGAGCGCGGCCGGGGCTGGGTGCTGGCCAAGGAGGGTCAGATCAGCCTCGAAGGTCGCATCCCGATCTCCACCCTGGGGGGGTTGAAAGGGCGCGGGAATCCCTGGGGCGCAGCTGGCGTTTATCAGGTCGTCGAAGCTGTCAAACAGTTGCGCGCCGAAGCAGGCGTTAATCAAATCCCCGAAGCTCGATTGGGGTTAGTCCAATGCCTGGGCGGTCCAGCCTCGACGGCGGCGACCCATGTCCTGGCAGCGCAGTGATCATGGCACTATCAGTACATCGCGAAATCACGATCGAAGACTCGTTGCTTCGGTTCACTCAGCACAGGCCTCGGGTCGCCCGAGGCTTGCACTGAGCAGAGTCGAAGTGACGGGCTTTCGATCTTTTTCGTGATCTACTGACTATCAGAAATGAGTTGAAGGAGGAACGTCCCGAAGGTTTTCACAGAGAGTGTGTCGCCTTTGCGACAACCTTCGGGACGGTTTCGACTGAAATGAAACACACCCAAATCTGATAGTTCCTGATAGTTTAGCCGGCTATACTACCATTCAATCAGACCAAAGGTCTCAAGGAGTCGAAAATGGAAATTCCACGTCATTGGCGATTGAAGAAACAACGTTATGCCCTGATGGGCGAGGTCTGCCCGCATTGTGATACAAAGATTTTCCCGCCGAGAGATGTCTGCCCAGAGTGCGGCGATGAGGCGAAAACTCTCTATGAGTTCAGCGGCCGCGGGGAAGTGTACTCCTACACAACGCTGCACAACGCCCCCGCCGGATATGAGGCTTATGCTCCCTACACAGTCGCCCTGGTCAAGCTGGAAGAAGGCCCCATGGTCACTGCTCAATTGACCGACATTGGCGGTCAACCTGTCGAGATTGGCATGCCTGTCGAAATGGTCACCCGGAAATTGCGCTCCGAAGGCGATGAAGATCGCGGCATGTTGGTGTATGGCTACAAATTTCGGCCCATGGAGCTTCATCCATTAGCGGTAGCTGATTAGTTTGCATTTCGTATGAAATCGAGACGGCGCTCCCTGTGGTGAGCGCCGCTTTCTTTTAACGCAGGAATGTTTTTCGTCTTGAGCGATGCATTCCTTTGCAGGTTCAGGATAGCCTTTGCGGAGCGAAGGGATTTCATCGAGGATCCTCGAATTGTCTCCCCACAAAGGAAAAGCTCATTTATAATACCCTTGTTCGACAATTCGCTGATAGAGGAGAAATCAATGCCGATCGATTCTGCTGCCCTGGACGAATACCGTGAAGTATTGGGTGAGGAATTCGCCCCATTTTTTATTGATCTCATCGAAACGTTTTTTACCAGTGGTCCTGCATATATCCAAACCATGAAGGATGCCCTGGCCGGTAATGATGCGGAAACCTTTACCAGGTCGGCTCACACGTTGAAATCGAACTGCAAGACCTTCGGCGCGTTCGAGTTCGCCGAAAAAGCCTTCGAACTCGAAAAGCTGGGCAGCGAGAAAAATCTGAAGGCTACTAAGAAGAAGTTAGCCAGACTGGAAAAAGCCTACAAGCAGCTTGTCATTGATTTGGAAGAATTACGTGACAGTCTATAAAACCACAAATCTTCTGTTCATCCTGACTGAATCATGCGAAGAATCCTCGAAAGCCGCATCTTTCTTGACGCTGAACCATGATTATGCTAGTATCCTTTTTAGGATGAACGAGATAATCAGCGCTTCACGAAAATAGGATCAAAGACCCGTTGCTTCGGTTCACTCAGCACAGGCCTCGGGCCGCCCGGGGCTTGCGCTGAGCAGAGTCGAAGTGACGGCCTTCCGATCTTTTTCGTGATCTACTGCTAATCATTGGGTTTACTCAGCTCTACGGGTAAGCCCGTTTCCTGAAACGATGGCACAGAAATTGCACTTGGCTTAACCGAATGAAGGAGCCAAAAAGATGAAAAACCACCACATGCTTATCATTGCTTCGATTGGATTACTTGTTTTTGGATTATCTTCCTGTGTGCGCAGCGCCTCTTCTTCTATGCCAGTAGCCGAGAGCGGGGAGCAATATCCCGTGCCAGAAGCTGAAGTGACCAGTGACGCGATGACGACATTGATGACAATATCTACACAGACGGCGGTCGCCGCCAATGGAGGAGCGGCCGAAGCTGCCGCCCCCATGGGGGAAGAAGCTGTTCCCACGGAGGCAATACAACCAACCGAGACCCAACAACCTCAGGCTGAACCTACGCAAGAAGAAGCTCAACCGCAAACGGAGACACAAACCGAAGTGATCGAGGAATACCCTGTTCCCGACACCTACACCTTGAAGTCCGGAGAATTTCCTTATTGCATTGCCCGCCGCTTCGATATTGCTCCGGCGGCTTTATTGTCTGCGAATTGTTTATCTTCATCTTCGATGACTTATCCCGGCACGGTATTGAAAATCCCGAAGGGCGCCGGGCACTTCAACGTCGGCCCTCGGGCTTTGCGGGCGCACCCCACCACGTATGTGGTTAGATCCGGCGATACTGCCAATTCGGTAGCCTGCCTGTTTGGCGATGTAGACCCCCGGGCGATTCTGGCAAAGAATGGTTTGGATGGCGCGCTCCCTGTTGGGCAGACGATCCAAATCCCTTGAGAACTATCAGTAAAGATTCCTATAAAAGGTTGTGGGGGCAGCGCGCCTGCCCCCACATTTTTTTCGGAGCGGAAAACGAGTGAGTATGTTCGAAACCCTTCGAAGCGAAATAAAGTATCGGGGCAGGGCTTTTTCCGTTCGGCAGGATCAGGTGCGGATGCCCCATGGCGGAGTAGCGAATCTGGAAACCGTCGAACATGCCGGCGCGGTGACGATCTTTCCCATCGATGCAGATGGAAATGTCTGGTTTGTGCGGCAGTATCGGCATTCCACGGGCGGTGAATTATTGGAACTCCCCGCCGGCACTCTCGATGATGGGGAATCGCCTTCGGCCTGCGCCCTGCGAGAGATTCAAGAAGAGATCGGTATGGCGGCAGGAAATCTACAAAAGATCGGCGAGTTTTTTCTGGCGCCGGGGTATTCGACGGAATACATGGTTGTTTATCTGGCTACCGATCTTTCCCCTTCTTCACTGCCGGGCGATGAGGATGAGTTCCTGCATATAGAGCGCATCCATATCGGCCAGGTGATCGAGATGGCGAGGAATGACCTCTTGAGAGACGCCAAAACCCTGGCAGCGTTGACATTGGCACTTCCCTTTTGCGAATCAGCATGGTATAATGCCGACCCGTCCGCCTGAGGCGTACTACGCTTGGCGGCTTTATTTTGTAATCGTAACTACTCAGCCAAACGGAGAAATTCCCGAAAAAAGGGTGTGCGCAGGGGGCTACGCCCCCTGCGCACACCCTTTTTTCGGGTAAATCCGTTCGATGACCGGCTACATCCGTTTGTATCGGCATCAGTACAACCTGCACACACCCTTTTTTCGGGTAAATCCGTTCGATGGCTGAGCAGTTACTTGTAATCATCGTAACTTCTCCTGGTGGGTAGTTACTAATAAATTACTTGGACGCGTTTCATTTCGGATGACGGGAAACCGGAAAAAGGGGTGTATGGGGGTGTACACCCCTTTTTCCGGAACTCTTCAACTCGATTGAAACACATCCAAATTACTTTGATAAAGGTAAGTAAAATGAACCAATTGTTGAAATCTATCGAAGCGCCGCAGAATCCAAACATTCCCGATATGAATATCGGTGATACAGTGAGCGTTTTTTTGCGGATCAAAGAAGGCAATAACGAGCGAGTTCAGGAATTCAAGGGCACAGTCATCGGGCAGCATGATAGCACGACTACTCCCACCTTTACCGTTCGCCGCATCGCCAGCAATGGCATCGGCGTCGAACGAACCTTCCTGACCAAATCACCTCGGATCGAGAAAGTGACGATCCATCGTCACTCACATGCCCGCCGGGCCAAGCTGTACTATCTGCGTGATCGCACCGGTAAGCGCGCCCGCTTGAAACAAAAATTCGCCAAATAGCCGCCTTCTTGAACGCGGATCGAATATGAGCAATATGAGGGGTGCAGCATGAAGGCAACTGCACCTTTTTGCTTTTAACCGATGGCTTTACCAGTAATTGGGATCACGACCAAACGACAAATCAACGCTTACGGCTTTCCGGAGATCGCTGTTGCGGAGGCCTACTTCCAGGCTGTTTCGAAGGCAAATGGGCTTCCGGTATTGATTCCGTTAGGCTTGTCCCAAGATCAGATTCACGAGATCGTATCGTCGCTCGATGGGGTGATTTTCAGCGGCGGCGATGTGGAACCCCAGGCATATGGGGCTGAACCCACGCCCAAAGTGAATGGGGAGCGTAACATGTGAAGAGTTGGGCGACATTTTCCCCAATTGGCGTATTCGATTCTGGAGTAGGCGGCCTTTCGGTATTGCGGGAGATCCGGCGTCAGTTGCCCGCTGAAGATCTGCTCTTCGTAGCCGATCAGGCGCATGTCCCTTACGGCCCGCGATCGTTGTCGCAGGTGCGGGATTTTTCGAGGGAGATCACCAACTATCTGCTCTCCCGGGGGGCCAGGCTGATTGTGGTAGCCTGTAACACGGCTTCAGCAGCCGCGCTGCGCTATCTGCGAGAAGCATTTCCCGAGACCCCATTCGTGGGCATGGAGCCAGCCATCAAGCCCGCCGCGGAAGGTACACGAAGCGGAATCGTCGGCGTGTTGGCTACGCCGGCGACTTTTCAGGGGGAGCTTTATAACTCGGTTGTTGAACGCTTTGCCCGGGGGGTGACCGTGCTGACCGATACTTGCGATGGTTTAGTGGCGCAGATCGAACGAGGGGAATTAGATACCCCTGAGACCCGCCGCATCCTGGAGAAAGCCCTGCGCCCGATGGTAGAGCACGGTGTGGATAGCGTGGTGCTGGGCTGTACCCACTACCCTTTCGTGATCCCCCTGATCGAGGAGATTGCCGGCCCCGAGGTGGAAGTGATTGATCCGGCCCCAGCGGTGGCGCGCCAGGTTGGGCGGGTGCTTGACTCCCGCGGGTTGCGAAAACCAGAATCCACTTTGGGGGCGGTACAATACCTCACCACTGGCGATCACGCCAAACTGAGCGCGCTGCTGCCGCGGCTCATCGGTGAATCGGGTCAGGTCGAGCGGCTTTATTGGGAAGGTTGTAAGCTTTTAGATACTATTGCGAAAGTGTCGCCCTGAGTGGCGGGAAGGGTCTCAGTTGGGTAAAACTACACTTACCAGATCCACCTCGGAATCTGTCGCTGTGCGCCAGTAGTACAATGCCGGCTCCTCGCCCCGGTGGATGTAGATCTTGAACATCTCGGCAACGACCAGGTTCTCGAAAATGGCCCCGCCCATCGGGCCGGAGGCGGCATGTTCGATGCCTGATTGCTCAGGTTGAGGATCTGCCCGCTGCGGGCAGCCAGGGCGTGTATGAAGGTCTGGAACAGCGTCAGGTTGCCGATGTTGCGCAGGTTGCGGATATCGCGTTCCAGGCAATCTGCACATAGCTTGCCTGCCAAAGGCGGCCGTCGCGATTGGGATCGCTGATTAGTTCCGGGTAAGCACCGCGCAGGATGTGCTCCCATAATTCCTGGATCGGCTGGCCTAGCAGGGGGAACCGCTTTTCCTTCTTCGCAGGGTAATTTTCTCTGCGGTTGATGATGGACTTCCCAGCGCGACGTGGGCAGCAGTTTTACCACGGCGGCGTGGCCCGCCAGGCTTTCGTTGACCTGCTGCATCAGGAGCAGATTCTGGGAGCCGGTCAAGATGTATTAGCCGGGGCGGTCCCGGTGAGCGTCCACTTGTTTGCCAGCCTACCCGACATGGGTCTACCCCTCCCGTCCTACAGCGAGCACATCATCCGGATGAATATGACACCGGCGATTCTGGCGCAGTACGCCAAGCTGGACGCCAGCCAGGACAGCCCGCCAACAGGCCTGCTGGCATGGGCGCTCGAAGAACAGAAGCGCGAGGACAAGAAAGGCAAGGGCGCCATCAGCGTCTGGCGGAGCGCCATCTTCAACGGTTCGAACGCCATGGTCCGCGACGAACAGATCGTCTTCAACCGCTGCTTGAAGGGCAAGGGTCGCTTTGCGGTCCGCCGCCCGGAGCAGGCCATGGAGGCGGATGCTGTATCAAATGGGTTGCTTTCCAAGGAATCCTGGCTGGTGGATACCTGCCGCGCCCAAGTGTTCGCCGGTCTCAAGCCCCTGGTGTTCACCTTCAACGTTGGAAACTGGAGTAGCAAGCTCAGTTTCGCTTCAACAAGCTGCTGAAGACGACCACCAGGAAAACCCCCAGCGAGATCAAGACGGCGGCCACAACAACAGGCTCCTGTTCTGGGGAGATCACGATCGGCGTGGGGGTGAGGGTGGCCGAGGCGGTGGCTGTATTCCTGGCCGTAGGGGTCGCCCTGGGAGTTCGAGTTTCATCCCCGGGGGTCATCGTGCTGGAGGGGGTTGGGGTGGTCGTCGCGGGTTCTGGGGTTCCTGTCAGCGTTGGGGTGTGGGAGGGTTGGATGACGATCTCGTCACCCGGGTAGATGATGCTGTCGAGAGTCAGGCCATTGAGTTCGAGCACTTCGGCAACCTGCACCTTGTAGGTGTTGGCAATGCCGATCAGCGATTGCCCGTACCCGACGACATGGATGAGCGCACCGTCTTCCCGGGGTGTGGAAACGATGAACGGATCGGTAGCCGGGCCGCTGGCCGCGGGCGGCGCGTAGGTCGCTCCAGGCGCGGCCTGCGCCCCACTCCCCGGCGCGCCGACGTAGTAACCAGTATCCACCGTGATGTAGACGTAATTATCTGCTACTCCCACGCCAGCGCCAATGTACAGCGCGGCCGGGTTCAGCATGGTTTGCAGGTGCAGGCTATCCTGCCAATATTGGTAGATGGCCTGATTGATCGTCAGGTTTATGCCGCCGGCGATGTTCTCCGATACGAGAACATGGGCGCCGCCGCCGAAGCCGTAGGCGATGGCCCGTTGAGTGGCATTGGTGCCACCTGCTCCCATGTGAGTCACCTGTCTGATAGTGGCCTGGTGGTCGCTCTGCGCCTGGGCTGCGGCCATCAGGGAGTTGTCTATTTGCAACGCCGGCAGGCCGTTCGCGGTGCGAAAGGCGTTGACCGCCGCCACGACGGTGAAAGCGTCCTCGGCCGGGAGGGACTTTGGGGGGGAATCCAGACTCAATGAAAACAGAATCAACCCCAAAAGGAGAAACGGAATCCATTTTTTCATCGCATCCATTTTACAGCGTAATATTGGCGTAGATGGTTCCCAAACTCGACCAAAAGCCTGTCTCTTCGGCTTTGCTCAATTCAAGCCCCAGGCGCCCCGAGGACGGGGCTTGGATCAATTTTAGTTCGTTACGAACTTACTATCTATCCGAAAATTCAAAGAGGCGCTGGCTGAGGTTTTCGAAGCCAGCGGCAGGTTTCGAGAACCTCAACCCGCGACGCAGTTTTCGGATAGGTTCTTATTCCGACAATGTCGAGGAAGTCATTGGCGGAGAATCATAACAAAACGAGTTGGATGAGAATCCCCATGAAGATCCCAATCCCAACTCCGGCTGCCACATCCGAGAGATAGTGTACACCCATGGATACGCGCGCAATCGAGACCAACGGCGCCCAAATCACCAGGGCGATCCCCAACCAGGGCGGGCCTAGACCGAAGGCCATGGTAGCCAGCATAAAGGCCCGCGTGGCATGGCCGGAGGGGAAAGAATGTGGGTCGGTGGCGCGGTAGATGCCCCCCCAGTCCCCTTCGGGGCGCCGGCGGCGGATGGCAAATTTCAATACAAGCACCAGCGCCGCGGTAATGAGGATGGCGAGGATAAGGATCGTCGCCCGCCACCGCCAATAATCCGGTGACCCGCACCACCACAACAGCGCCAACGCCGCCAGACAAAACCACGAATCCCCCGAGTGGGCGAGAAAGGCTGCTACAGATCGCAGCAGGCCGGGAGATTCGGCCACCCTCATGCGCGCCGAAATACGAGCGTCGAGGGCCAGCAGGTTTTCTACATTCATGCGGCGGCCCGGGCCTCCAGATCAGCGCGCATGATTTCCAGTTGATGGGGTTTGTCAACATCCATGGCGGCTTCGGCGTACTCCCAGAGGATAGGCCGGCCAGTGATGTTGAGCCTCTTGGTCACGCGCTTGATTGCGCCCTCCAGGGACAATCGTCCCATGAGGAGCAATAACAACGTCAAGAAGCCGATCGAGGCGGCCTGTTTGAGAGGGCTTTTGCGCCTGCCGATCAGTTCTTCCCACATGGCCAGATGTTCAGGGTCAGTGGCCATGGACTTGTGGGCGATATGAATGTCAGCGCCGCAGACGTGCATATCCGCCAATTTCGTAAAGGTGCGATTGGCGCCAGGGTAGCGCGCTTCCATGACCTCTCGTTTGACGATCCCATAATAGATGTCGTGCCGGGTTTGCATGGCAGCGTCTATTAACCAATCCACCATTTCTCCAGTGATGCCTGGAATATCCGACGAGGCCGTCAATAGATATTCCGCCTCTGGATTGATTTGCAGTACTTTCTCGACGCCGGCAATGATATTCGCTAACATCCCTCCCTGGTTGGGGACGGAATACAGCGGCTTCTTGCAGGTTACTCTGCTGTCCTCTGGCAATCCAACGATCGTGATGCTGTTTACGTTTTTTGCCTCGCCGAGCGCGTCTAAAACCCATTGGATCATGGGTTTTCCTGCTATATCAACCATTGCTTTGGCAATGCCTTTGGTGTACTCATACAATGGCTCATCAGGCTTAGGTATACCGCCTGCCATCACAATTGCGTCCATATTATTTCAACTCCTGCAACTGAGGTTCGAAATTCAATTGGTCGAGCAGTTCGCTGTATTCTTCCCAGGTCAGCGGACGTCCTTTGCCCGAAATAGCAACCAGGGCAGCTTCCATCATATTCGTGCCGAAGGAGCGTCCCTCGAGCACCGGCGTCGTGGTGACCAGATATTTCACCCCCAGGCGCTTGAAGAGTTCGACATCCTCGGGCGTGGTTGTGTTCGTCACGATGACTTTGCCCTGCATGTCGTCGGGCATGTGTGATTTGACGTAGTGGCAATCCCCGGCGATGACCGTAGCCCATTGATAGTATTTTTCGTATTTGGGCGTGCGCACATCTTGTTTTTCGCCGGTAGGGTAGAGCCACTCGAAGGGGAAGCGCGTCACGATGGGGATCATCAGTTTGGCCAGGAAGCGCAGCCCGCCGAGCGTTCTGATCGCAATGGGCACGCCGAGGGCAAACATCAAATCCCCGAAGACGGTTTCATAGCCTGCCTCGACGAAAGATTTCGACAACCCCCAGCGGTCAACGCCAACGGTGACGAGGACTTTGCGCCCTTTTTCTTGGAGATAGTCTCCGATCTTTTCATCCAAGAAGCCGGGGGCTTTGTTTTCGAGGGTGTTCTTCAACCCGCCGCCGTCAACCAGGGGCGTCTTCTCGACGAATCTCACCATCGGTTGTACGGAATGGAAAGGATAGAACTTGCCATCCACCAGCGCGCCAAGGTCCGCGCCGCCGACGCCGAAGGCATCTACTTTCCCATCCAGCTCTTGATAGAGTCGGGCGGCCTTTTCCATATCGCCATCGGTGCCGATGCGTTCTATGCTCACGCGTTCCCCCAACAACTCGATCTCGACGGTCTTGTCGCGCCTGGATGAACCAATACTTACACTAACTGCTCTCTTCATGATGAATCCTCCTGGATAAAAAAGAATGTGATTAGGGGTAACTGCTCAGCCATCGAACGGATTAGCCCGAAAAAAGGGTGTGCGAAGGGGGCTGCGCCCCCTTCGCACACCCTTTTTTCGGGAACTTCCCCGTTTGGCTGAGTAGCTACGATTAGGGTGTGTTTCAAATGAGTTGAAGGAGGAACGTCCCGAAGGTTTTCACAGAGAGTATGCCGCTTTTGCGACAACCTTCGGGACGGTTTCAACTGAAATGAAACACACCCATATGATTACTGAAAAAAACTCCTGTCCGATAAAATAGGATCAACTTATTCGTGGTCTATTGAGTATACACCTCTTTTATAGATGAAACCAGACCACCCTGATACACAGCGCCTCGCGCCCGTTCTTTGCGTGATACAATCCTCACCATGAAATCTCGCTCGCTCATCGCAGCCCTGTTGACCGTTTCTCTGGCCTGCCGCCCCGTCCTGACCATCGGCTGGGGGGAGATCGCCATCCTGATCGTGCTGCTGGCTACGCTCATCGGCCCGGCGCTCGTTCGCCTCTACCGCCGTTGGGATGAGTTCAGCCGCTGGCGGGGAAAGAAGTCGTGACTGATCCACTGCGTTACCCCTTTCTCTGGCGATTGGGCCTTGTTCTGCTGCGTGATCTCCTCCTTCAGCGCTCTCGCTCTTTTCATGAAGATGCCCGCGCCTGCGTCGCTTTGCTCAACCCGCCCCCCGAGATCATCCATCCTGAAAACATCCCCACCGTCGGCCCAGCCCTGTTGGTGACGAATCATTACACGCGCCCTGGCTTCCCGGCCTGGTGGATCGCCCTGGGGATTAGCGCGGCGACGCCTGTCGAAGTCCATTGGATGATGACCTCTGCCTGGCGTCACCTGGGCTTGTTGGAACCCCTCAGTCGCTGGCTGTTCCCTCGCCTGGCCGGGGTGTATCGTTTTACTACCACCCCGCCAATGCCGCCTGATCCTGGGGACGTGGAAGCGCGTGCCCGGGCGGTGCGCGGCGTCCTGAGGGCGGCGCGCGCGCCAGGGGCGGTGATCGGACTCGCTCCAGAGGGGCGCGACCACCCCGGGGGGTTCCTTGGCGAGCCGGCCTCTGGCGCAGGCCGCTTCATCGAAAAATTGATCCTCCATTGCCAGCGCATCATCCCCATCGGAGTCTATGAAGGCGAAAAAAATCTGTGCGTCAACTTTGGGCCGACCCTCCAGTTGGAAATCCCGCCTGGGCTATCCGCCGATCACCGCGACCGATTCGTCAGCCAACAGGTGATGCGAGCCATTGCACGACAATTGCCCTCAGCATTGCGAGGAAAATATACTGAATAGCAGGAGCAGCCGCAAGAGGCTAATTATCTCCAGGAAGTTTAGCTTCTAGAGTGACCTCATGAAAGCAAAACGCGCCTTCGACCTCTTCGCCATCAACGCCTATTGGTTTGGACTGTCCACGATGTGGAACAGCCTGCATGTCATCATTCTCCCTGCGATCCTGTTGAACTTCGTCCCAGAGACGCGCAAGAACACCAGCCTGGGTCTGCTGACCTTCACAGGGCTGATGATCGCCATGATCGTGCAGCCCATTTCCGGCTCGATCAGCGACCGTTGGCACTCGCGCTGGGGCCGGCGGCGACCGTTGATCACCCTGGGCACAGCTTTGGATTTCATCTTCCTGGGATTGCTCGGCTGGTCGGGAGGCCTAGCCTGGATCGCCATCGGGTATATCGGCTTGCAGTTTACCTCCAACATCGCGCACGGCCCTGCACAGGGGCTGCTGCCGGATAAAATTCCTCCCGAAAAGCTCGGCGCGGCCAGTGGGGTAAAAAACCTCTTCGATATGGGCGGATTGGTGGCTGCCTCCCTGCTGATGGGGAATCTGCTCGATCCCGAGGCGGCCCGCCCGCTGATTCCCATGCTGGTTGTCATGGGAGTCTTGTTCGTCAGCGCGGCGATCACTATCCTGGGCGTCCGTGAGGAACCCGGCCTGGCAAATCACCCTGAGCCGATCCCCGTCATCCGCATCCTGGCAGATAACCCCCGCTATGCCCAAACGATCGCCTCCCGCTTTGCTTTTCTGATCGGCATCTACGCCGTGCAGAGTTTCGCTCAATACTTCATCCGGGATGTGATCGTCACCTCCAATCCTGTCAAACTGACCGGCGATTTGATGGCTGCCATCGCCCTGCCACTGATCGCCTTCGCCGTCGCCGGCGGCTGGATTGGCGACCGCGTGGGGCATCGCAGGGTACTATTGATCGCCAGCGCGATGGGTGTGCTCGGCAATCTGGCGATGATGACCGCCCGCACTTCCACACACGTGCTCATTTACGGGTCTTTTCTCGGCCTGGGCATCGGCCTGTTTTTGACATCCAACTGGGCGCTGCTGAGCCGTATGGCGTCTGTGGGTCAGGCTGGCGCTTATCTGGGATTGACCAACCTGGCTACGGCAGGCTCAGCCGCAGTCGGGCGCTTGCTAGGCCCCGGCATAGATTGGCTCAACAACCTCGACCCTGGGGCGTATAATGGTTACACTGCAATGTTCGCTTTCGGCGCATTCTGTATTTTATTGAGCGCGTTCCTCCTGGCGCGCGTGGGCAATAAGGAGACGAATCAAGATGGTTAAACTATCAGGCAACACCTTGATCGAATATGTCATCCATCGTCTGGAAGAAGATGAAGAGATTGTGGTTCCAATCAAGAAATTGTGGATCGAATGGGTTCAGGAGCATGGAGGCCCTCCATTCGACGAATTCACTGAGCTTGTGCTCGCTGATGAGCGCATCGAAGAAATGGACGGCGTGGATCATAACGAGGGGCTGGAATGGATGTCTCCCGAAGAACTGGCGGAATATGAGGTGGAGATGGAGCAGTTGGGCTTCTTTTCTGGGCCTCGGGTGAGACGCATCTCCCGGGAAATCACCCTCGAACATATTGTCAAGATGATCACCAAACACAATGACAATATGGAGCGGGCGCTCCAGCAGGCCCGCGAATCAATGCCAGAAGACATAGATGACCAGGAGGAAGGCGCCCTCATTGATATCATTTTCGAGGCAAAGAAATTGCGCCGCAAGCTCCGTGAGGTCGGCCTGGATGCTTCGGAGGATGACGACTGAGCAAGCATATCTTGTCGGAGGATGCCCATGCGGAGGTTCTTACGGATCCTTTTCAACCGCTTGTTTCGTATCTTTACTCGTATTACCGTCACGGGGTTAGAGCATATCCCCATGCAAGGGGGCTGCCTGATAACTGCCAACCACATCGGCATATTGGATGGCCCCCTCATTTTCAGCATCATCCAGCGAGACGATGCTACCGGGTTCGTGGCTGAGAAATATCAACGCAATGCCCTGATTCGTTGGCTGGTGGATGCCGTGGGCGGCATCTGGCTCGATCGCTTTCGGGCGGATTTTCGCGCTATGAAGGAAGCCCATCGCTTTCTCGAAAATGGAGGGTTGCTGGGCATCGCCCCCGAAGGCACTCGCAGCCGCACTCGCCAGATGAACCGACCCAAATCTGGCGTGGCCTTCCTGGCTGCCAAAGTGGATGCGCCGGTCATCCCGATGGCGATCACCGGCACCGAAGACGCTGTCGGAAAGATATTGCGTCTGGGCCGACCCCGGATCAGCGTCACAATCGGCGAGCCTTTCTTTTTACCCCCGCTCGACCGAAAAGACCGCGACGCTGCTTTGAAGCGCAATACCGATGAGATCATGTGTCGAATCGCCGCCATGCTGCCGCCCGAATACCGGGGGGTGTACGCCGATCACCCGCGCCTGGAAGAAATCGTACACGGAATGGACGGGTAAACACGGATGGTTTTTTTACATCCGTCAAATCCGTGCAATCCGTGTACCCCCATTTTGTTAAAACTTACGCCCCGTGGAAGCGTCTCCGCGGGGCGTGAGGTTTCTTCGAAAGTCGCGCGTTTACGCTTTAGGCTCCAGGCGCACACCTTCGAGGATGATTTCCAAGGCTATGGTATGGCTGCAACGTCCGCGGGTTTTGAAGAAATCACAATCGCATTGCCACTGCCCATTTTCGAGTTGAACTGCATGAGAGTTGTTGGCGCCGTCGAAAGTTACCTTGAGACTGTCTATCTGAATACGCTCGCGTTCTTCTGCGTATCGCTTGGCCTTTTTGATTTTGCTGATCATCCCAGAATCCATAGTAAATCTCCTAATTCTCTAGATTTTTAAAGAAAAAGCACGCAACTTGCGCGCGTGCTTGTGAGCCTGTTCAACACGATTCCCTTTTCAACTGAAACTCGCATAAGCGGATCACCTCCGGAGATTGCATTCAGTATACGCCGAGTCGAAGACAAAGTCAACAGGCCTGGCGGACTATTTTTAACCAGGGCAACTGTTCACCGTACGACAGGTTGACAACCTGTCCAACGCCGTATAAACGGGTTATTTACGTTCTTCGCGATCTTCTTTGAAGACCAGGTTGAGGGCAATGCTCGCCAGGCTGGTGATGACACCACCCCAGAAGGCGCTCCAGAATCCGGCAACCTGGAAGCCAATGCCGAATTTTGCGCCGATTACCCCGGCCAAATAGAACATCAGCGTATTGATGAGCAGGGTGAACAGGCCCAGGGTGAGAAACATCAAGGGGCAGGTAAGAAGTTGCAGAAGCGGGCGTAAGAGAGCGTTCAGCAGCCCAAAGATCAACGCCAACCCGAAGATGGCTGCCCAATGTGTAGTTTGGGCCTGGATGCCGGGCGCGAGGTTGATCGCAGCGTAGAGGGCGATAGCGTTGATCGCCCAGCGGATGAAGAAACGGTTCATGATATTTCACCTCTCGTAACTACTCAGCCAAACGGAGAAATTCCCGAAAAAAGGGTGTGCGTGGGGGGGCTGCGCCCCCCCACGCACACCCTTTTTTCGGGCTAATCCGTTCGATGATTGAGCAGTTACCACCTCTCTTAGAATTTTCTCGAAGCCAGGTGATGAGCCTGGCGGGCGGGTTCCGGCAGACGGTAGCCGCGCCCACAATTGAGCACAACGCGCACCGCTGATGTCAAATCCACGCGGTGCCCAATCGAAACATATACTGGCTTGACCCCAGCGCGGGTGCGCACGACAGCTCCGATGGTTTCGCCATCGTCAACCAGGGCGGCGGTGCTCCCGCGGGCTTCGGGGAGAGGGGCATGGCCGCCCACCAGAATCGACTTGGCGCAACCGATGGTTGGAATATCTAGCAGCACACCCAGATGACAGGCCAGCCCAAATCGCCGTGGATGCGCGATCCCCTGGCTGTCGGTCATCAGGACATCAGGGGTCTGGGTCAGTTCCTCGAGCGCCCTCAGGATGACAGGGACCTCACGAAAGGAGAGCAAACCGGGGATATAGGGCGTCGTCACCGGCAGTTCGGCCAATCCCTGAGCGATCAATTCCATTGTGGGGTAGCGCATCACAACGACTGCCGCCCGGGCGATTTCTTTACGGCTTGGAAAACCTACATCGATTCCGGCCACATAGCGAATTGACTCATCTGCCAGGGGGGTGGAAATCACGCCTGCTTTCAATTTCTCTTGAAGCCGGGTGGCTTCCCTCGGAGGCAGATCCCAGGCATGGGCCTTGCGCGCCCGCTCCAGGTCGAGTCCGCTCATCCTGTTCTTCCGTATTTCAAGGTTTTATGTAACTACTCAGCCAAACGGAGAAATTCCCGAAAAAAGGGTGTGCGTGGGGGGGCGCAGCACCCCCACGCACACCCTTTTTTCGGGCTAATCCGTTCGATGACTGAGCAGTTACGGTTTTATTTTCATCCATATCAAGGTATGCTGGAATTCGAATCCAACTTCCCGCAATCCCTCCACGGCGCGACCCGCCGGATAATCCAGAGATAAGGGGCGCCGCAGACGGCCTTCGCTATGCAAGAACGGCATGATCGTTCGCACGGCCGCCGCTTCTGTCTCCGGGGGCGCAGCCAACCAGAGGTGATCGGCGTGGGCATTGGAGGCCTGCCAGGTCAGCACGCCCAGAAGATGGTTTTTGTTCTGTGCCGCCCAATGCCGCACCGACGCCTCACTGAAGAAGCGATACACCAGGCCAAAAAGACCCGGCCTGATCGCTTGCATATCGAGCGGGAAATGCCAGCGCATAGACGGCGGATAATTCATCGCTAACCACTCGGACTGCCGAGTCCAATGGCGTGCGCCTCGAATGGACACCTGCGCCCCAGGGGGGATCTCCCCCCTCAGAGCCTTCGGCTTGACGCTCCAGGTGCTGCGCCGTCCCTGAGCCTGGAATCCCATCGAGGCGTACAGCTCGCTCGCAGTTGGGTTATCCTCACGAACCTGCAACCAGACTTCGGGGATGCGCCAGCGGCGCGCCTTATCCAAGGCCTCCTGGGTGAGTGCTCTGGCGATGCCGCGCTGGCGATAATCGGGATGCACGGATACGTTGGCGATCAGATTGACGCGTCGCCCGCGATGGAAAAAGGGGATGAGGCTCAGGTTGCCGACCACCTGCCCATCCTCTTCCCACACATAACCTGCTAATGGAAGGGTATCTCGTGCGGCAGATAAAGCTCCCCATGGAGAGGAACTTTGCGCTTTCGCGGCGGCGCGCATCTTTTCGAGATACCGCTGACCATCAACGGTCAGGGTCTCGGCGAAACACAGCTCGATCAAGTCCGCCGCTGGCCCCAGGTCACGGCGCATGTCGAAGGGACGGATGTGTTTTTGTTCGCAGGCGAGGAGAGTCAAGGGGATGGCAGTCATAAGGAATTCGAAGGCGCAATTGGGGGGACAGAGGGGGGGTAAGCAGATATGCTTAAGGCAATCACAAGTATTTGTTTGCGGATGGTGCACATTCTACCACTGATAGAATTATACGTGGATCGTCATCCCCGGTTGCTGTTGAGGTAAAATAAGCAGACTATGGACGAGTCGCCCATCACCCGGCTATCATCCTGGCGCATCGCCATCCGACATCTCTGGCGCCGCATCGTACTGCCTGTCAACCAGGAACGACGGGGAGAGGTTCAGGTACGGCTGCGAGAGGCCTCTGAGCCGGATTTCAGCTACTTCTTGCTTGTACTGCTCTCGAGCGTGATCGCTACTTTAGGCCTGCTGATGAATTCCCCGGCGACGATCATCGGCGCCATGCTGGTCGCTCCGCTGATGTATCCCATCCCTTACTACTCGATCCACCAGTCTTTCCTTTGACAAGAAATGCCCTAAATCGTATAATTCTGCCTAGTTGCTCTTTTGGCAATGTCATCTCTCGAGAGAACCGTCCCGAAGGTTCTTGCAGCACGATTTGAACTTCTTGGGATAACCTTCGGGATGGTTTCGCCCAAATGCGACATTGTCAAGCTCTACAGAAAATAGATGCGAAACCGCTCGAGAGCCATGAAAAATGAAGATCTTGCAAGAGCCTGTATTGGTGTTGAACGCTAATTTTGCGCCTATCAACATATGCACTACCAAACGCGCGATCGTCATGGTGCTGACTGGAAAGGCCAGTTTAGTGCTCAATGGGCGCGGCATCATCCAAGCGGTCTCGAGCATGTATCCCCGCCCCTCGATCATCCGCCTGGGGATGATGGTCAAACGTCCACACCCCTCCGTGAAGTTGAATAAACGAGAGATCTTCCGGCGAGATGACTACACTTGCCAGTACTGCGGCCAACAAAGGAGAAACCTGACGGTTGACCACGTGATCCCGCGCCATTTGGGGGGTGATCACAGTTGGGAGAACCTGGTCACCGCATGCGCCGCCTGCAACCATCATAAAGGGGGCCGAACCATCGGGCAGGCCGGTATGCAGCTTCTGAGAAAACCGGAGCTTCCATCGGCATCTGCGCATTATATCTTTGGCAGGTATGTTGGTAGCAATACGGAGTGGATCCCATTTCTGGAAGGGTGGTAACAGGATACGGCGAGAAATTAAAAAGAGCGTGTAGAAGAGCACGCTCTTTTTGCGTTTCTCGTCTCGTTTCTTTCAAAAGCGGAATTTCATGAAATCCTCAGCCAGGATGATCTTTCCGTGAAATGTCTTTCTGGCTTCGGCGACCAGATTCTGAGCATTTGCATTCCTGGTATCGTAGTGAATCAAATACAGGGATTTTGCCCTGGCTCTTCGAGCCACTTCCCCTGCTTGTGATGCTGATGAATGTCCGGGGGAATTCCCGGTCGCTTCATGAATGAGCGCGTCCGCTTCAGCAGCCAACTCCTCCACTTCTTCACAAGGCGTTGTATCGCAGGAATAAGCCAGCACCTTGCCGCTGCTACGCGACTCGATTCTCAGGCCCATGGCGGGGATCATGTGCTGCACTGGCGATATATGAATACGGAATTCATCGTCTTCCAAAGCCAGGGTCATCTTATCGGCGGGCAAACGGTGAAAGACCACCGGGAAGAAGGCGGGCCAATCTTGCCAGCCGAAGGCGTCCATCAATTGCTCGATACGATCCAGGGTGTGATGCAAGCCATAGATATCGAGCGGTTGTTGCCGCCCTAACAACCACATATTCATCAGAAACAGTGGCGCGCCTGAAACATGATCCGGGTGGAAATGGGTCAAGAAAAGATCGGTCAGCCGCCTGTAATCCAACCCCGCCTTTGTTATTCGGACCAGGGGATTTCCCGCGCAATCAACCATGATGAAGCGATTTTCACCTTCGATGATGAAGTAGGTATTCTCATGCTCTTCAGTGGAGACTGCGCTGGCAGTTCCCAGAAAAATGACTTCAGCCATGATTATTGTATATCACATCACAAGCGCAAGGGTACTGGTTCTTAAGTACTAATGTCGGGGAGGCCGGGGTGGGGTTCGAGGCGCTCGGCGATGAATCTTTAATTTCCAAAAATATTGTTAGCGCGCCAAAGCGATGGGATAGTCATGTAGTGATTGGAATAGCCAGAGGCAAAACCTGATGTTTCTGCCAGTACAAATCCCAACCGCCATTGAGTACCAAGGTTCGCAGGGCTGCCAGGGCGTCGCTGGTCTGTTCACTCCAGTGCATGCCATGATGCTTCTGTCGCCGCGCCACAATCAGGTCATTGCCTTTTTCAACATGCGCGCTGCCATTGTATTGACGGTGCACCCGGCGTTCCAGGTAGTTGGGGATGTAAGCCTGTCGGTTCTTGAGATAATTGATCAACTCATCCAGTTTCTCGATATTCTTCGCCTGAGGGCGATATTCTTCCAGAATATCCAAAGCCACCTGAACCTGGCCGCACCAAAGGTGTTCGAGCAACAAACCCAACAACTCGTTTTTGGCTTTTCGCCCGCGACAGATGAGGCTGGTCAAATCGTAGCATTTCTTGCGGCAGTGATACCAATCCAGAAGCAGGCTGGCCATCGGCCAGGAGGCCAGACATTCCTCGAAAAAGCGTATGATCCAGCGCGCCCCGTCGCCAATCAAAACCACTTTCGCTTTGAGACCCCCACACAACTTCAGCAAGAGCAGCAATTGTCGCAAGACCATTTCGATCTTTCCGCTCAAATAGCGATACCCGTCGGCGGTGCGCACACAGGCGGTTCCCAGTTCCAGGAAACGCCGATTTTCGGGACGCCGCACCATAATTTCATCGGTCGTGGCGAGAACCTCTCCCGGCTGGACTTGGGGACCCAAACGACGCAACGCCTCCGCTTGCAGGGCGGGTTCTTCGCGCCGCGCCTGCATCACCCGTTCCCAATCACCGGCGCTCACTTCTTTGGGCGGCGCTGGATTGGGTTGCGCCAGGGCCGTTTCCACCGCCTCGTTCAGTTCCTTCGCCCAAGCCGCCGGACGGCGCGGCTCCTGGGCGGGCTGCAACTGGGCTTGCCATCCTTCCAAGTTCGGGGTTTGCTCCAGCTTTTCCACTTCCGCTTGCTCGGCCTGGCGAATCCATTCTCCGTGCCGACAAACCCAGCGGCGTGCTTGCGTTTCCGACATCACTTCCGGCTCATGCGCCATCCAGCCCAACAGCCGCGCCGCCGTGCCAAAGGGCAGATCCTGCGGCAACATGCACACCCATTCCTGCAAACCGCGCGTGGTGACCTGTCCTTCATGCTCCGGCAGACCCGCATTGCCTGGCAACGTGTGCCGCTCATTGCCCGGAAGGTAACATACCTGGCGCGGCAATTGCACCACACCCAAGCGACTGGCAACCTTCAACAGGTCGTATCCGTCCCCAACAACTGCGCCAACCTGCTCCTGGCGAAATTCTTCCACCAGCAGACTGTCGGTCAATCGCCATTGTTCCACCAGCAAGTGGCGCATGGCTTCCCATCCAGTCTCGCTCACCTGACTCTCCAACTCATTCAAGTAGTGCGCCGGTGTAATCTCCGACAACTTCGGCAGGGGCATGGCTCCTCGCCACAATTCGGTCAGCTTTTCAGGGTTGTCAAATTCTTCCATTTTCGCTATCATCAGTATCAGTTGGCTCATGTGGGTCTCCCGATGTTCGCCTTTCGGCGGTATAGAGACATCGAGGATACTCGCAGGAGCCAATTTTCATCAAGGGCGCATCCCATCACTTTGGCGCGCTAACAAGAATTTGCTCCCTCAAGGAGTTCTGTCGTCAGTCGTCCATCTTTGAAATACCAGGTAGTAGCTGCTCCCACGAATTGAGGGTCGAACAGATCGAGGTCTGCTGTCGTGAGTAGGGTTTGCTCGATATCGTTCAGATGTTCGAGAAGGTCTTCTCGACGTTGGGGGTCCAATTCGGCTAACACCTCATCGAGCAGCAACACCGGCCAGAAGCCGGTTTTTTCGCGCATCCAGGCGATTTCAGCGATTTTGAGCGCCAACACTGCGGTGCGAATCTGGCCGCGCGAGCCGTAGACGCCCAGGTCTATGCCATTGCCCAAGAAGTGGAGATCATCGCGGTGGGGGCCAAGGGTGGTCATCCCACGGGCGATTTCTTCTTTTCGGGCGCTGAGCAGCGCCTCACGAAAGCCTTGAGCAATTTCATCTTGTTCGAAACCGGTTCGGTCAATAGGGGCCTCTAGCGCCAGAGCCATTTGACGGGTAGGCAGTGAATAGGGATCGTAGGCTGGCTGGTAAACCAGGCGTAATCTCTCGGCCGCGCGTGTCAATTCATTATGGATCAAAGCAGCCCTGTCTTCGATCTCGCGGATGGCCTGGATGCGAGCCTGGATGATATAGGCGCCCGTCTGAACGATTTGTTCGTCCCAATAATTCAATTGATCAGGATCACCGCCGCGCTCTCCCAACAGCTTGAGCAGGGCGTTGCGCTGACCGAGGGCTTTATTGTATGTTGATAACGCGGCGGCGTAGCGGGCATCCGTCTGGGAGATGGATAGGTCGAGGTAGCGACGTCTCTCTACGGGAGGGCCGTCCATGATGCTCAGCATACCGGGCAGGAAGAGCACGGCATTGAAATGGCCGATGACCTGATCGAATTTACACTTGACGCCATCCAAGAGCACTTCTCTGCGGACGCGAGAGATGTTGGCCCCGTTGACCTCTTTGATGATGCGCACTTCGAGATGGTGTGATTTGTCCCCGCGCTGATAGTCAGCGGTGATTCTTCCCACGGCCAGCGGCTCGCGCATGGCAGCGAAGTGGATCAACTCGCGCGAGTGGCTGGCATGGAAAGATGTGAATGTCGAAAGATAATAGACGGCTTCGAGCAGGCTGGTTTTCCCCTGGGCGTTGCCCCCGACCAATAGCATCATCCCGCGCGGCACCTCGATTTCCAGGCGGGTGAAATTACGAAAATCGGTCAGCGATAGCTGGGTCAAGTACATGATAATTCGAAACAGATTACCCCGAAAAAGGGGGTGTGCAGGGTGCAGCGCACCCTGCACACCCCCTTTTTCGGGAATTTCCCTGTCGCCCACGTCAAGCTGCGGAAGAAACCTGGCTTACCTCGCCTTCAGATTCCCAAACACTCAGGGCGTGATCGGTGTAGAGCACGCCATTCAGGTGATCAATTTCGTGTTGGAAGATGCGCGCCAGCCAGCCTTCCGCTGCGACGGTGATGGGATTCCCGTCTCTGTCGAAACCTGTTACAGTGACGGCGTGAGGGCGGATCACCTCGCCGACGATCCCCGGGACGGAAAGACAGCCTTCCACGCCTGATACGGTCTCTCTGGATGTCTTGGTGATCTTTGGGTTGACGAAGGTGTAGAGTCGCAGGGGCGCGTCTGCGTCGTTTTCGTCGCCGAATTCGGCCACGAAGATCCTCAGAGGCGCGTTCACCTGTGTGGCAGCCAGACCAACCCCGGGCGCATCACGCATGGTCTCGATCATATCGTTTATTAAAGCATTCAACTCGTCGTCGAATTGGGTGATTTTTTTCGCTTTTCCCCGCAGAACGGGGTGCGGAGTGGTTAGGATTTCTCTGATAGACATAGGTGGATGATTCTACTCGATAATCTAAAATAAGTCAGGCTCGTGATCTGCGCTGTGGCTGCCTCCGACCTGATCGTGGTAGATCTTCAACCATTCGATCATTCGCTTGCGTTCTTGCGCTGCTTCCTGAGCCTCTATTTGTAGTTTGCGAGCCGACAGGCGATGGAATATTTCTTGTTGCACCATTGAAGGATTGACTACACCATCGAAAATGAACTCGGCTTCACCAATCCGGATGTGCACATCCCCGTAGTTCAAGAGACGCTGCCAAAAATTCTGCTCCACACTTGTGCTGAGGATTTGCTCCAGAGGAGCAGATTTTCGAATATCCTGCCCGAAAGGTTTGCGGTCAATATCGAGGATGTGTCGTTCGGTAACTTGAAAGATGTCGTTGCCCCAGTCGATCAAGTTATAGAAGAAAAAAAATGTGGCCACTACATTGGCGACACAAAATAGCAAGGGAATCACCGAACTTTCTCCAATGGGATATATGAGCAATGCAGCGAAAATAATCGTTCCTGGAATGAGGAATAAGACTGATTTCCAGCTTTGGCGAATGAGCAGAAACCAGTGCTTGCGATAGGTCACGGTGCCATTTTCTTCGTAGCGTGTTTTGATGAAATTCGCAATGCGTTGTAGCAATCCGGGTTTTTCTTGAGGTTCTTTCGGAACTTCTGGAGTTTCCTCCTTTTCTCCTTGTTGTAAACCGAGATTTTCACGGATAGCTCTTACGCGAGTCTGATATTCTTCCTCTGTGGTGCGACGTTGAGCGCGGTGCCAATGTTCCTCGATTACCGCAGCAAATTGCCTTGGATGGGCAGCGTTTTTCATGATCGTCCTGCCTGTATAGGTATTGACGACGACATCTCCTGATCCCCAGATCCTTTGCCAGTAACTGGTGTTCACATTGACCGATAGCACCGCGTCTAATGGGACCACATTTCGGCTGCTATAAATGAGAACGATTTTTTCTACCCAGACGACGCGCCGATCTGTGACAATGTAATAGTCATTGCCCCAATCCACCCATTTCCACAACGCCAGTATAGACAGGGGAACCACGAGAAGAATTCCAATGAAAGCTGTCAGGATTCCTGTGAAATCATCGTTTGCGGCGAAACCTATCCGTACAAGAATAAGGCCGAATAGAATAATAGGCAGAATGAGTGATAAGGCGCCTAATAACACGTAGTGGTGTTTTTGGGTGATCATGTGGATGATTTCGTCTTCGTCCAACCACTCGAACTTTTTGCTACGACCAATTCGATAACTCCTGGTCAGGATTTCGAGGTCTTTTTGTATGTGGGGGTATTCCTGCAACGTTTGGCCAAAATGATCGGCCTTCATCTCGAGCAGTGTTGTCTCGCCAATGGCTGTTGCTGTTGCGGAGCGGCTTTTCTTTCGTAAGTAAGATTCTTCTCCAAAGAAGTCGCCCGTTCTTAATGCGCCCACGATTACTTTTTCCTCCCCTATACCCTGTGCTAGAAGGATTCCCCCGGATGTGATAAGATAGAATTCCCCTCCAGGCCCCCCTTCACGAAAAAGAATTTCTCCGTCTTTCAGCTTTTTTTCTTCGAAGCGACGCGCGAGGTCAATGAGTTCTCTTTCATCGAGATTTCTGAAGAGACGGATCGAAGCGAGGAAGTCGGCGATTTCGGCAGGGGTCATCATCTCATTTTAGCATGGACTGATAAAAAAAGGAGCAAGAACCATGCCCATTCACTTTGGCACCGACGGCTGGCGGGCCGTCATCTCGGATACCTTCACATTTCATAATCTTCGCCTTGTAACCCAAGCGATTGCCGATGCGATCAATTCTGGCGATTGGCAGGTGGTCGAGAACACCGGGCGCAGTGTTGATCCTCGCAAGATGGTGGTCGGCTTCGATACGCGTTTCCTATCCGACCGCTATGCTGCTGACGTGGCGCGGGTTTTGGCCGCCAACGGATATACCGTCTTTCTGGCGCAGTCCGACGCCCCTACCCCGGCTATCTCCTACGCGGTGCGTCACCTGGGCGCAATCGCCGGGGCGGTGATCACTGCGTCTCACAACGCGCCGCGTTACAACGGCGTCAAGCTCAAGGCGGCGTATGGCGGCTCAGCCTCGCCGGAACAATCCCGCCGGGTGGAAATCTACCTGAACGATAACGAGGAACGCAGCCGCGGCCCCAACATGATGGATTGGGAACAGGCCCGCCAGTTAGGACTGATCGAACGATTCAATCCGATCCCCGCTTATTATGACCATTTGCGGACCTTGATTGATTTCAACATCATCGCTGAGAGACCGCCGCGGGTGGTGGTCGACTCGATGCATGGGTCTGGGCGTGAGGTGCTCAGGGGCATTCTGAAAGGGACAGGCTGCGAGGTGCATGAAATTCGAGGTGAGATGAACCCGGGTTTTGGCGGTACTCATCCCGAGCCGGTTGCCCGTAATCTAGGCGCCCTGGCAGGGGCCATCGGAACCGGCGTTGGCGACCTGGGCCTGGCGACTGACGGCGATGCTGACCGCATCGGCGCGATGGATGGGCGCGGCCAATTTGTTGATCCTCACAAGATCATGTCTCTGGCTTTGAGTTATCTGGTCGAGCAGCGCGGCTGGCGTGGCCCGGTAGTGCGCACCGTTTCTACGACGCAAATGATAGACCGTTTAGCGAAGAAGTATGACCTCCCGGTCTACGAGACTCCGGTCGGTTTCAACCACATTGCTGAATATATGCTTAAAGAAGAAGTGTTGATTGGCGGAGAGGAGTCTGGCGGCATCTCCTTCAAGGGGCATATTCCCGAGGGCGATGGCATTTTGATGGGATTATTGTTGGTGGAGATCGTGGCTGCTCTGCGAGCGCCGCTGCATGAGCTGGTGGATGACTTGCTCGAAGAAGTCGGCCCCGCGTTCTACGAGCGCAAGGATATGCGCCTCAGCCACCCGGTGGCAAAGGATGAGATGACTTTGCGTCTAAAGGACGAAGCGCCCGCGAAGATCGGCGGGGAGGCCGTTCGAGACGTGTTGACCATTGATGGCGTCAAATATCTCATGGCCGACGACTCCTGGCTTTTGATCCGCCCTTCTGGAACTGAGCCGGTGTTGCGTGTATATGCCGAGGGGCGCAGTTCCGGGATGGTCAAGGCGTTGCTTAGTTTTGGCGAGGAAATTGCTGCCGGTGTAACTTGAGAACAAAAATAGGGGTGCGCGGGACGCCGCCGAAGGCGACCTCGCACACCCCTATTCATTGACCATTTCTAAATCGTTTTCAGCCCGTCGTGCGCAGACGCCTCGCCAGGAAGATCACCAGGATCATCGCCCCTGCTAACGCAAATAAGCCGGGAATGCCGAAGTCATCAACAAAACCGGTCGAAGGTAATTGCGTGGATACAGGCGTCACTGTCAAGAGATTAGCAGCCTGTTGTGTGAACAAAGCTGCCATGGTTGCAGTAAGCTGCGCATCTCTGTCTTGAGCGATCCCTGCAGCAGGTGTATTGGTTGGGGCGACCACCGGGGTCGGGCTGGATGTGGGGGGAATCGGCGGCTGGGTGCGGGTGGCAGTCGGTGTGGCTGTCCATGACTGGGCTTCAGCCGTCAGTCCGCTGGCTATCGCAACTTGCGTATTTTGTGCGTTGATCTGGGCTACCTGAGTACTTTGGGCGGAGCGACGTTTGGGGACGACTACCATAGCGTATACTGCCATGAGGATCAGCGAGAGAATCAAGATCGCGCCCAGGATTCCAGCAACCAGCAAAAAGGTTCGGTTACTGGCCATCTCAGGGGGCGGCGACTCGTCGAAGGGGGGTTCATAATAATCAAAGGGTTCTTCAGTCATTTTGCTATCTCCTCAGGTTGCCCGAACCCCAAAGGGGCTTCGGGATGTGAAGGCTCAGGCAACCCTTTCCAGGTTGGCCAGAGGTACGGTGACGTGTTGGTCATTCGACAGAATTATATCAGCGCCCAAGGCGCGTATGCCGCTGGGAAAACGAATCGGCTCGTGGAAAAGGGAGGCAATTGTCCCTGTTTTTCCGGCATGGGGCGCCCGCACGAGGTGAATTTTGTGGCCGGGGGCAAAATCTTCGACTGATAGGGAACTATCTTCGGGTTCCCTAGATGCGCCTAATGGAATGACGATCTCGGGACGAATACCTTTGTAATGATCGAGCGCTTCCGCATTCAGAGAAATCTCCCGGCCATTATTCGTTACCAATACATTATAGCTTATTGCGTTCAGAGGGTGGAAACCAAATCCTTCCAAAACGAGAATTGGAAAGGGGGCTTTTTGTGCAAAGGGGATGAGCGCAGAGTCCATGCTGGTGAGGATCAATCCCCGCAGGGGGATCTCGGCGGCCTTTTGGAAAACCCTGCCATCTCCGCAGTATCCGCCCAGGATAATACTCCCGCGCTGACTCACATCCAGGTGATCGGTCGTAAGCTGATCATCAGGCGATTTCATTTTCACTTGCATCAAGCCAAACTCTGTTTGGGCATTACCCCACACTCCTTGGACGAGCGCTCCGGTAGCTTCAACGACAGCGCCTCTGTCGGGGATCAAATCTGTCACGGCGCCTGGCATACCGGCATGAACTTCATAGGGGGTGCTGTTCACTTGCATGAGCACTAACCCATCTCCGGCGACGACAATCCGTCCAGAG